>Ga0308016_10000428_pt1 | contig 21514 bp, 22 predicted proteins | sample Neamet233_FD_203129 | JGI IMG/M metagenome (GOLD analysis project Ga0308016, IMG submission 203129) | Marine microbial communities from water near the shore, Antarctic Ocean - #233 | ecosystem: Environmental > Aquatic > Marine > Unclassified | place: Southern Ocean | collected 2014-07-28
ACGCCACAATTATACCTGGAAGAGTTATCATCTAACATTACCTTTGGTGAATTATAGAAGATGTCATTTTAAAAATTCTTAGATTATCATTGATAAGATGAGAATTGAACTCTTAAAAATATGGGATGAAGGATAACCTCCATTTATTGGGATTGGTAAGTTTGATAGTGATGTTTCAATGTGGTCCTAACACTTACTATAATCTATCCATAGAACAATGATAAAAGTGAATATCAAATTAGACAGACTAAAGGAAGATGATGTTGATATTGATAAATATTTGATGAGAAATAAACCCCAGAAGTATTGATTGTGATATATAAAGTGTAAGTAAACAAATAAATATAGTGAGCAGAATAGTGCAGGTATTCTGCCATTTTGGATTATTTATAAAACTTAATTTTAAAAACAGTACTATTTAGAGGAGGTAGAAGAAGAGAACAATAATCATTATGGCTTTAATTTTTACTAATTTTGTCCAAAAGTATATTTTGAAAGTTTAATTATCTACTTTTTTTAAAACGTGAGTTAAAATTAATTTGACTCTCAAATTCAATTTTAACTGGAACCTTATAGCTCTCTAGATAATTAGTGCAGTAATTTTTGATCTTCTTATTTAGGTTTAAACTATGTTTTAAACCAGTTTTTAATTGAATTTTAGCACAAACGATGTTTCCTATTATCAGGTTTTTTTCTCCATATACTGTTGCATCAAGAACTTCATCAATTTTTAAAAGTATGTTTTCAACCTCTTGCGGATATACTTTCTCACCTCCAACATTAATTAACTCAGACTTTCTGCCAAGAATTTTCAAGGAGTCTCCTTTTGTTTCAACTCGATCACCAGTTTTAAACCAACCATCATTAGTAAATGGGTTCGGAGCATTAAGATAGCCAAGCATTGCAGATTTTGATTTAATTTCTAGCATACCATTAACAATCCTGGTCTCATTATCTTTTCCTCCAATTTTCACCCACAATGAGTCGGAGCTTTCAGATTTTGATTGAAGTATGCCTACTTCAGAAAGTCCGTAAGTTTGTTTAAAGGTAATTTCAGGAAATTGTAAGCTTAATTTATTTAAGGTTGTTTGCGGCATTGGTTCGGTACCGTAAGAAATGATTTTTAAACTTTTCAAGTTAAAACTTTTATATTTTTCACTTATTAAAAGCAAATTCAAGAATGTTGGTGATGTAGGTAAAAGTTCTATTTTATATCTATCAATTAATTTTAAAATATTTTCAGGCTTTCTATTTTTTGTTGTAACTATTGTTCCGGCATTAGATAAAATATAAAATAGTGTATTAAGCCCACCAATATGATCAAATAATAAAAAAGTAATAGTAATTAAAGTTTTTCTTGGTTTAAGAAATCTCTCAAGCAAATAAGATAGATCATGAACCGATGCCTTGCTTTTTCCAGTTGAACCAGATGAAAAGAGCACTAATCCAGGTTTATTCTTCTTCTTTAATTTCTTGTATAGCTCGTTTCCAGAATTATTTTCTAGAAAATTAATAGATGTTTGATCATCAGATTCAATTTCTATTTGAAGCTCTGGTTGGGCAATATAGATAAACTCATTTAGTTTAGACTCAATTGAAGAATTAAGTGGTATAATGATTGATCTTTTCTGTATTAATGCTATCAATAGCGCAATTGAAGTAGGTGAAAAGTCGGCCAGAATCACAACAACAGAGTTATTCTTAACCTTTTTATATTTTAAATGTGTAAGCCATTCTTGGTATTTAGAAAGTAACCAGGCATATGAGAATTCATTACCCTTCCATATGATTGCTGTTTTATCTTTGTTTTTCTCAAAAACAGAAATAAAATGGTCAATCTCCATTATACTCCGCCTAAATAAATTTCCTGGCCAGTAATAAAATCACTTTTTTCACTGATGAAGAAATCTATTACATTAGAGATATCTTGAAATTCACCATACCTTTTAATTGCTTGTCTATTAATTAAAGCATCAAGTTTTTTTTGTGGTATGGATTTAATCAAATCTGTTTTTACAGGTGTTGGACCAATAGCATTTACTGTTATTCCAAAGTTAGAAAGTTCTTTACTCAAAGTTTTTGTTAGGCTAATAACTGCAGCTTTAGATGAGGCATAAATTGCTTCCCCCTCAAGAGATAGAGGAACAGCTACTGTCGAAAAATTAATAACTCTACCAAATTTATTTTTTTGCATCAGCTTAGCTGCTTCCCGAATAAAAAGAAATGAACCAATTAAATTCGTATCAAAAATATTTCTCACTGTAGAAATATCAGTTAATAATGAATGGTTCATGGAAGAAACACCTGCATTATTGATTAAAACATCAATCCCTTTATGTGTGATGGATATTTTTTTAAATATTTTTTTAACGCATTTTTCATCTGATATATCGCAGATAAAATGTTCATAATTTTTGAAAGTATAATTGATCTCATTCCTGCTGCATCCTATTACGGTGTTACCAAGGCTTGTATAATAATCGACCAGGTATTTACCGATACCCCTACTTGTACCAGTAATAAGTATTCTTTTATTCATCGTCCGCTAATTTTTCCTCTAGAAAAGCAACCAAGCTTCCGATTGTTTTGAATGGACTATTCTTTTGAGACATTGCTTTCTCATCTGCAATAGTGATGGATGCTCCATATTCAGTTTCAATCTTTTGTTCAATATTGATCAAAAGAGTAACTAAACCAAGTGAATCAAGACCGTGTTTACCATTGAATAATTCTGTTTCAGAATCAATAATTTCTGAACTACTCATTATATCCATTTCTTTAAGAGAATCCGTTATTATATTATTTAGCCTTTTCATTGGAATACAACCTCCTTAACCTCAATATTATACATAAACTTAGTCAATCATATTATACTGATGTAGAGCATAATTTAATTTTTATTATATAAACTTAGTTTTATTGAATGTTATAGTAAAAAACTATTGTTAAACTTGCTCGATAGCCTGCATTAAAAAAATCTCATTAATAAAGTAAAAATAAAAAGGTTTAAGATGAAAATTGAAGAGAAAGTAGAACAAATAATTTTCAAAATAATTGATGAAAAAAATACTGAATTAAGTTTAAATATGGATAAGTCAATAAAGACTAGCATCATTGGATCTAAAAGCCAACTTGATTCTCTTGGTGTGTTTTCATTTGTTCTAGAGGTTGAGAAAAAGATAGAAGATGAGTTTAATGTTGAGTTATCATTGATTAATGATGATTTTTTAAATAATTCATCAGACCATATGAATAATGTTGAAAAATTAAAATTTTTTATAACTCAAAAATTATCTAAAAAGTAATATCATGTTAAATATTCAAAACATAGAATATTATCTTCCTGAAAACATTATTACAAATGATGAATTGGCACTCTCAAATCCTGAGTGGGATATGAACTCTATTCAACGGTGGACCGGTGTTTCTAAAAGGTTTTACGCTAACCCAAATCAAACAGCATTGGATTTGGCTTTTATTTCTTCTGAAAAACTTTTAAATGATATTGAAACAGTTCGAGGTGAGATCGATGGTTTAATTTTTTGTACTCAAAGTAATGATCATATAATACCTCCAAACTCCACAATCTTGCACGGAATGTTAAATTTATCTGAGGATGTATTTTCTTTTGATTTTAACTTGGCATGCTCTGGATTTATTTATGGTTTATCCATAGCTAATGGATTGATTGAAACCAATGTTGCTAGAAACATATTATTAGTTAATGCTGATACTTATTCCAAATACGTAAATGATAAGGATCGCTCTACAAAAGTCCTTTTCGGAGATGCCGCTTCAACCTCTTTTTTAAAAAAGTCTGATGATGGTAAGGGTCTAATTGATATAATCTGTGGTACTTCTGGTATTAATTCTGATAAAATTATTATCCCAGCTGGAGGTGCAAGAAAACCAAAATCAAATAAAACAAGTATTCTTAAAGAAGACCAGAATGGAAACTTGAGGAACGATGAAAACCTACAAATGAATGGATTCGCGGTCTACTCATTTGTTAATTCAAAAGTACCAAAACAGATTATTAAAATTTTATTTAAAAATAAAATAAAGATTGGTGAAATTGATTTATTTGTTTTTCATCAGGCGAATAAGCTTGTCCTTGAATCTCTTACAAAAATTTTAAAAATTGATCCAGAAAAAGTTTTTATAAATATTCATAAAGTTAGTAATACTGTGTCTGCTTCTATTCCAATTGCCTTAAAAGAAGCTCAAAAAGAAGGGAAAATCAGAGATGGTTATAAAGTCTTATGCTCCGGGTTTGGAGCGGGTCTTTCATGGGGAACTTGTATTTTACAGTTTTAATGTGATATCTTATCAAAAACATTTATTAGCTGATAATAGAGTTTAAATAATTTTTAAATGGTTTGAAGGTTTAAGTAAAAGTTTATAATGATTTATAAAAAAAAGAATAATTCAATTCCGAGTTTATATCTAATATGGGACTTTGATGCTGCTATTGGACAAATTAATTCAACTTATCCATATAATTACCATGAAGAACTTCTTTATAAAGAAATAGAAAATGTTGAAACAATTTTGAAATATGTTTATGATCATAAACTTCCCATGATTTTCGCAATTACAGGATTTGCGGCGGAGAGGGGGGTCTTCCCATTTCACATTCGTGATTTAATTAGAAAAATTCACTTTGACGGTCATGAAATAGCATCACATTCATGGAAGCATGAATGGTTGCCATTTCTTGAATTGGAGCAATTAAGAAAATCATTAAAAAGAAGTAAGATGATTCTAGAGGATTGCATTGGAGAAAAAGATATCATTAGAGGTTTCGTACCTCCATTTAGTAGGCCAATGTCATGGTTAAGAAAAGGAGCTTACAGCTTTGGAGATAAAGCTCTAGGGCCAAATTTTGAATGTAATGATATTCAAAAAATAATACCAATCGCAAAAAATCTTGGCTATAATTGGATGAGAGTTACATATCGCACGTTATTTGAAAAAATAACCAAGTTAGATAAACCAAGATCTCTTAAAAGAGAATGGTATAATGAAGGGGGCTTAATTTGTGTTCCAAATAATTATGTTGGCTTCGATAATAAAGCAATCGATATAATTAATCTTGGAATTAAGAATCAACGTGACATAATTATTTCAGGCCACCCATCGGGATTGTCTCGTAAAGGTTCAGAAAAACTAAGGAATTTCAAATCTCTAATAGATTTTGTAATAGAAAAAAGGGATGAAAAAAAAATAGAAATCAGATTGTTAAAAGATGTTAAATAAGAACCAAATAAAAATCGTTAATTACTCAGAGATATATACAGTGATTCATAAAGAATTTACACAAAGAAATTGGGGTAAAAAAAGAAGAGGAGATATTGAGTATTTAAGATTTAAACATAGAGAGAGAAAAATAGGTATATTTGAGAATCTCATAATTGCTCTAGTGGGAGACCGAGTAGTAGGTCAGATTGGTTTAATTCCAAATCGTTTAATATATTTTAACCAAGAAGTAAATAGTTACTGGCTCTGTGATCTGATGGTTGAAAAAGAATATCGTAAACTGGGGATTGCTATAGAACTTTACAAATATGTAATGAAAAAAAAACAACTTTTATTTGGTAGCTATCCTTCACCTAATTCAGAAATTTTATTAAAACTACTAAAATTCAAAAAAGTTAAAGGTCCAAAGCTTTTATTTTATCCTGTTGACTTTAAAGCTCTTTTAAAATTTAAATTTGGGAATTTACTTTGGTTTCACTTGCCAAGTATTTTTTATAAAATATCAGAATTCATTTATCAGAAGTATTATAAAATAAATTATTATGATTTTAAAAAATTGAAATTATTTAATTGGAATGAGTTATATCATATTCACTTAGAAAGCCAAAATAAAATAAAGAAACCACATATGCTCCATGATAAAAATTTTTTAAATTGGAGAGGAAATGGCTATAAAAATTTTACTAGGACAATTAAAGGGCTAAAGAGCAAGGATGATTCTTATGTTTATTATGATATAGGTACAGACTGTTTGTACATAGTTGATTTTGATATTAAAAGTAAAAATTCTGCAAGTATAATTTTAGGAAGCTTAGTGTCAATTGCAAAAAAACATAAAAAAAACAGACTTCAACTAACTTTAAATACATTAGATCAAAAGGTGATGTTGAAAGATTTTGGGTGGTTAGAATTTGCTAACCCCGTAACGATCTACTATCACACTTCAAAACTTGAATATAAATTAAATGATTTACATTTCACACTATATGATTCTGATGGGAATTTATAGTTGTATCTCCATTTATAATCTTTCAAAAGAATTGGTCAATAACTTGATTGACGAGCATTACAATAAAACTGAATAACCTATAAGTATTCGTAAAATGTGGTGAAATGAATCATACTACGAAAATCCCTTGAGACATTGTATATTGAAATTTTATCAATCTCTTTCAGTTCAATCACTTCTTTTGGTTTTTCTATACCATCACGATTTTCTAAACCTCCATTAGCAACATCAACAATTGTATTTCGTAAATCAAGGTCGTGTAAAACAGCATATTGTTTAAGTTTTTTAGTTTAGATTTGGATTGACGTTCCACCCTTTTCTTCTGTTTGAAGGATAGTTGAAACCCTTGTTAGAGCGATTTTATCCATAGTAGAACTCTTATTTTTTATTTTATCTAGGTTGTCTAACCTCATTTTTTCTCCTTAAAGTTGGTGATGGAATTACATCACATATTTACATCAACAAATAATATTTCATTAGAGACCACATATTCAACCACCGTGAGAAAACATCACATACAACATCACACAATGAAATATATTATATGTTAATATTGTTGATTTTAACATCTGTTAAAATTAAAGAATATAATTTGAACAGTAAAGTTAAACTGATTAATTTTAAAATATGAAAAATCAAATAATAGTTGAAGTAAAGCCACAATATATCCAAGATCAATCAGACCCAGTTCAGTCATACTATTTATTTTCATATCATGTTATAATTCGAAATAAGTCAATTCGGACTGTTAAGCTGATTAGTCGATATTGGCAGATAAAAGATGCTTTAGGAAATATTGAAGATATTCATGGACCGGGTGTAATTGGTAAAACACCTATAATTACCCCTGGAAATTTTTTTGAGTATTCTAGTTTTTGTCCTTTGAAAACACCCCTAGGATTTATGGGGGGCTCTTTTAGAATGATAGATGAAAAAAAAGAAGAGTTTGAGGTTGAAGTAAGTCAATTTAGACTTGTTGCATCTCAAGTTCTTAACTAGGGTAGCTTTTTTAAGAGTTATGAATTAATGTGATTAAGAACAGGAATCAAGTAAATTAAGATTATGAAAACATATAGAACAAAAATAATTGCAACTGTCGGACCAAGTTGCTCAAACAAAGAAACTTTACAATCTTTGGTAGACGCTGGAGTAAATTGCTTTAGAGTTAACCTTTCCCATGGGTCAATGGAAGAAAAAGCTGCATTTTTTGACTTAATTAAAAGTATTTCATTACCTCAGGGGAATCGCCCTGCTATTTTAGCTGATCTATCTGGACCTAAAATAAGGGTAAGCGGTTTAGAGGAACCAATAAATCTGAAGACTGGTGATTCAATAAAAATTAGTAATGAAGAAACAGGACCAAATATTATACCTGTATCAAGTATTGTAAGGTTTCAATCTGTTAATGCTGGAGCAAAAATATTAATTAATGATGGCTTAGTTAGCTTAATGGTTAAAGAACATATTTCTGATAGAACTTTAATTTGTGAAACAATAGTTCCAGGTGTTGTTGAAAATAGAAAAGGTGTAAACTTTCCAGGAATAGATTTAGATGTTCCCTCCCTTACAAAACAGGATGAAGAAGATCTAAAGCTTTCTTTAGATAAGGGAGCTGATTGGATTGCTCTTTCTTTTGTAAGATCTGCCTCAGACTATGATTTAGTGCGATTAAAAGTTGAAAAACATGGTTTTAAAACGCCAATAATGGCCAAGATTGAAAAATGGGAAGCAGTAAACAATTTAGATTCTATTATTAATGCTTTCGATGCTGTTATGGTCGCTCGAGGAGATCTTGGAGTTGAGCTTCCTTTAGAACGTGTACCCTTGATACAAAAAGAAGTAATAACCAAAGCAAGTCAAGCGAGCAAGCCGGTTATTATTGCTACCCAGATATTAGACTCTATGATTGAAAGGCCTGTTCCAACACGAGCTGAGGTAAGTGACATTGCAAATGCAATTCTAGATGGAGCGGATGCATTAATGGTTACTGGAGAAACGGCCGCAGGCAAACATCCAGAGAAGGTTATACAAGTTTTAAATAGTGTTATTAATGAAACAGAATCAGCTATAGATTATCAAGAATTTTATATTGAGCCAGACCATGAGAAAATTAATACAGCTCAGGCAATTAGTCATGCGGCATGCTCAGTCGTAGAAGATCAGGATATAAAAATATTAGTAACAATGACTCATAGTGGAAGCACGGCAAGAATGGCCTCTAGATATAGGCCAAATGCTAAAATTATTGCAATGACACCAATAATAGAAATTTGCAGACAACTTTCAATTGTGTGGGGTGTCAATCCAATTTTAGTAGATAAATATAATTCTTCAAATGAAATACCAGACATTGCAAACATTGTTCTTAAAGAAAAAAAAATATTAGAACAAGGTGATAAGTTTGTTATAACTGGAGGTGTTCCAGTGGGAATTGCTGGTACAACAAATTTTTTATCGGTCTCAGAAGTTAAATAGTTGGTTCTTTAGATTTAATTATCTTTCCCAAGCTTTTACATATGTATGGAGTTCCCCTTCTATCTGGAGGGTGGTTATCTTGGCATTTATCAGTGCAGATAAAATAAGACTCCTCAAGTTCTTTTAGACCCTTTTCACTATAATAAATCCACTTTCCCGTTTGTAAGCCAGATTTATACTTTCCCTCATATTTTTTTTTACCATTTGGATAATACCCAATCCAACCACCACTCGCTTTACCTTCTAGATAATCACCCGTAAACCTTTTTTTTCCATCCTTATTCCAACTAGACCATGTTCCCGTTTTAAAACCATTTTTTAACATACCTTGTTCTTTTTTTTCTCCAGAACGATATTTGTTAAAAGCAGGTCCATTATAAACTTTTTGATTAAAGAAAAAATAGGGACTAAAATTATCACCCGTAAGATGTTGTCCACTTCTTTCATATAGAACCATTCCCATATCAACGGGTTCATCGGAACAAGAGGAGAAAAATAAAAAATAAAATACTAATAAGCGTTTCATATAAACTCGTTTGTTTTGATTTAATCTAATAACTGATTAGTTCTTTAACTATAAGGGTAATCTAAAAAATAAACCTATTCAATAATAATTTCATCGGCAAACAACCAGACATGGCCACCACTACTCGCATGCCAACTAGGACAAACTTTTTTACTTAAGGCTTTAATTTTAATAAACCGAGCACTTAACTCAATATTTTCAAACACCGATTCTACTCTATTTGTTTCACCATTTTTTATTCCATCTTTTATGTGTTTTTTTAAAATATCGGAAAAAATGACTCCATCATTTGAAAAAGAAATTTCAACCATATTTGGTAAGAAGATCAAAGAATGATGTGCTTCTAGAAATCCACAGGATATAAAATTAATTTTAGTGTCTTTTTCTAAATCAATAAGTACATCTAGGTCTTCACTTTTCCATCCTTGCCAATAGCCATCGCTAAAGTTGTTAGATCCCTTGTAGCCATCAATAAGTGTTGACTCCCCATTACCTTGATAACGATTGTTATACATTGTATTATAGGTAATTTTTTTCCCCATAGCTTTATGAAAAATAAATATTTGTTCAGAATATTCCTTAACAAAAGAATTTTCTATCAACATTGCAGCAATTATTTTTGTAGGTTTATTTATAAAAAAGGGCTTGGCATATAGGCGAGACGTTTTATCTGGTTTTGTTCCATCTGTTGTAAAATAAATTTTTTCATCAGGCTTTTCTGAGCTTAGTAAAACTTCTATACTTTTATTTTTTAAATTTAATTCTCCATTTATTTTAACTGTAAAACTTCCGGGAGCAGAAACCCATTTTAAAGTATCAAATCGTTTTTTTAAATGTTTTAAACGTAAGTAAAAATCTTCATAAGAATTTTGACCTGGACCAGACCAAAGAACTTCTGAAAGGGCTGTCATTCTCGGTAAAACTCTATATTGAGCTCTTTCAGGAGTTTGAACATACTCGGTCCATAAGTTTCCCTGGGCACCAATAATATATTTTTTATTTTCGGTTTTTAACTCCGGAGGAATTGGATTAAATGAATAAACCTTTTCTAGAGTAACTAAACCCCCAAAAGCAACAGGAGAATTATTAGGACTTGCTTGGTAGAAGTCAAAGTAACAATGTGAAGTGGGGCACATTATTACATCATGTCCTGCATTTGCAGCTTGAATCCCGCCATCTAAGCCTCTCCAACTCATAACGGTTGCACTTTTTGCGAGCCCTCCTTCTAAAATTTCATCCCATCCGATCAAATTTTTATCCTTTGATAAAATAAATTTTTCAACTTTTTTTATAAACCAGCTCTGTAATTCATGCTCATCCTTTAAATTTTCTTCTTTAATTCTCTTTTGACATTTTGGGCAGGATTCCCAATAGGTTTTCTCTGCTTCATCGCCACCAATGTGAATGTATGGAGAGGGGAATAATTCAACTACTTCACTTAAAACATTTTCAATAAAATCAAAAACCCTGTTATTTCCTGCGCAAAAGATATCAACGGTTGGCCAGTATGTCCCTGGTTGTACTGGAAGAGTATCTCCCTTACAAGATAACTCAGGGTATGCTGCAAAAACCTCAGATGTATGCCCAGGCATTTCGATTTCAGGGATTACCATAACGTTCCTCGCAGAAGCATAGCTTACAATTTCTTTAATTTCTTTTTGTGTATAAAAGCCACCATAGGTTGCTTTTTCTCCATCTTTTATAGGCGATTGCTCTTTCCATGCTTGATTCGTTCGATCAACCCTCCATGCTGACTTTTGAGTTAACTCAGGATATTTTTTTATTTCAATACGCCATCCATTATCATCGGTTAAATGCCAATGAAAAACATTCATTTTATGCATAGCTATCATATCTATGTATTCTTTTATAAAACCTATATCAAAAAAGTGCCTAGAGACATCTAAATGCATACCTCGATATTTAAATTTAGGAGAATCTTTAATTTCACAAAGAGGTAGAAAAATATTTTCAGGAGTGTTCTTATTTTCGAGCTCCTCAGGACATATTTGCCTAAAACTTTGGAACCCATAAAATAAACCAGTTTTTGATGATGCTTCAAGAATTATAGTATTATTTTTATTAATTTGTAGCTGATATCCTTCTTTTGGGATTGAGAGCTCTTTATTATAGTTAATTATAATTGAATTATAAATAGCATTATCCGTTACCGTCACAAGAGTATTAATTGGTGATAAGTATCTTTGAAATAATTCCGCACATTTCAGTTCTTCATCTGTATTGTTATTTAGTAAAATAGTTTTAATTAAACGTAGATCAAGAAACCCGGGTTTTTGTTTAATTAAAGTTGGTTGAGGAATAATATTAATAGTTTCTAGCGCATTCATTTTGGATACCTTATTTGTACAGCTATTGAAAAGAGTTAGAAAAAAAAGTAATAAATTAATTTTTATAAATTTCATGTTAAGGTTATATATTTAAATTAATATCTTACTTTAAATATATAATATGTTTATTTATTAAATAAAAATTGTATTTTTTTGAAATAAAAAAAGAACGAATCTATGCATACATACGCAAGGAAATTTAATTTATGGAACAAGTAGAAATATATTATCAGATTCTTAGCTCTAATTCAATATTAAAAAGTATTTTGATATTAATTCTTTCTATAATTATTGCAAAATTAGTTGATATCATATTCACTTTAATTTTTAAAAGAATTGTTAATAAAACGAAGACAACTTTAGATGATCAAATTTTACAGTTATTACATAAACCGGTCTTCTATTCCATTTTATTTTTTGGATTTAGCATTTCTGTTAAAGTTGCAAAACTTTCAAGTGAAGTTAATTTTGCACTAGTAGGTCTTTTTAAAACAATTACGGTTCTTATCTGGTTGTTTGTTAGCACAAAAATTTTAATTTTGTCAATGGAATGGTTTTCCCGGCAAACAGCCAGTAGTTTTTTACAGAAAAATACGCTTCCATTATTTAATAATTTAGGAAAAATCGGTATTGGTGTATTTGGTATATACTTTATTTTTTTAAGTTGGGATATTAATATCAATGGCATTTTAGCCTCAGCCGGAGTATTGGGTGTCGTTTTGGGTTTAGCAGCTAAGGACACTATCTCAAATTTTTTTGCAGGAATTTTTTTGATGGCTGACTCACCTTTTAAAGTAGGAGATTATATTCTTTTAGATAGTGGGGAACGTGGATATGTAAATCAAATGGGGTTGAGATCAACTCGTTTTATGACCAGGGATGATATTGAGATTACAATACCTAACTCAGTGATAGCCTCTTCAAAAATTGTTAATGAAAGTGGGGGCCCAGGTGAAAGTGAGCGGGTTCGGATTACAATACATATTTCATACGGTTCAGATATTGATCACGTAAAAAAAGTTTTAATAAACCTGGCTCTAAAAAACAAAAATGTCCTTAATGATCCTGATCCAAGGGTTCGCTTCAGAGAATTTTCTGATTATGGATTAAAGCTTCAATTGTTATTCTGGATTCAAAAGCCCGAAATGCGAGGGCGTACTATTGATATTATAAATACAAATATTTATAAAGAGTTTGCTAAAGAAAAGATTTCTATCCCATATCCCAAAATGGAAATTTTGATGGAGAAATAATTTTATTTTTATTATATATTTGATGTTTTCCTAGTGGCGAAGGAATTCCATCCTCTTAATACGAGTTGAACATTTATGTGGTTATTACCTTTCTTTACTCTATCATTACCTGAGTATACTTGGATTAAAATAGTTTTTCTTGGTTTATTTGATATATTTGGCATAGAACCATGAAGGGTGAAAGGGTGAAAGAAAAGAACATCTCCGGCATTTGTTGTTATTGGCGTAGCCTTTTCTAATTTATACTTGCTGTGAATTTTTTTTGTATACTGGTGACCATCAGACTTCTTGATCAATCCTAATTTATGTGATTTAGGAATTAATCGAATGCAGCCCATAGTTTCCGTCGTATCAGTTAAGTGAATCACAGCAGCAATCATTGTGTGTTTTTCCGTTGGGAAATACGACCAATCCTGATGAAGTGGGAATGCTGCACCATTTCTTGGAGGTTTGTAAAATAATTTAGAATGATGTAATAAAATATTAGGTCCGATAAGAGATTCAATTCTATCTAATAATCTTTTATTTTCTATCATTTTTAACATTTTTGAAGAATAGTTTTGAACATTGTGCGTATGTAATATAGTAGACTGGTTATCTTCTAAATGACTTGTTAAGGGGCTACCCCATCTTGCATTAATATCTTCACCACTATTTTTTAATTGTATAACAATTTTATCAAATTCATTTTCAAGTGTTTGTAATTCGATATTCTTAAAAAGTTTTTTTTTTAAAACAAAGCCGAAATCTTTAAAATTTGAATAAAAACTATCCACTATTCTTGCTCATAAATTATGGGGGAAACCCAAGGGTCTTGGAGAGAATCTAAATAATTTTTATTTTCACCTTTTATTTTCACTCTTTCTGCCTTTTCAGTACTAAAATGGACTACTAGTCCAACTCGTGGTTCATTGTCTTTATTCGCTTTTGATGAATGATATGTTAATGAAGAATGGACCCCTACTTGTCCTCTCTCTAAAATTGCTTCGACAACATTGTATTTCTTATGTGTTTTTAATAATGTTTCTTCTTGAGATATTAAATCTCTAGTAAAAAAATCCATTCCATTCACTAATTCCCAGACATGTGATTTAGAAACATATCTAACAGGCCCTGAGTTATTCGTCACATTAGATAAAGCTATCCACGCTGTATAAAGTCCTTTTTCAGACCAAAATGGCCAATACTGGGCATCTCTATGCCAACCGGCATTTCCACTAAATCCTTTGCTTCTTGGTTTCCAAACTAGTTGGGTATGCCAAACTTGTACCTGTTTTGACTGAGTTGTCTTACCTAAAAATTGACCAAAAGTTTTATTTGTTATGAAGTTCCAAACAGTTTGATTACATAAATGAGGTTTATCAATTTTAATTATTGAATTTGGATCATCTCCAATTTCCCAAAATCTATTTTCTGGCTTTTGACCTGTTTGGTATTTTCCTTTTATAATTTCCCATAAAGATTCCAAGCATAAGGCTGAGTCTTTATCAGTAAAAACTTTTGGGAGAAAACAAAAGCCATGCTTTTCTAAACTGTACGTTATCTTAAGGTTTTGCAATTAAAAAATTAGAAGCTATATAGTTCTTTAACCCAGGCAGAGTCTTCTCTAGATAGGGTTTCTCCAAGTGAGGCGGCTACTTCTACCTGTTTTTTGTCTCGTTGGCCTAATAAAACGCAACCTGTCTTTGAATCAGAAAATAAGGAATTGACTAGTCCGTGCATAACGGGGTTTCTTTTTTTATTAAACCTTTTTTCGAGTAAAGATTTATTCTCCCTCATTTTTTTTAGAATCTCTAAATTTTGAAACTCTTTTATCATAGAACGATGGTCACCATCATCAAATGTGGCTGGTTCTCGATATTTTCCGGTCAATAAACCATGTTTAATGGGTGAAAAAAAGCAGACACCTAAGTTGTTTTTATCAACATAGTTTTTTAAACCGGAAGTGAAATAATTATTATCCATAACATTATGATATGTTTGTACAACATCGGGATCACATTTTTTTATATATTTTAGGATCCTTTTTGAGGACCAATCAGATAAGCCAATAAACCTTGTTTTACCTTCTGTCTGAAACTTTTTGATTGTTGCTATAGCATCATCTAGAAGAAAATCATTTTTCCCAAAATTACAATGGTGTAAATACAAAAGGTCTACACAGTCTACCTTAAGGTTTTTAAGGGACCTTTCAAAATTCTCTCTCATATGCTTTGGATTATACCAATTTGAATAAGGGCCTTTATCCCAACCCAGTTTAGTTGCAATAAAAATGTCATTTCTTGGTATACTTGTCCACATTTCACCAATTATAGATTCAGATTTACCATCTCCATAAACATCTGCAGTATCCCAGTGATTAATCCCTAACTCCCAAGCTCGCTTTAATGATTCATGTGAATCATTTTTATTTTGGCCACCCCAACCAACAGAAATTTTTCCATTCATATTTTGGCCACCAAAAGCCCATGTTCCTAAGCTTACAGAAGAAACGGTGCAGTTTGTTCTACCTAATTTAATTTTTCTCATGTATATCCTTTTTTAAAAAAGCATTAGCTTGTAATAGAGATTAAAAAGTATCTTTGATATTATGATAAATAATAAACTAAAAATATTAGATATTGGTCATTCAAACATGAGACTTGAAGAAGCCCAAGTAGACTTAGAAACAAAAATAAGCCAATTATCATTTGAAGGGAATATTCGAGCAATTAAGGTTATAACTGGGCATGGGTCTGGTAAGCTCAAAGAGACCATTAGGTCTTGGTGTAAAGAGCAGGAGGGGCGGTTTCAGGCCATTATTTATGGTGAAGACTATAGTATGTTTAATAAAGATGCGACCGATATGCGAGTAGATTGCAATATTAAAAGTGATCCAGATTTTGGTAGAAAGAATACGGCTATAACTTATATTTGGTTGTGGTAAAAACTTGTGAAAGAAAATCTAGAGAGGTTTTAGAAAATGGGATTTGGAAAAAATAAATATAATCATCTTTTCAAAAACAAAATTCCGAATAGCGTCAAAGGAATAAAAATATACGGGATTGATGATGGTTATATTAAATCTCAAAATTTTGATAGAGTTACTAATTTAGAAAATAGAATCTGGTCTGAACTTTATCATAAACTAGAATTTTACTTAGACCAGTATGCCTCAAAAGAATATTTGCTAGGCTTGCGAACCCTTCCTATACCAGACAATATGTTTCCTGATTTTAAATTAATTTCTCCATTAATAGAAAATGCAACCGGCTGGACTCTTTTACCTGTTGCTGGATTTCTAAATGAAAACCTGTTTTTTGAAATAAATAAAAACCGTCAATTTCCAGTTACAGATATAATTAGAAAGTCCCCGAGGTTTGATCAAAAGTACCTTGGGGTGGAGATTCAAAACAATAGAGGTTATACTCCTGAGCCGGATATTTTTCATGATATACAAGGGCATATACCTTTTTTTATGAATAATAAGTATGCCTCCTTTATGCAAGAAATAGGTGCATTAGGAGATGAAATAATTAAAGATCAACGAGGGCTTGGGAAAGTCCTCGTTGATCACAATCTTAAACGACTGCAAAATTTTGCTTGGTGGACCTATGAATATGGTCTTATAAAAAATAAAGGAAAAACTGATATTTTTCGACGTGAGAAAAATGATATTGAATATGAGTTTTATGGGGCTGGAATAATATCTTCTTTTGATGAGGTCAAAAATATTATTGAATGTTCTAAGGGAGAATCAAAACGGTCAAAGTTTCTTAAATATGATATAGAAGAAATTGTTATAACTTGTTTTGATTATAGCAATATACAAGACAGATACTATGTTATAGAGTCGATGGAAAGTCTTTATTCGTCATTTAAGAACAATCAACATTTATTTTATTTTGAAGGGAAATAAATCAATAAAAGCTGTTTTACCTATTCTAATTTTAGGTTTTTTATTTAACTGCTCGAGTTCAAGATATTTAAAAATAGCGAAGGAAAGCCCCGATGAATTACTAGCAATGGAAGATTCGCTCCTTCAGGTTGGTGAAAATTTTATTTTGATAAACGCGTTAACCAGAGCACATAACAATATTGGTTTAAAAAACTATAAATTAATGAATTACGATAGCTCAATTTATCATTTTTCAAAGAGTATAAAATTTATTGAAAAAGATACAGTCGCAAATTTTTATATGTTAATGGCCCAAGGAAACCTCCTACTTGAAACGGGTAAAAAAAATGATGCCTGGAGCGCAATACAAACCTTTAATAAAGCATCTCAGCTAAACCCAAGCAGTGGCATTCCATATTATTACATTGGTTTAGCTTATCGAAAAATAGGAGATAAGGATTTTGATTTAATAATAGAAGCTTTTCAAATTGCGCTATCCCTAGACCTAGATATTGATTTAAAAGAAAAAACTAAAAGTGCATATGAAAAAGAAAAAAAAAGAGAGAAAAAACTAAATGATTTTTGGAGGTAATTCTCTTATTTTAAGTAAGATTAATGTTTTTTATAAATTCTTGACACATTCCGGATTTTGCATTAAAATCCAAAAGCTTTAGCGCATTTAGTTGCTACAAGTGTTCATAATCCGAGGTAAAACATGACACTACTACAAAGCCCACAAACGCGATTTGTTTTCGCTACGGTTACCCTTATGTTAATAGGAACCTTTGCTCATGCAAAAAGTACAATTAATGGTCGAGTATTAAACTCAGACGGTAAAAAAGTTAAAGGTGCTACGTTAACACTCCTTGCAGATGGAAACCTTATTGATGAGCAAGATACCGGTGGAAATGGAAAATTTAAATTTAAAAAATTAGAAGATGGAGACTATGTTCTTCAGGCCTCTCATACTGTTCATGGTGTTTCTGAGACTATTGTCAACTTAACAGATGATAAAGATTTAGGGGATTTAACATTATCAATTAAAAAACCCGAACCATTGAAGAAGACTAGCCAGAGTAACGGTAGTTCGAAGCCAAATCAACCTAGTCGTATATCTGTTACTGTACCTCAAACAATGGAAGCGATGGGCAGTCCAAGTAAGGACTTTATTCTTAACGAATTAAACTTTGAAATAAAAAAATTAAGTGCAGAATTCAAACACCTATCCCAAGAAATGGACGATCTGAAAGCATTAAGTAAAATGTGGATAAACCCATTAACTATTTATTCAAAAGAAATTATTCTTAAAAACGGAAGTACCGTTTTTGGAAAAATCATATACCAAGATGATAAATCTTTAAAAGTTGAAACATTAGTAGGGTACTTAATTGTTGATAGAGCTCAGGTAGTTAGGATTGTAGATAATGTGATTACAGAGGATACTCAAGAATACGTTCCTGAACAAATTAGAGATAGTTATACACCACCACCAATGCCTAAGCTCGCTCAGCCAAAGTATACTTCTTCAAATAACTCAGCAAGAAATGCAAGTGCTAAGTTTTCAGCAAATTGTGTGTTGGTTGGTAATATCTCTGAAAAGAAAGATGGACAAGGTAATATTATATTTGAAGGTGAAATTAAAAATATCGGTGGACGCAGATCTGATTTTGTGAAAGTAGATTTTGTTTTTAGAAAAAACTGGAGCGGGGAAACAAAAACTTTAACTACTTTTGTTAAAGGATCTTACAATACTTTTGACACAGGTATTGTATCTGATGCAAGCTTATTACCCGGAGCAGTAGGTAGGTTTGATTTGTATGTTCCACAGGATTTTGGTGCCTTCATAGGATATTCTTATGTCATTGATTGGGAAGAGTATCAGTAGAGACCCTGCTGATAAAAAATATTATAAATATGCCGCTAAATTATAAATACTTAACTATTTTTTTTATTTTTGTAGGCTCTTTATCTTTTGGAGGTACAAGAGTGGCTTATTCTCGTCCAGGATTAATGATGAAAATCCCAACATCGAGCAATAAAAAAGCTCCATATTTATTTAGAACCGGTTTCGGTACCGAAGTACATAATTTTAACCCATTTAATACGGCTAAGGGTGTTTATTTTGATATGGAGTTGAGCCGAGGATTTGGATTTGGTTTTTCAGCGGGCATGGCAGGAGATACAACTTCTCTCGCAAAATTAGAAGAATCACAGTATAATGCGCCTGTTGAGTTTGGATTTCATTTTCAACAAAAAGTGTATACCTACAATGATATTAGTTTAACAGTAGGCCTTCAAGATGTCGTTTTTGAAAGTGAGCAAACTTCTGAAGAAATGCTTAGTTTAAACACTTCGCTTCTATCTTTTTTTGTTGTTTTGGCTAGTGAGAAAGATTTAGGCGAGTACAAAATGAATACTTACATGGGTTTTGGAACTGGAGGGCTTGCCCCTTTAGTAGCAGATACGGCTAAAACCGATCTTTCAGATAACTCGAGTTCTCTTGATTCTACCGATGAGACTAATTCTGGAGTATTTTTAGGCTTTTTATTAAAGACCCCGTACTTTTCAAATCGGGGTGGAATGGATATTGTGGGTGAATTCGATGGAACAGGTGTCAATGTGGGACTCCGCATCCCCCTTACCTCGGATTATCGCTTGAACTTAGGGTTCACCCACATAGAAAAGTTGCCAGAATTTGGAAACAGATACTGGCAAGGGCATCCAGGGTTTACATTAGGTTTAGATATGGCTGTTCCTAGAGACCCAAGAAAACGAGTACAAGGAGGTCCTTCAAGTCCAACTAACTTATACGGTTCTTCCAATAAGGTACCATCTGGAATGGGATCTATGCCTTTGCATAGAGATTCAACGATAGTAATGGCTAATGTTGCCGTTGAAACTATGAGAGATTCTATGGCGCTTATGAATAATGAAATGAGAAACTTGCTCGTACGACTTTCTGCGATGGAGCAAAACAGTCAATTTTTGGCAGATTCATTGAGTGCGCTCAAACTAGAAACTAATGTATCTGAAAAAAACATGAACGAGGCGATGAGACATTTATCTCGATCATTAAGATATTTTTATGCTGGCGATTATCGTGAAGCATTGAAAGAAGTTGATCTCGCACTAGAATTAAACCCTGATTTAGCGCTAGCTTATGCTAGAAGGGGTTCGATTTACTACAAGTTGGGAGATGTACAGAGAGCAACGATAAACTGGAACCTTGCTCTTAGGTTAGACCCCGAGTATTCGGACGTGAGAAATATATTAAAAGCTTTAAGTGAAAATAAATTAAAATCTGCAAGTATGAGGATCGAGGAGTGAATATATGGATATAGCATTAATTCTTGGTGTAATTTTTGGTATGACTGCGATGATTGGCAGTATTGCCTACGCATTGTTTGTTGAAGGTTCAGCCGGGGGATTTGGTGATTTTATATCAGCCCCGAGTTTTGGAATTGTGTTTGGAGGTATGATAGCATCTATCTTTGTAGCGTTTCCAATGTATCATGTAACAGCATTAGGTAAGGCTATTGGAGCTGTACTAAAACCCGCTGATGCTTCAATGGGACCATTAGTAGATGAAGCATGCGAAGTTGCAGAATCAGCAAGGAAAGGACCCGCCGATTTAGAAAAAGCAGTAGATACAATTAAGACTTATTTTTTTAAAGATGGTGTACAAATGGTTGTTGATGGCTACTCTCTTGAGGAAGTTTCAGATATTTTAGAAACAAGAATTGAATACCGTGAAAAACGAGAAAAAACACAAACAGATATGTTGAAATCAATGGGTGATTTGGCCCCAGCTTGGGGTATGGTAGGAACACTTATTGGTTTAGTGCTTATGTTAGCAGGATTCGGTGGTGAAGGAGGAGCAGATAATCTTGGTGGTGGTATGGCTGCAGCTCTTATAACAACTTTATATGGTGCTGTTTTTGCTAACCTTTTCTTTTTGCCTATGGCCCAAAAAATGGGTAATAAAACAACACAAACTTCGATGTCTGCAAACTTATTGGTAGAGGCTGCTCGTTTAATTCACCAAAAAAAACATCCAATTATTATTCGTGAAAAACTTAATTCATTTATCCCTCCTTCGGAGTGGAAACGGGAATAGTCTAAATGGGAATGACGCCAGGTGAAAAAAAGGCCTATAATAAAGGCTTTGAATCAGGAGAAAATTCTGTTGAAGAGGGGCTTCCAGGTTGGTTTGGAACATTTGCCGACATGATGACCCTTCTTTTCGCATTTTTTGTTCTTCTCGCTGCAATTTCTACAATGGATCCTGTAAAACTTCAAGAGATGGCAAACTCTGAGGGGAAATCTTTAGGTAGTGAAATTGAAGCAAGCGGGAAAGCTGAAGAATCAGGCGAGTTTGAACCTATTAAAAACCTTGCTGCAATGAAAAAAGAGATGGAAGAAGCTATTGAAGAGATGAAAAAAGAAAGTCCCTCTGGTGATCCTCCCATTGATATTCAAACAAGTTCGAAAGGTTTAATTGTTAATATTAAAGGTGATTTTGCATTTCCTTCTGGGAAAGCTGATATGAAACCTGAACTCGGAAAGCTTTTAGATACTGAAATAATACCAAGAATTAAAGCAAGTCCTTTTCAAGTTGAGGTTGCAGGTCATTCAGATAGTGATGCAATGCCAAAAAAATGGTTAAAGTTTTATAAAAGTAATTGGGAGTTATCAGCGGCAAGGGGAGCATCTGTTGTTCGTTATATGATAGACAAAGGCGTCCCAGCCCCAAGAATGTTAGCTGCT
>Ga0308016_10000429_pt1 | contig 21473 bp, 28 predicted proteins | sample Neamet233_FD_203129 | JGI IMG/M metagenome (GOLD analysis project Ga0308016, IMG submission 203129) | Marine microbial communities from water near the shore, Antarctic Ocean - #233 | ecosystem: Environmental > Aquatic > Marine > Unclassified | place: Southern Ocean | collected 2014-07-28
GATTCTATCGAAGCACCTTTTCCCAGGAGGTATTTGACTATTTCCAGTTTCCCCAAAGATGCCGCCCAATGGAGAGGTTTTCGTCCAAATTCATCTTCAGATTCTATCGAAGCACCATTATCAAGTAATCGTTGAACTTCTTCAACTGTTGTGGCGTTGTGAAGAGACATGTTATAACAAAATCATATATTATATTTTGTTCAAATTGTAGTTATAGATATAACATATACTAACTCTTTGTATGACCAGTACCCGTACCTTATACTTGAATCATTGGTGTGACATTATTATGCTCCTTTCTTCTGTCTCTTAGATGAAATATACTTCTCTCCTGACATCCATTTATCACGGTTGACATCCACAAGAAATATCAATATGATTAACAAAGAATGAACTGAATATGATCCTTTATTCTGGTTTTAGATGAAATATACTTCTCTCCTGACATCCATTTATCACGGGGTGTTGGGACATCCACAACTATCAACACGGTCTGAACTAACAATATCGTCCCTAAGGAGTAGGAGTAACAGCCGCGGCCATTGAATCTGATGGAGCCGTAGGAACTCCCACTACACGCTCAATAACTGACTCATCCATCTTAGCCTCCTCTATGTCGGGTTCTGGTACTCTCAACTTCATTTTCTTCCATACCCTATAATATCTATGGGAAACAAATATTGTGAGCTATGTGAACGCGTTGGTATAATGTTTTTAAAACTTTATAATTTGGAAGTATTAACTATGTTCCACCGTGATAGTATTTAAACCGAACATTCCTTTTCTTCTTATATGGATTCGCAAAAATCTTAGATTCTGTTGATAAACTTCTCGTCTTCAAATAGGAAAGAGACTCGTGTATACACACGACAAAATTCATATCATCCTCCACCCATTTCTGGGAATTTTCAGATTCATACATACCATCCTGGTGTATATCAGGTCTATTGGAATCTGCTAAAGATATATTTCCCATACATTCTGAAATTGATTTCATAGAATCTAATGTACCGTTATGAAAATACTTTGGATATTCCACATGTAAATTCTCACCTAACATTTCTAGGAAGTCCTTATTCATATTATCCATTGATTCAAGAAGTTGTTCGTCCTGTAAAAATCCATCTATTGAAGACGACTTGTACACCGTGAAAAACATTCTGGTAGAACTATCATTCTTAGATTTAGAGTCTATCTTCTGTAATTTAGGTACATTCTTTAGAAGCCTTTTCCTTTTCCCCAAAGGAGGTGGTGCCTTTGTCCAAGAATACATGAATTGGACTTGGTTTATAATCTGATACGCGTTTCCAGATGAATTAGACGCCATAAAAAACGTATCCATAGGAGGTATATAACAAACACCACGTGTATTTACGGACAATCTATTTATCAAATTTGAAATATTTCCATTTGACAATTTCTCGAATTCAACACATGTAGACACACGCTTCATCGGTATAAAAGAATTATCTACCTCATTGCATATCATAACAATAAGGAGACGCTTTTTACTAGACAAAGAATCTCTAAATAATTTAGAAAGATACTTTAGAGAAGAAGTCTCCTTCAAAAAAGCCTCGAAATCATCAAGAACCAAAATTCCACCCTCTACCATAGAAACTTCACTCAAAATACAGTCAAGTTTCTGAGGAGTTCTAGGTATGTCTGCAAACGTGTGAATTAAAGTAAAGCCGTATTCCTCTGATATTATCCTTATAGAGGTGGATTTACCCACACCAGATGGTCCATGAATAAATAAAAATCCTGATTCATCATCGCACTGACGATTGATAAACCATTCACGGATACTAAAAAGAGCCTGGGAATTACCCTCCAATGATGATACTTTCTTGGGACACATTACATCCGACCATAAGTTTCTAGCGGGACTAGTATTGGGAGGTTCCTTTACCTTTATTTTTATAGATCTTCCCCAATCTACAATCATGGCTATGGTAAAAGACACGTTAAAAACACTGTAGATTGTACAATATTATGTTTCGTTTATTATATATTAGAGTTAAAATGATCCTCTCTACTGATGGACTCATTAAAATCGTAGCAGCATTTGTCAACATATTCATGTTGGCAGCATTCTTGGACCTAGACACAACAACAACGAGACTGTATGCCCAGATACCCCTGGTAAAACTCGTCTTCTTATTCACATTCGCATTTTCAGTGATACCCAATAAATCTGCTTGTATAATCGCGACAGCTCTATTCTTCGTTCTAGAAATCCAAAACTTTGTCGATGATACAGTAGATGTCCTCAAATCAGAAGAATAACCAAATATTTAGATTTTAATATATTACAAAATTATATAGTAAAATGTCCGCAAGTTTCTTCTCCGAATTGAAGGCATTCCTCCCGGTATTCGTTTCCCCAAGACCCAGTTACATGCATGCCTCTATCGCGTTCATGGTTGTGATGCTAATTGGACACATGTTAACCAAGACAGATCTACTCACTCTAGACATTGATGGTGACGGAGTGGAGAGTGAGAAAGAGAAGACAATGAAAAAACTCGTATACTACGGAAGTTCAGCCATTGTAGGATTCTTCGTTGCTGACACCGTGTTTGGGATGTCATGGAAACTCAGAAATAAAGTTAACAGACCTCATCTGACATACGCCAACTGGTTCCCAGGAGTATATGGTATTCAACAATAATCAATAATATTTTCTAATCTATTATTATAACTATATAAATCATGTCGATGCAAATACTAGTAGTCGTTTTCCTAGTATTCATTGCCATTGCTTTTGCCATGAGACGCAAGAATCTTATGGTTGCCAAAAAGGCAGGAGAGGTGACTGGACCCGGACCCGCTGTCCCCCAGGAAACTTCTGCCGAGAATGACCCCACTGTTCTTGTTGAACCTACCCCACAGGAAATCCCAACTGAACCCGTGGGATCTGTCGGTGAATCGCTGAGAAATCTTTTCAGAGGATAAATATCAAATATCAATTATTAAAAAATAATATTAATAAATTATACATTTATACTAACACACACAAATTATTATACCATGGCTTCCACGACTGACGCTTTCATCAAACTTGTAAAAAAAGTGGGAGAGTTTTTCAACCCATCCGATGAACAGAATGTAGAGAATTCGTGGAACATGCATCTCAAGAAATACGGGGAAAAATCAGTATGCAAAATCACAGATGATTATGATGAAAATTGTGATATGATCGTATTCAATCAGGCTACTGGAATCATGCGTAAATACCACGGACACAAAGGAGCTCGTGGAATGACTAGGGCCATGCTAGCACTGGTCACGGATAGTGGTGGTGATAGGGAGGAACTTGTTTCGGAAATTTCAGAAGAAGATAAGACGGTGTTTGTTGCGTGGAGGGATTTGAAGTCTGGTATAATGGATTATACTGATAATGTAACATACAATAGCGACTTCAAGATCATCAGGCAGTACATCATTTATAGGAAGGATGTCTAATTAAATAAATTTTAAGAAACTACATGAAACACACATACCCCAGCACTATAAGTGTGGACGCAATTGTTGCTGGTCTCAAACTGAATAATGGTGACAACGGAGAAGTAATATGAATTTGGATAAAAAATAAAATCAAACTGGATCACTCGTGATCAAAAATCTTGTTATATATGATCCTCCACTAAGACTTTGCATGGTAAGCATGGATGGGCTCAGACCATCAACTTCCTGGAATTGGATCCTAAATTCTTTGCTTCCCCCAAAATATATACTCCCAGCAGAAGTATCAAAAGAAAGTCCTTCTGCGTCAAAAGTAGCGGTTGTGTCGGAAGCATCTGTCTTGGACCGTATTGTTGTAGATGCTGGTGTAGTTTCAAGTGTATCTATCAATGACTGGTCACCCAAGCTGTCAGTGTATAATACTGAAAATTTAACATTTCCTGTATCTTTTAAATCATTAATTCCTGAACTAATTCTTGCACATTCCAATGTCGTTCCTGCCACACCATCATACACGTAGAAGGACGAAAGGCCGTATGTTGTCTGACCATCAATCTTCTCTACTACTTGACTCGAACTTCTCATGATTAAATCTTTAACCACAAGGTCTCCAGATGTCAGAGTTTGTAACGCAGTGGCGTTATCATAAGGGAAATCGGCAGGGATATCATCTCCGATTACCAAAATGATAGAACCTTTTGCGACCTGTACGAACCTATTTGAGATCATAAATTTATCTCCGTGACTGTATACCTTATCTTGGTATCTTACAAAGTCCTCATTTTTATCGAAACCAATGATATGGTTCAGACCTTCACTAGATAAACAAAAGAATTGGTCCTCATTTTCAGTGAAGTCTGGAACAACATATACATTTTTCGATGTAGAGGTGTCAATGTCTAAAGTTTCTCCAGGTGAAACAATTCTTGCAGTGTATATGTAATTTTCATTTTCCAGTTCTCCCTTGATACGTACAACCTGACCGGTTTGTAAAATACCAGTGCTTCGTACAAATTTAGTGTATTTAGGATCAAGGATAGATAGGTCTATAGTTCCAACTTCATCCCTCTTCGACGAGATATATTTGTGCATATTCTGCATAGTTAAGGCCTCCGTGGCTATGTCTAATGTGTAAGTTGAAGATCCGATAACCTTCACAGTATAAGTAGTGGAGGGATCCATATTCTCAACCTCTAATTTGTGCACCTGGTCTTTCAAGGTTATTATTTCATCATTTCCCAATGAAATAACTACTGTGCATTTTTCTTCCATACCCCATAAAAGATGGAAACTTACGGGAGATATATCAATTGCTATAATTCCTAGAGGTTGAAATTGGATTACAAGTTGTTGGAATTCACAATCTTTAGATGTAAGACACATGGGACTGAATCCCATAGGGAATTTTACATCCATACAGAATTTACCCAGACCCATCTCAATGATATTGGTAGGGTCTAGAGCGAATACTATATCTATGATGTTTTTGTTTCCTGACTTTGAGACTACTTTCACAGTGTGAATAGGACATCTCACACCAGAAATACGAACTTCATCTATACTATGACCTGCTGCATCATATACTGCCCCACGGATTTTTACTAGAGATATGGGAGTTTTACCAACGATGACAACTTTATTACAGTTCCTATTAAACACTGTTTTCCATCCCGAGGGTGCCTGATTGTCTTCAAATATCTGAAGAATGTCCAACTTGGGTTCACATTCTCTATGATTCGAAATGTCTGCTACCACGATAGTCATGCTCCCCGAGGGTCGATTAACCTATATAATTATTAAAATTAAATATTTTGGCGTATTTAACTTTCATGTAATGTGAAAAATAATGTAACTTGTATATCATACAGTGTGAAAAATGAAGAACGAGGAATTACATGCATGGGAAAAAAAGGTTTCTGGGTCATCTATGACAAAAAAAGAGAAATGCAAGGATCTTAAGAAAAACAAGGTAGCATACAAACAATACCTCTCCATGAAAAAAAAGAAACAACAAAAGTGTAAGAAACTTTCTGAGATATTGGACGGTAGTGGTGGTGGACGAACAGATTCTGTTCAATATCACAATTATCTAAACATAAAGACACAAAAAGCAATTGATGCACGTAAAGAGAAAAAAAGAAGATGTGACGAGAAGAAAGATAAGAAACCCCAACATGTGTCTATTGCTCCAATGGAAACTATAATTCCAGACATTCCAGTAGATGATGACGTATCAAATATTACAGTAGATACCGATTCATCTTGCCCTGAAACACCATTCGAATTGCCCACAAATAAGAAAAAGGTCACAAAGAAGAAATCGACCACAAAGAAGAAAGTCACAAAGAAGAAAGTCACAAAGAAGAAAGTCACAAAGAAGAAAGTCACAAAGAAGAAAACGGTCACAAAAAAGAAATCGGCCACGTGTCTTAAAGTAGTACATAGAGGTCTAAAATGCAAAGAAGATGGGGAGACCATTCTCACTGTTCACGTGCGAAAACATATATTAGACACGCTGGGTGTGAAACCAAATAAGAAAATATACCTGGAAAGTTGTAATTGATTATGTATAACCATTATCCTCTGCCCATTCAACCATGTCTTGTGACCCAATCCTTACAAATTCTTCTATAACACCTACGTCGTGCTTACAACATTCTTCACCAGATATAAATTTAAAACATTCCGTGTGTAGAACGGAATGAAATGCCATAGAATACGAAGTTCTAACCTCCTCGAGTTCCCATTTAATACCAGTCCTGTAAAAATACCACCGTATATCCTTTAAACATCCAGTAGTTATTGTCCCCAACATTGCCATGAACCACTCATCGGACGAGATCATATCACTGAACTTGTTTAGTAAGAACCATAATTGTATCCATTCTATTGCACCCGACTCTCCTAAGTAAAAAAGCATGTCCCCGAGATGTTTTTCATCGTCTATTATTGATTTCGAATGTGTCAAATATAATTCATATAACCATGTAATAGCATCTCTATCCAAACCATATTCATGTATTCTATCCGCTATATGGTAAAATATACTATACCATACAGAGGGATCTGTTTTTATTGATTCTTCGAGACACTTCCTAGTCATTGTCGCATTCTCAATTGAAGTTTCTTTGTTGAACATTAAACTATTCACCTGTCTGGAAACAATACCAAAAAACAGGTAAGATCCCTCGAGATAAGTGGCTACATTTTCTATGACAAAATCTTGATCCATATTTACGTTTTGTGTTCACATGTGTATAATAAGATCCGTTTTTAATATTAATAAATTTAATATTTAATATTTAATATTACAATCGATATATCCACCCCACATACCCATTACCGATATGGCATCTCTACATACTATAAGATTTCCCACTGTGGATGAAATAGATAATGAAGAATCTTCAATACGTTCAGAGATACGTGGATATGATAGTGGTGTTCAGGGAGATCTAAGTGATGTAGAGAGTATGGATTCCGACAATGAAGATGACGACCCTACATATGACGAGAATGAAGAGAGTGAACCAGTACAGATACATCGTGGATATGATGTAGGTGATTATGATCGTAGAGTGGCGTCTAATGTGTTTAAGTTTCTGGGGGGTGTTGATGGAGGATCTGGTGTCGCGCCTTGTCAGGCTTGTAGTGAAAATAAGTGTAAAGGTAAAAGGAATGTAGGTAAACCTGAGTGTAAAAAGAAGAAAAAGGCAAAAAAGGGCCAAGAGACGTTTGTATATATGGATCTGGAGTTATTTTAATTTATTTATTATATTTAAACACAAATTATGTCTACACCTGTGGAACCTCCACACTCTTCCATTGTGTCACTATCGAGCAACCTTGCTCCGATATGTGCAGGAACTATTATTCATCGCAATAAAAATCAGATCACGAGTGGCTCTGAAATAAATAATTCAACATATGTCCACGACACTGGGCTCAATACATCAACAGAAATAGCCAGAGAAGTTGTCACAATGGACACATCTGGAACCACTTCGACAATTTCTCTTGGTGTTTTGAACGAAGATTCTCTCCCCGAACAGACAATTCAACCTGTTGTGACATCTACACCTTCAGCCACAACTGTGACTTCCGTTGACAATTCTACCCCCTCTGTATGTAATTTGACACTGGACGGAAGTATCTCATGGGACAAAGATGATGCATGTCTGTATCTATCATCTGGAAAATTATTTCGATTTAGATACATTGTAACGGATGGAACAGACCCCTCTAGACTAGCATTAGAAGGGTATAGTGATACATTCTCGACGTATTTGCCAAAAGCAGAGTGGTCTACTGACTAAAAATGTGGATAATCTACCAGGAAAAAATATATATCGTTTCAGTATATAGTACACAAATGGCAGATAACACATTGCTTAAACTATCGGCGTTCAATATAAGAAATTCATGCACCAAATTATTCAATGCCATTCTCGTGGGTAAGAGAAACACTGGTAAGAGTACTGTAATCCAGGATCTATTATACTATTCTATGAAAAACAAGATACCTAGGGCATGTATATTCAGTGGTACAGAAGAAGCAAATGGTTTTTTCAAACAATTCGTCCCAGGAACATTCATATTCGATGGATCTAACGTAGAAAATCAGCTAATTTCTATATTGGACACACAAAAGGATCTCACAATGAAAAAACAAATGGGTAGAATAGATACCGACACCGATATACGAATTACAATTATACTGGATGATTTGGGTTACGCACGAGGTACGTTAAGGAAGGAAATCATACGTCAAATATTCATGAATGGTAGACATTATGGTATTAGTATGATTGTGTCATGTCAATATTGTATGGATATATCCGTTGATCTGAGAACAAATGCTGATTTCATTTATGTTCTTAAACAGAATAATGCAGCATCTATCAAGAATTTATATGAGAATTATTTTAGTGGGTTTGAAAAGAAAAAACATTTTCAAACAGTATTAGAAGCCTGTACATCTGACTACCAATGTCTTGTTCTGGACAATACACGTCCTACTACTAACGTCCAAGACGTTTGTTTTTGGTATAAGGCTAAATTGGGGAGAAGATTCAGATTTGGGTCTTCAGAGTTATGGAAATTCCATGATCGATGGCATCTTACTGATGAAGAAAGATACTTACAAACACAGAATCTTAAAAAGATGAAAAAATTGGGATCTTCTGCCAAGGGAGGCATTATAGTGAAAAAAGAAAAGAAAAAGTAAATATTAAATATTATTTCCACAGAGCATACCTCATCACAACACGTAGTATGGTCATCACTGGAGGAACTATAGTTGGAATTATAATAGGTATACTTGGGGTACTCTTATTGTTAGCTATAACAATTGAAATAATTATCCACGTCGGTGGAAGGAGAGAGAGGAGGAATGAAGAGATGAGGAATTCAAAAACTAATTTCAATGAAGAAATAAAAATTTAATTTAATTAATTAACACACAGTCCAGGTCACAACACCTGCATTGGAAATGTCTCTCCTACGAGCAAAACCGTCCGCATCTAAGCGAATCTCTGCTCTTAATTCTTCAGGTGTGGACCCTGTGAGAGCAAATTCGGCTGCCACACCCCCAGTCCATACAGCGTCCCCATTCATATTCATAACACACATTGCTGGAACATTCGTTGTCACATAGCCTCCTACTAAATTGGCCGGAACAGTCTCTTCGGCAGGATTCCATCTCTGAGAAGCAGGGAACAATTGATCAGTTGTCACAGTAGGGGGGGAAATAGAACCCGCTCGGCTGAAATTGAATGTATTCACCACAGTCCCTGTATTATCATAGATAGTTGCCGTTCCTTCATACGGTGATACACATGCAATACATGAAACACCATAATCGATATCAATATCAAGTGTTGCAGGTATACCGAAACACTGTGATAGAGATGATATAGGCCATAGAGCTATTGCTTGTGTACCAGCACTATCATTTTCAAGTCTTGCGGATATAGGGTTATCAGCCCTCAGGATAATACCACCACCAGGTGCGAAATCGGCATTACTACCGAATGTAATTGTCCCATCCACACTGGTCCCTGCACTTACAGCAATTGTTCCTGTTGTATTATTACGACGATGATACGTCACTGTTGTGGTGGCCTCCTGTGCTGTGATATAACAATTTCTATTCCAACCTATAAGCTCTGTACTCATGGGGACAATATGGCGCATCTTTGTGTTTCCAACTTCTATGATATGACATAAAATGTAACCAGTGGATTGTATGAAATATTCTCCAACTGCTGTAAGAGAAAGAGCTCCGATAGCATACCCAGCCAGGATCAAAGGGCCGTCTTCTACGGTGACGCCATCACTCTGGTACACCGTCACAGAAACTTCCGTACCCATAGATACGACATCAACCGTCGCGGATACACTATCGTTGTAAAACCTGGCCTCTTTAAGAGCGAAACTACTAGGACCAAGAGGGACTGGTACGGGTCCAGAAAACCCTGTAATCCCCTTGTCACTCCTGAAAAAGGTACCGGCCGTATATGTTGTGTTTAATATGACACCCTTGCTCAAATTTTGAACGAATATGAAATCCGAATCAGCAATTTCCTTCTTGTAAAGAGCATTGTTATCTTCGCAAGATATAAGAGCCACGTTCACGACACCTGTAGCAGCGACAGTATCTGTGAACATAACTTGTTCTGTTTTAGAGATTTGTCCCTCACCTGCCAATATAAAGGCCTTCTGGACATTTACAATACTATTGACGATAGGTTCTAATTCTGTAAAGATTGTAAGGATATTCTTATTTACCCATCCTGTAGGGTATGCAGGATCTGTTGCAAAATCGTTCCATGCTATAATCTCATTATGTGCGGGAATGGTATCGGTCTCGACATTTCCAAACGTCTCCAATAGGATAGGTTTAGCATGCCAACCATCTGTAAAACCTGCATCGGTGGCATTGTCATTGTACATAATCAAATCGTTATGAGAAGGAGCAGTCGCACCCACATCGACAAGTTGATCCATATTAATGGAATCATTGACTACAACGATGCTTCCCACATTTACCGTGCCCATTATATATATAGCATTATAATATTATAATTATATTATTTAATCGCAATTATAGACAAAACATTTGTTTAGTTACAGAAAAGCAAAGGAATATTCTCTGGCCAAGGGCACCCATGTTCACGGAGATATAGTACTGTCTCAAACTCATTTGCGTCATATGCCTCTGTAACAGCATTGGACCACCAAGGGCAACCATGTTCCCTAAGAAACTCCAATGCCTTCATATCGCCACGTTGAGCAACAAAATCACATACATATTCTGTAAAAGGACACCCTTCTTCATACGCATACTCCATGATTTCCAAGTTTCCAGAATAAACACTAGAATCCCACGGACAACCATATTCGTGTAAGTATTTTACGATATTCAAATTACCCCCTAGGGATGCTTGGTGCATAACAAATTCATTCACTGGGAACCCATCTTCGAGCAAATACTTGGTTGCTTCAAACTGTCCATACTGTACAGCTGCCCCAATTATATCCAAATCATCAAGTAGAGACGGGGTATGCTTATTCTCAATGAGATATTTCATGGTATCCATATGTCCGTATATAGCAGCCTGTATAAATGATGACGTATCACAGAAATAACCCAATTCTTCTATAAGATATTTTAACATATCGACATACCCTTTCTCTGCAGCCATCTCACATGCACAGTCACACATACTTTGAATCATATCATAACCTCTTCCTTGGAGTTTCTTCAGTGTCTCTAATTGTCCCCCAATGATACACCAAAATAACACGTCTCTTCCTTCCACACCCTCTTTTTCAAATGTAATGATCAAATCGAGATGACCACCCCATGCTGCACCATTACACGCTGATGCTCCCAGGTTTACTCCCTTGGATTGGAGCCATCTTATTATATTAAGATGTCCCCCTCGAGCAGCATAATCCATAGCACATACTACACTGGTAGATACACCATAGAGGTTGTCCAGTGCTACAAGAGTACTTAGCTTCCCATGGAATGCCAGCTCTTTTACGACCTTTTCTCCTATACAATCGTTCAGGTAAGGAAATATCTCCAGTATCTGTGATTCAGATCTACATGGTGTAACTATAGTGGGTATATTATGAGAATGGAGGTTGTTACACCTCCATGAACGACAAACCTGTTCGAAAAATAACTGATCATAATCGGGTACAAATGAACGAACTTCATTTATGGTATCGAAATCCATAATTGTGGGGGAGTAGGTGTATAAATTAATGTTTTATTAATTTTTAATAGTCAGACAATGACCCTTCTTCGAAAAAATCACGACTGAATTTTTCAATTTCCTTAGATGTATAGAAATTCTTCTTCTTTATACTGTTTGAAGTATAAAACTTCTCAACTGTCTTAACTTCCACTACATTATTAAAAGTTACCCTACGTGTTAAAGTCAACTCAGGTCCTCCAGTATCAAGAGAATTAAGCATTGCTAACGATACAGATTCACTTATCCGTTTACTCCTCCTTGGCCCGATTAGATAACTTGAAAACGATGAATTCAACATAATAGTGTATGGCATATAATACAATGTCACATACGTGTTTATTAATAAATGATATTTAATTATTAGATATTAAACATGTGAAAATTTACTGATATATGACCAATAACGTGCCTTGATTGTCCCAATGGGTAATAATAATCTCATGTTAAGTATACATAGTATCATGTTTTCACTATTCAAGGGTCGTGGTACCAGAGTGGAAGAAATAAAGAACTTGTTTCCAGGAGTCCTTCCTGAAATTGATGGTAATGTATCATTAGAGAAATCCAAGGTATCAAACGAAATTGAAATATTTGAAAATCTCAAGGAAAGTATTAACCAACACATACTCTTATTGGCTGATATGGAAACTCTCATTAATAGTCCAGTTGAGAAAGTGGAATCCTTCCTATCATCAGCCCTTCTCCCTGACCACAAGGATTTATTCACAGAACTTCTGGCATATGTAAAGCTTACAAACTGTTACCATGCTAAATCAGGACAGGATGCGTACCAACATACTTTAGATGTTCTAATGCACGTTCTACATGACGATTCTAAATTGGACTGTTTTGATCTACTATACCTTATGAAAAAATTCGACAGGTGGCCTCCTTCGGTGAAGAAGGCTGATCCTCTGGTATCTATCTCTATGCAGTCCACCCGTATAGGGGACTGTGTCAACTCTTTAAAGGAAGGTGGTGATGTTGTAAAACACATGCAGAGTGTAAAAGACAACAAGCATGTCACTGACAAGTTGAAGGCTTTCTTTGAGGTAGTTCGTCGTGTTAATGCAACACCAGTTTAATATTTGATAATAACGTTATTATTTAACCCACTTATACACAAATCCATAAAATGGTTAAAATTTTCATGGTCGATATAAATGAACAGAGGTATATTCACAAGAGTGATTCTCCCGAATTTTCAAATATTTACCATAACCCGGATCTGGTATGGTCCGAGACCCATGTTATAAATGATGTCAAAGACGGAGACATCGTAGTACAGTATTATACAAAAGGACGCGGGAATTACTTCATCTTCGGGCGTTCTCATGGCACATCGTTCCAGTTCACGAGACCGGAATGTCATCTGGATACACATGATGGAGATGGAGATGGAAAAGCTATAATAATTGTGGATGTTGATGGTCCTCACAAAATACGTGGGGATATTCTAGATTATATACGGTTATACACTGATGGACTCTCGTATGATATTTTTAATGACATCCAGGTGGAAGAAAATTATGATTGTTGTAGGAGTTTCATTTCAATCGCTGGTAAGAAGGATATATGGGAAGTGAAGCCTGGGCTGTGCGCCATAAACGAAGAATAATATTAATTATAACAATGGAGAAACCTGTACGAGATTTTCGAACTGAGCACTGAAGTCGGTTAGTGTGACCTCACTGTTCGCCCTCAATTCGTTGGGAAGGAAGATCTGAACTTCAATTCTTGTGGCCAAGTTGGCGAAATTTCCCGACGCAACGATGTTCTGGCTCATCTTGTCTGAGAAACTGTATAGGGCAGCTACTCCTCCCAATATAGCAAGACCACTGGTAAATAATGCAGTGGAGTATTTGAGAGCGTCAGTCCCGCTATCATCGGGATCACATGTGTCTCCTGCGGAGAAGAATGCGAGGGCACTTGCCACGGCACCCACCACGAGGGTAGGGAGACTAAGCATTCTGTGCTTTTTCCTGCACACCCTGGCGGCAGCTGCGTGAGCCACAGAAGCGCTACGGGCCTTAGACATCCATGATTCCAAAAGGTTTAGAGTGCTCTCTGTCCATTGGTTGGGGTAAATCTTCTCCTTTTCAAACATCGACAGACGGGCATTGGTTTCAACATTCAGACCCTGGTTGACAAATCCCCTCTGTTGAAGGATCTGATTCTTCATGTTTCTGCTCTTGATCTCGGCTTCCAGGTCCTCCTTGGAAAAAAGACGAGCTGCAGGATGTCCCATATCTAGGTCTCCCGTGTATTCCGTGATCCCTGGTTCAGTCTTAATATTAGCCATACTTGTATTTTATAGGTTATATCTATATGATAGAAAATAAAATTTAAGACTCAGACATAACACAATTTCCTTGAAATCTTTACACACTTATATTCCCAAAATTCTAACCATTCGGCAAATTGAAATAAACCCTGTGTAGCTTGTGTCTTGACATTTCTACGTATACATTGTATAATTGCTTGAAACTCGTATGCATTGATCTCGCGACACCAGTCTGAAAGAACATTTGGCCAGAAACGAGGTTTGGATGATGTAGGTATGATCCAATCATAAGGAGTGTATAGTACAGAAAACTTTTCGTTGCTTTTCTCGTTTGTATCTGTGTACACTATTGTTTCTACATGGTAATGTCCAGGTTTTATGAAAGAACATGTGTTAAAAGAAGGGGAATTATATTGCCATGATGACGAAAATGTTTTTGTCCCACATATATTTCCCATTCTATTAGGTGATAACGTATTCTAATATTTTAATATTGTCACATTTCCCACAAGTCAAGTCGGCATGCAACAATCCAAGGAGAAGGATATTCATGGATATTCACAACCACAGTTACATATTTGTTTATTGGCTTACATGTTTTCTTATCATGAACTCTAAAATTTATCATAATATTAAATCGTCTCTGGTTATTATCACTTTCTCGTGTAATAAATACACCATTATGTAAATGTGTACCATCCATATCCATCAAATAAATTTCAAGACAATCCTGCACTTTTACGAATAAATAATTCAATGTTATCATTGAAAAAATTCTACGGAGGTCTATGTTTCCTACAGACTCTCTAGTGAAACCATTAAATGGGATTAAATTCTCCGCACGTGACCATGACTTTTCTATAAGTGTGTCGTCAGTCTTATATAGTTCACAATTAAACCTTACTATCTCGTGAGCATCAAAATTGTGACACATTAGAAGGTGTTAATAATATTTAATAAATAAAATCATATTGAGTGACGACGAATTCCACACTGTGTTATAACTATGTCCAAGAAAGACTTATCCACAGGCTTTGTCATGAAATGATTTGCTCCAGCCGATATACTTACCGTCTTGGCACTATGTGTGGTGTTTGCAGTGATTATAATTATGCATGTTTGCTGATTTAGACCACACCTTCTAATTTTCTTACATGCCTGAATACCACCCATAACAGGCATGGACATATCTAGTAAAATAAGTGCGAATTTTTTAGAAGCACAGCGATCCACACACTCTTGTCCGTTCTCGCATGTTTCTACACTTAATCCCAGATCTTCAACCATTTTTTTCATTATAATTCTATTTAAACGAACATCGTCCACCACTAATACTGTCCCATCAATGTCTCCACTTAGACCAGTCAATATATAGTCGGAATTTAGTTTTATGGATTCTCCAGAGATCTGTGCTAAACGATCTTCTTCTTCTAAAGATTTTTCTGTGCTGTCTTCGGAATCCTTTACACTGTCACCGGTGTACTGTCTTGTACGATCGTCATATATTCCTATAGGATTATTATCACATTCCATTATATGTGAAAATAGTGCACTATTGGATAAAAGACCTATGTAAGGAAATGTAAATTTGAAAACAGATCCAACACCTAGAGATGATTTTAAGCATATGATTTTCCCCCCTAGAATATCAGATATCTTTTTTGATAGTGCAAGACCTAAACCAGTTCCAGGTATTCTTGTATCCGTGTGTGATCTCTCAAATGGGATAAAAAGTTTTCTCTTAGAGTCATGTGTCATACCTACACCAGTATCTGTTACAATAATCGATATGTCATCTATATCAGGATAGACTTCGATAGTAACTGTACCTATTTTTGTAAACTTTAACGCATTACTGTATAAATTCTGAATGACCTGTATAATCTTTGACCTATCTGCCTCAATCAAAAAAGGTAGATTTTCGTGGATTACCAATCTTACAAATACTTTATCGGTTGAAGTAGATTCTATAAAAAAACGATGAATACCGGATTCCAATATATTGAGGAGGAGACTCTTCAAGTCAAATCGTACTATATCTATTGTTTGGATTTTTGCATTTATACGAGACATCTCTAGCATATCGTCTACAATTGTCAGCATTGTGTCATTACACGCCTTTATATCTCGAACAGCTGTTTTAGAATACCTACCTTTAAGTATATCTGTCAGACCATCTATTCCCTGGATAGGTGTTCTCAGAGAATGTGACATCTGAGAAATGAAATTTGTCATGAGGTTTGTCGTACTAGCCATATTTCGTGTCCTTGACGTACAAATAAACACTATAGAAAATATACATGATATTGAAAACCCTACTGATAACATGGTTATATATGTAGATCCTCTTTTACTATCGACATTTCCACCGACTTCTATGATTATATCAAACAGAGAGTTTATATTTACACTATGTGTTTCACCTATGTCTGATGTACCATAGATACAAAAAACTTCGGCATTAAAATTTGAAACTAGACCGATATACACATTCATATCATAGAGAGGTATTTCGTGGAAAATACCATCTATAGAATATTCATGTATGAGTACACCAACTTGAAACTGGTCTATAACAACTGTCTGTGCCGCTACAATACCACCTTCTTTGGGACTAAAAAACGTATCAGAACTTAAAGAAGTGGTAGCTATTACAATATCTATATACGGATCTATAGAAACATCGTGGCCTAGAAGATCAGGTTCAAATGGATATACAAATAATATGGGCCATTTTACATGCGATGTTGTTTCTGGGAGAATAGTAATGCTTGTATTGTATACATCGTGGTATTTTTCATCAAATATAGTTTCATTCGTAATTCTAAGAGAATATGACACGTACTCAACATGACTTGTACTCTTGGATGTTTCAATCAATCTGGAAAATATATTATGATCTGTTATACCTATTTCTTCCAGTATAGTTGTCATCACCCACGGGTATGATACATCTTGGATACGTTTGGATATTTGTGCGACCAAACATGATGTGATCTCGTCATATTCTGTTATTTCTTTAATTTTGTGACAATTGTACGAATACTCAGCTATAAATATAGTTGTACATATTCCCAGAGAAAATAACGTCAATGATAATATATATTCAAAGCTCTTGTACATCCACCCATATAACCACTTACCATAAATTTACATAATAAATTGTGTATTGTATCAGTGTATAATTATAATGATATGTTATTATATATATAATGGGGAATTGTACATCAAGGAAGAAGGTTTGGGTAAAAAAACCAGTACAACACCATGACGATAATGAAAATGAAGACATTATTTTGGATAATGATGATACAAAAACATATTATGATGGTAGTTTTTTTAAACCAAAATATGAAATGGAGACATTAAATATTATCGACACCGATGAAATTGAACATGAAAATATAGAAGACGTGTTGGGGATGGATATAGCCATGCCTGATTCGTTACCGTTGGAGGAAACTATATGGAAAAATTCAATGGATACAATTACAGAAGAATCGAATCTAGAATTACGTATAGACGACGGGGATTATGATTCTGCATCCCAGTCCGCTAATGACGGAGAAGATCCTATACCAAACAGACTTGCACAATTTGATAGTGCTTCCATGTCTCCACCAAGATCTAAATTTAGGCACTGGTTCTACGGGGACGGTAAGTTTATGGACTTTGATTGGAGTCTGAAGAATATGATATCGACATCTCCTTCATCGGATATAGTTTTATCGCCATCAGAATAAATTATTAAACAAATAATTCAATTATACATGTATCATTCCCTTCTAAGAGTTTCCGTATAGTATTTTCGATAATATTCATTCTCCTACTAAATTCAACAGGTCGGGCTTCTAGAACCCTTTCACCATTTCTTAAACGCCTACTCGTAAACATACTCGGATATTCAGATGTTCTATGTGTATGTATACGTATCACTATATGTTCGACTGCGTCAGTACTTGCAAGTATTCTCATTAATCTTGACTTATCATTCTCGTGGTCAGGTGTCTCGTCAATCTCTATCTGTACCAGGGTTTTCCCATCTTTAACCACATAAAGAGCATCCGGGCGTTCCATAGAAACCCCACATGGGATGGGACAATCTTGTATCTTGAGATATTTATTCATTTCCGGTATAATCCTTTGTATGTCGGCAAGAACGAAATGCTCCACGCGCACACGGAGTCGGTTTAGATCAGGATGGATGGATCGGAAGCAGTGAGAACACATACGGATACCATCTGGAGAAATACGCTTTCCTATTGGTCTTTCACGAATATCATACACAGAACATCCCTGTGTACCACACCTAGATGATACCACGTCTATCTCATCATCTTCTCTATGGTAGCTACAATGTAGGGGTTTCTCACCTACAGGACCAAAACATCTAGATCTATGACAATCTTCCGAAATACATGATTTTATAACACGAAGAACTGCAGATGAACTACAATGTCTACGACAATGTGTGGGTTTTTGGCCTATTTCCCCACATGTAGCCCGGGTCTGGCACATAGAAATAGCACATTCTTTCATGACGACATTTTTCTCTCCTTCTGTACGGTGTTCTCCACAGTGTATAGGTCTTTGATGAATCGTTCCAAAATAAGCCTGTGATGGACAACCTTCAGATGTGCATTTTTTACACTTAAGGTTGATTTCGTCAACATCCTTGTGCTCGGAACAGTGTATTGGGGGTCTCCCTGGTCTGCCAAATAAAGACCCTTTCCTACAGTTTTCGAATATACATATGGCCATTGTTATATATATTAATACCATCGATATATATATATTAGAGACACGTGTACACGCATGTCTATATCCAGAAGAGACTCTGTAGAAGAAGTCAATGATAAGATACGGATAGCAGAATCAGAACTCAGAAGGCAGGTTATATCCGTACAGGAAAAAATAACACGTACTTCTCTTGATTCCAATTACAATTCACGGATGATATTGGATATAGTAACACGTATATCACGATTGGAACAAATAAAAAGGGGTGATGGTACGCATATAGTACAAGGAGACGGGGTAAATTTCAATATACTTCTATCTGAAATGGGGGAATTGTACCAAAACGTTGGAAATAAATTCCAAATGTTCCTCGTGGATATATTATATAAAAATCTTAAATATATAAATCCTACAGATATCGAAAACACTTATAAAATCTTTAAGATGGTATCATGTATAAGTATTAAAAAGGAGATGTTAACTGTGATACGAATCATGAAGAAAAGAAGAATGTATTTCTCTACATGGGATAATATCAAGTGTGTATTTATATTCTAAATTTTATTGTTACGTATCTGTATCCACATGGACACTGATAAGTATGATGAAGAGAGTGTCGCAGACGATTCAGATACGATGTTATTAGACGATAATAAGTTTATATCCGTGTATGGGGGAAGGGATAAAAAAGAAGCCATTGTTAATAATAAAAAACTATGTGAAGGAATAATAAAAGGAGAAGTTCCTTCACTTAGTGTCTTCCATAAAGATGCAGTATATCAAAGCGATTGGACAAATCTATCAGTGTCCATTATAGAAACATGGTTGAGGTCGTGTTCTTTACGATCACAGGCTCATCTAGAGGAAGGACATCTCTATAAAAAAAGATCAATAGCTTTTAAAATCCCAGAAATGCTGACAAGTGGTGGAGCAACAGCTATGGCATTCTGGGCAGCAGGAACCGGAGAAGCTACATCGACAACGATTAGACTAATTGTAGCTATTTTAGCATGTACATCAACAATTCTCAAGGGGTTGGATGCCTTTTTAGATTTTTCCGGATTAGAACATAGACATAATACTGCGTCAAACGATTACTCGAGACTATGTAGAAAAATAGAAGTTAATATTTTTACACCGAATCACTTGAAACCGAATATCCAGGCATTCATGGAAGAGATATCTCTTACATATTCACATACGTTGTCGACAAGCCCCCCTATAGATATATCAAACTAGTTGTAGAGTTCGTATATCACTCGTCTCCAATACCACAGTATGAATCTTCGATACCAATTCGTTTGTATGTTTCAGTGTAAATGTCCCTCAATAGACTGGAACAATCTACAAGGAATATCATATATTCAGGGTATAAAAGTCCATTAAAAGAAAGATCTAACTTTTGGACATTTGAGATCTTAGAAAGTATATCCGTAATCTTTTTTAACTTGGCGAGTACCTTTATCTTACCATTTCCATGAATCTTGCTCGTAAAATTATTCATAACAGTATGTACGGTGTGATAGAGACATACATCAAGACATACACAAACTTCATCGGAGTCATCTTCAAGTACAAAAATAGATTCCAAATACCTGGGGATACTTCTTTTTGTTTTATCTAGTTGTAAAAATAGAAAGTTTCTCTGTTGATCAGATATAGATGTAGTATAGCACAGAGAAGATATAGCTTCGTAAAAAGATATATCATCAGAGGGATCTTTTTCTACGTTATTAAGCTTCTCAGTTATATAGTCAAATATAAGAGACTCCATTGTTGATTAGTTATAGACCAATGCAAAAATACCGTCATGTGTAACGCATTAAAATTTAATACAATCAAATTCATCATTCTCCGTTGAAAAATAAACCCTAGAAACACCATTCTTCCTCATATATTTTTCACATCGATCGCACGGTCGTGAATTACGCAATTCACCTCTATTATTACGTCGGACAACATACACAACTATATCCTTATGTAAAGTGAGTACCTTCTTGGGAAGAGCACATACTTCTGCATGAACCCAACTAAAATTTGTACCCCGTGCGATTATTCTATTCCCGGAAATGGACACAGAACCATGTCGGTGCCTGCTATGGTGAGATTTTGAACATTCCCTAGCCGCTTGCTCAAAAAAAATTCTCTGTGACTTCTTCATATGTATAGGTAAATGATATTTATTTCACATGACATTAACGCGATTTGTAAATATTTATTTTATCCTATAAAAAAAACAAATTTTTCCCATATGAATATTGAATATGACGCATAAAACATTGGATGCAGTTATATTTTTCATGGGTGTGACGGTGTTGATAATATTCACAATAGTTTTGACGGGTACATGTGGTACAGGCGAAAGGATGGAAGAATCTGCTGGAAACACACCTCCATTGAGCCCAGAACCTTTTGTATAAAAAAACGAATTCATGATAGGGTGACCATCGGTCCCCATGTATCAACCCATCCTGAGAATGGGGATAAATATAAAAAAAATGTTTTTAAAATTAATAAATTATTATTTACGAACCATCCTATTTACCCTTTCTTCTATACCAGAAGAATAGTCTTGTTTCTTCTCGAATTGCATCTTACCGAAGCCCTTGTGGTAGACGTTCACTTTCTTCTTCGATATCTTCTTACTGACCTTTTCGAGAGGGTTGTTCGATGACTTAAAAATCAGCAACCTTTCAATGGTTGACATTGTT
>Ga0308016_10000439_pt1 | contig 21211 bp, 19 predicted proteins | sample Neamet233_FD_203129 | JGI IMG/M metagenome (GOLD analysis project Ga0308016, IMG submission 203129) | Marine microbial communities from water near the shore, Antarctic Ocean - #233 | ecosystem: Environmental > Aquatic > Marine > Unclassified | place: Southern Ocean | collected 2014-07-28
CCTAGCCATCTAAATCCGCCCAATTACAGCCCATATTTTTCCTGTTCCAAGTACTCCATCACCTTCCCAACCACATAAAACGAGCCGAATACACAGATTCTATCATTTATGGTCGATTGCTTATAGGCGAATACATAAGCTGCAACGGGATCAGGAAAAACAAGAATTGATCCTCTGGCTCTACTTACCCCTGCATTTTCTAATGCCTCAACTATCTCATCAGAAGATGCCCCGCGTGATAAATCGATATCTGAAACAAACCAAACATCAATTTCAGGAATAAGTGCCTGCACTATTCCGTCTATATTTTTATCTTTAAGCACAGAAAAAACAGCATAAGTTTTCTGATAACCAACCATATCTGAAAGACTAGTACTCAAAGCATGCATAGCACTGGGGTTATGTGCCACATCGAAAATTACTTTTGGCTTATCAGGTAATACCTGAAATCTTCCAGGAAGCCGGGCCTTTAGTAACCCCTGACAAATATTATTAGTTGTAACTGGTAAAGTGTCACCGACGACATCTAAAGCTGCTAAGCAAGCGCTAGCATTACGTAATTGATGTGGGGTATTTCCTAACGCCGGATAGGGAAGTGAATAGTGTCTATTACTGACTCCCCAGTAATCCCATGCAGACTCCTTAACCAAATAGCCAAAATGTTTTCCAATAAAATTAAGTTCCGATCCAATCGAAAGTCCACATTGGCTTATGGTGGCTGGGGGAGACATGTCTGAACAGATGGCAGTCTTACCACTTCTAAAAATCCCTGCTTTTTCAAATCCTATTTTTTCCCTTGTGTCCCCAAGGTATTCCATATGATCATAGTCAATATTAGTTAGCACTGCACACTCGGCATCAAAAATATTAACGGCGTCTAATCTTCCTCCGAGCCCCACCTCAAGAATAGCTACATCTACTCCAGCTTTAGTAATTAATTCCATTGCAGCTAATGTTCCAAACTCAAAATAAGTTAATGGAACATTACTATTTACTCTAGCTGCTTCTATTATATTAAAAGCCTCACATAATTCATCATCACCAGCTTCTTTCTGACCTATACGTATTCGCTCGTTATAACGGAGTAAATGTGGTGAGGTATAGCACCCGACGCGATAGCCAGCATGGCTCAGAATAGATTCTAATATTGAGCAGACTGAACCCTTCCCATTAGTACCGCTGACAGAAATAATTGGAAATGACAAAGAGAAATTTAAACTAGACTTAACCTGATTCAATCGATCCAAACCCATCTCAATACTACTTGGATGAATGCGCTCAATATAATCCAACCATTCGCATAGAGTTCTAGGCTTAGGGGTAAATTCGATCATATACTGTCACATTTGCGCTACTTGAACATAGAAACAAGATAAGGACTACAGGTCTAGCTTCAAAGAAATTGGATGAATAGGAGCTCGCATCAACAACGTACATAGGTTTACAATCCTGTCACGCATATGTCGTCGGTCAACGATCATATCTACTGCTCCGTGCTCTAATAAAAATTCTGCACGTTGAAAACCCTCAGGCAAAGTCTGTCCCACTGTCTGTTCAATTACTCGCGGACCAGCAAAACCAATTAGTGCTTTGGGTTCTGCAATTACTATATCGCCAATAAAAGCAAAGCTAGCAGATACACCGCCCATCGTTGGATCTGTTAAAACAGAAATAAAAGGAAGCTTCTCATTTTTTAATTTAGTAAGTGCTGCTGTTGTTTTAGCCATCTGCATCAATGATGTCAATCCTTCCTGCATACGCGCCCCTCCACTAGCAGAGAAGCACACAAATGGCACACGTTGCTCAACACAAACCTGCACCCCACGTGAAAACCGCTCACCTACTACAGAGCCCATTGATCCACCCATAAATCCAAATTCAAAAGCGGCTACCACCATAGGCACTGCCTGCACACTACCTTGCATAACAACTAGCGCATCATCCTCGCATGTCTTTTTCTTTGCCTTTGATAAGCGATCAGAATATTTGATACTATCAACAAATTTAAGTGGATCTAAAGGCAATACCTCGGCCCCGATTTCACTACGCCCCTCGGTGTCCAGAAAAAAATCAAGCCGATCTCTTGCAGAAATACGATTATGGTGGCTACATTTCGGACAAACATTAAAGTTATTACCCAAGTCTGAGTAATACAATACTACTTCACAAGACGCACATTTGCTCCATAACCCCTCAGGAACGACTCTTTTATCGCCATTTTCATTGCGTTTTATTTTGGGTGGAAAAAGATTCTGGAACCAACTCATAGTTTTATCGTTTAATCCTTATGGTTTTTTATTTTATATTAATTCTATTTATCAATAGCAGTACGTAAGACTTTTACAAGCCCAGATACATTCATTAGTATTTTTTCTCTAGGAGACTCTTCAATTTCCTTAATAATACGACTACCAACCACTACTGCATCCGCCAATTCAGAAACAGCTCTTGCTGTTACGCTATCATGAATACCAAAACCGACGCCAATTGGAATAGAAATATGTGAACGTAAATCAACCAGTTTATTTTCAACTTCATTCAAATCAAGATGTGCCGAACCGGTTACACCTTTTAGTGAAACATAGTAAACGAATCCTTTCGCTCTTTTCGCTATCTGCTGAATCCGTCTCTCTGGAGTAGTAGGAGAAAGAAGGAAAATTGCATCTATCCTATTTAGTTTTAGGCTTTCTAACCATTCCTCACATTCTTCAGGGGGATAATCAACTACCAAAACCCCATCTACACCACACTCCTTGGCTCTAGCTGAAAATTTTTGATGGCCAATTGCTTCAATTGGGTTTGCATACCCCATCAATACTACCGGTGTCTCAGTATCTGTTTTCCTGAATTCTGCCACCATTTCTAATACATTCTCTAAGCTTATATTATGCTTTAGCGCCCGTTCATAAGAGCGTTGTATAGTTGGTCCATCGGCCATTGGGTCCGAGAAAGGAACGCCAAGCTCAATAATATCAGCACCAACATTTACCAGTTCGTGCATCAATAAGACAGTCATCGCCGGATCAGGGTCACCCGCAGTAATAAACGGGATCAACGCTTTTTTATTATCCTGCTTTAAATTTTTAAATGTAGCTGCAATACGAGACATAAAAATAAAATCCTAATTAAAAAACAACCCCAGAAGCCTTTGCTACGGTATCTATATCTTTATCTCCCCGCCCCGAGAGATTTACTAATAATAGTTTATCTTTATCAAGAGTAGGTGCAATTTTTGCGGCATATGCAAGTGCATGACTAGACTCCAACGCCGGGATAATGCCCTCATAGCGACACAACATATCAAATGCCTCCATAGCCTCATCATCGGTTATCCCTACGTACTCAGCGCGACCAATATCCTTTAGCCATGCATGCTCAGGACCTACGCCAGGATAATCTAGACCAGCTGAAATGGAATGAGTTTCAACAATTTGACCGTCATCATCTTGAATCAGATAAGTACGATTCCCATGCAGGACTCCCGGTTTCCCTGTGAGTAAAGTGGCTGCGTGCTTACCCGAATTGATTCCTAACCCTGCTGCTTCTACCCCTATCATGTTCACATTCTTATTGTCTATATAGGGATAAAATAATCCTATGGCATTGGATCCACCACCAACACAAGCAATTAATGTATCTGGCTGACATCCGTATTCTTCTTGCATCTGTAATATTGACTCTCGCCCAATAATAGCCTGAAAATCTCGAACCATCATTGGATAAGGATGTGGACCTGCCACTGTACCAATAATATAAAAGGTATTTTCAACGTTAGTGACCCAATCACGCATTGCTTCATTTAATGCATCTTTCAGTGTCTTTGACCCTGATTCAACCGGGATCACAGTTGCACCCAGGAGCTTCATCCGATAAACATTAGGCGCCTGACGCTTCATGTCCTCCGAGCCCATATAAACCACACATTCCATCCCGTACCGCGCAGCAACTGTAGCACTGGCCACACCATGCTGCCCTGCTCCTGTCTCTGCTATTATGCGTTTTTTGCCCATACGTTTTGCTAAAAGCGCCTGACCAATAGTATTGTTAATTTTATGCGCACCAGTATGGTTTAAATCCTCACGCTTTAATAAGATCTGCGCGCCTCCGAGCAGCTCCGACCATCTCTTTGCATGATAAATAGGACTTGGCCGTCCTACATAAAACTTTAATTCCCGAGCGTATTCTTGCTGAAAAGCAACATCATTTCGATAATACTCATATTGATCACGCAGCTCTTCTAATGCTGCAATTAGGGTTTCAGCAACAAACGTACCTCCGTAAGAACCAAAATGGCCCTGCATATCGGGAAGATTATAATTTTTCGCCATCTCTAACTCCTGTCATGAAAGCAGCAATTTTATCTGCATCCTTGATACCCTTAGTTATCTCGACCCCACTAGATACGTCAACAGCCCAGGGCTTTGCCTTCCTAATAGCTGCACACACATTTTCAGGATGAAGGCCACCGGAAAGTATCAATGGAAGCGACAAGTTCTCCGGAATTAAGCTCCATTCAAAAGTACGACCTGTGCCGCCCGGAACACCTTCAACATAACTATCTAGTAACAAACCATTTGAACTAGAATACTGAGTTGCGTATTGTAGCAAATCTATTCCCGATCTGATTCTTACAGCTTTTATATATGGCAATGGGAATTGGCTGCAGAATTCTGGTAATTCATCTCCATGAAATTGTAATAAATTTAAACCAGCAATGGAGCATGTCTCTTCCACCCACTCAGAACTAGGGTCAACGTATACCCCCACCACGCTTACAAAAGGTGGCAGAGCCATTACAATCTTCCGAGCTTCATTCGGGTCAATATAGCGGGCGCTTTTATCCCAGAAGATGAAGCCAATGGCATTGGCCCCTAATCGTATAGCCGTTAAGGCATCTTCAACACGGGTAATACCACAAACTTTTACTCTAATTGACATAATTTGTAGTTCAAAAGGGTATGAATATATACGAAATGTAGGATAGATACATGCTTAAATACGTAAATAATCTATATTTCACTAATAAATCATTACTCGTGTGTGTCTATTTTATTAGGATGGAAGTAATTATTTTCCCCTAGACATTCTAGGTAGAACTGCTGTAAATGGTGGCTCTATAAAACTCGGCAATTTCCATTCCGGATCATAGTTGATTCCACCTAAATATAGCCCTGCTGCAGAGAAGGTTGGTGCCGCACAAGCCCTGTCACGTCCCACTAATATTTCTTCTATCCACTCAGGAGGATGATTTTCCTTTCCAACATAAACTAATGAACCAATAATATTCCGTACCATATGCTGTAAAAAACCATTTGCACGTATTTCAAATGTAATGATATCGCCTTGTTGGATAATTTCTAGCTTAGTGACATTTCGTACCGGTGATTTAGCCTGACATTCTGAAGCTCGAAATGCACTGAAATCATGTTCGCCAAGTAAAAATTGAGCAGCCTCTCTCATTTTCTCAATATTAAGCGGCAAATGAAACCATCCAACCTTACCATGATAGAGCGCAGCACGTACTGGATGATTAAGCAATAAATAAAAATAGCAACGCTCTTTTGCACTATAACGAGCATGAAAGTTATCTGATAATTCTGATGCCCACAGTACCGCTATGCTATTGGGTAACAGTGCATTTACTCCCCTTACCCAAGCGCTAAGAGGGCGCTGTACCTCCGTATCAAAGTGTACAACTTGATATGTGGCATGAACACCTGCATCAGTACGACCTGCGGTGATAACCCGAATATTGCTATTAGCAATTTTTGATAATGCAGCCTCTAGTGCATCTTGAATTGAACAACCTGAGGGCTGGCTTTGCCAACCACAAAAAGATGCGCCATCATATTCTAATCCCAGAACGATTCTCACTAACTGGATGCCATTATTGTTAGAATAATTTTGCTTAGGATCAAAGTAATAAAAATAGAATTTTTAAGAAATAAATACTCAGGTTCAATTTATGGTTTTCATAAAAAAATCTTACGAGAAGAAATTTTTAAGCAATCAAAAACCAAATAATTAAGTAATTTACAAAATTTAATAGCAGCTAACTACAATTTCTCCAGGATAATTTTGGCACTTTCTTGCTGCTCAGCATCGCCATCCTTTAGAACTTCCTGGAGGGCTTCTTTAGCACCATCATTATCACCCATTTCCTGATAGGCACGGGCCAGATCAATTTTAGTGGCTATTTCATGCCACCGCCCACTCTTTTCTACTGACTTTGTGTCTACTGATTCAGTAGTTATTGAATCATCTATATTTAAATTTATATCAGCCAAGTCTGCCTCTGTTAATACTGGAGCAGGTGTAGCCTCTTCAGGCTCTGATACATCAGAAAGATTCATGCTTGTATTATTATCTTTTGTATCATCAGAGACCAGAGAATCTAGGCTAACAACATTATCTGAGTCATTAATATTTTCTGAGTTATTAGAATCCGCCCCGAAGGTTGTATCATTAATTACTTCTTCTTTTTTTCCCTTTTTTATAGCGAATAAACCTATCAAAAGAAGGAGGAGTGCTGCGCCTACATATTCAATATTTTCAATCAAGCTATCTATCATAGGAGCCTCTTCAACAATTATTAGGGAGGGATCCTTCACTGGAGAAGGTGCCGGAACCACCTTGGGATTTGGTACATCATTCTCAGCGGCAGGTACGTCCGCACCTAATTTTTCTCCTACAGATCCACTTGAGTCTTTATCTTCCTGAGAAAACCCCTCGTTATTTGAAACTGACTCTTCGGTTATTGCTGGGGAAGACTTGGTTTCTGTTGCTACATTAGAGATATCTCCTGCAGGAGTCGGTAGCTCCGATATGCCTGCATTTTTTAATTCAAGTAATTGCCGTAGCTTCTCAATATTCTTCTCAAGTATTGCTACATTCTCATTTGCTTCATTTAATGCTTTTGCTTTAGAAATAGCACTATCTTCCAAAGCCGCAATATAATCCTGAGATGAACTCGTAGCATTATCGCCAGCACTTCCTTCTATTATTCCCTCACCGTTCGAAATACTTAGCTTTTCTTCAGGCTGTATTACAGAAGCTTTAGCAGAATCATCAACCTTAGTAGCAATCTTGCCAGCCGCTGTTTGTGCTGATTCCTCATCTACTAAAGCAGCAGAGCTGACTTCTGCTGCCAATTTCTGTCGATACAGCTCCCAATTTTTCGTCTGTATTTTTACTTCTTTATCGGCTTCACCCGGAGAAATAGCTGCAACTTCGCTTGCATCAGGTATCCGCAGTATAGGACCCGTCTTAAGCCTGTTCATGTTATTGCCAGAAAAGGCCTTACGATTAGCGCGGTGAAGTGCAACAAGCATCTGATTTAGTTGTACGTTGGGGTAAGCAACCTTCTGTGCAATTTTAGTTAAGTTATCACCACTTTTTATCGGGATATAGGTAGCTTCAGGTTGTTCATCAGTCACCGGCTCAGGCTGAGCCGCACTTGGTACAACTTCAACTTCAACTTCAACCGCTGGCAAAGCCGGCTCAAGTGAATCTTCTGGCGGGTCAATTAGCACTGCATATTCGCGAATTAAGAGACCTGAAGACCAGCTAAGTTCGACCAGAATACTCAGAAACGGCTCCACAACCCGTTGTGGAGAGGTAATTTTAACGTAAGGCTGACCGCTTATCCGATTCTCGATACTAATTTCAAATTCAGACAAAAAAGGCGCGTAATCAACATTTAAATGTTGGAAAGTTTTACGCGAAGCGAGTTTCGCTGATAGAGTAGGAATATCTTCCTTATTTATAGAGACAATATCAATTTCAGCCTTAAATGGCTGGCCCAAATAAGAATTTAAAGTGAAATTTCCCAAACCTGTTGCATGTACGGTAACGGATGAAGTCAATACAAACAGAAATAAACACGCTCTAATTATTGATCGGTGCACTATAGTACCCTCAGATTCTAGCGAAGAAGAAATAGAATAACATCATGTAGTTATCGATTCAAATCAAACTTGATCCATTAGAAAAAAGCCAAAAATATTCACTTCCTAATTGAAATTCTATTTACGGTATAAAAGTAATTTCTATTACTTTTATATTCTGATAAATTTCTAAATTTGAGCGCTTGAGTTAATTTTAAGTTTCAACCAAAATTCTTAGCATTCTACGCAACGGTTCTGCCGCCCCCCAGAGTAACTGATCCCCTACAGTAAATGCAGATAAATAATCTTTACCCATTGTAAGTTTTCGCAAACGACCAACTGGTATAGATAGTGTCCCAGTTACAGCAGTTGGAGTCAGCTCATTTAAGGTACGTTCCCGCTCATTAGGGATAACGCTGACCCAACTATTGGATTCAGCAATAATATCCTCAATCTCATCTAGAGGGATCTCTTTCTTCAGCTTTATAGTCATCGCCTGACTATGACAACGCATCGATCCAACACGAACACAAATCCCATCAACGGGAACTTCATGACTGCTGGTTCCCATAATTTTGTTAGTTTCCGCCTGAGCCTTCCACTCCTCTCGGCTTTGGCCGTTGCCAAGGTCTTTGTCAATCCAGGGGATTAAACTTCCCGCAAGTGGAACACCAAAATTTGCAGTGGGGAACCCCTCATCCCGCAAGGAGCCCGCCACCTTTCGATCAATCTCTAATATGCCAGAAGCAGGATCATCTAATAAATTTTCTGCCACGCGATGAGCTTCACCCATCTGCACTAACAATTCACGCATATTTTTTGCACCTGCGCCAGAGGCTGCTTGATAAGTCATGGCGCTCATCCAATCAACCATATTATTTTTAAGTAATCCTCCCACTGCCATAAGCATCAGGCTTACCGTACAATTTCCACCAATATAGCTTTTCTCGCCATCATGTACAGCCTGCTTAATGATCGGCAAATTTACCGGATCGAGTATAATTACCGAACCCTCTTCCATCCGCAGAGTAGAAGCAGCATCAATCCAATAGCCTACCCAACCTGTCTTCCGTAATTTTTTGTAGACCTTAGAAGTGTAATCTCCACCCTGACAGGAAATGATAATATCCATTCCTTTGAGCTGGCTAATGTTATACGCATCTTTAAGCGGCAAGACCTCCCTACCAACATCCGGACCAATTCCACCCAGCTGAGATGTAGTAAAAAACTCTGGCTCTACCAGGTCAAAATCTTTCTCTTCGCGCATCCTCTGCATTAGTACAGACCCGACCATGCCGCGCCAACCAACAAAACCTACCCGCTTCATTCAAGCTCCTTTTTCTCAAAAACTAGATAAGATAAAAATTAGATTAACAAATAAAAATTCTATCTTTCTGCACTTATAAATTCTTTAAAACAGCATCACCCATTTCTGCTGTTCCAATTTCCTTCATTCCTGGTTCGCAAATATCTCTAGTACGATAATTCTGAGCCAGCACCTTCTTTACTGAATTCTCAATACGTACAGCCGCCTCTTCATGATTGAAAGTGTAGCGCAACATCATTGCTACCGACAAGATAGTTGCCAATGGATTAGCAATATTTTTACCTGCTATATCTGGAGCTGAACCATGTATGGGTTCATACAATCCTTTATTCTTATCATCCAGAGATGCTGATGGCAGCATGCCTATGGAACCAGTAAGCATTGAAGCTTCATCAGATAAGATATCACCGAACATATTTCCTGTAACTATCACATCAAATTGTTTTGGCTCCAATACCAGCTGCATCGCAGCATTATCTACCAACATATGTGAAAGCTCCACGTCTCGATATTCCTGGGAAACCTCTATTACAACATCGCGCCACAGTTGTGAGCATTCAAGTACGTTCATTTTATCCACTGAACAAAGTTTTTTATTACGCTTACGCGCGACCCGGAAGGCAACATGGGCAATTCTATATATTTCAGCCTCACTATAAATCATAGTATTAAATCCCAGGCGCTGATCATCATGCAATTTGATTCCACGCGGCTCACCAAAATAAATATCACCTGTTAGCTCGCGAATAATCAAAATATCCAAGCCTGAGATAACTTCAGGTTTTAGTGTCGAGGCACCCTCAAGCTCTGAATAAAGCATCACTGGACGTAAATTGGCAAAAAGATTTAGATCTTTACGAATGGATAGCAAGCCCCGTTCCGGACGTTTTTCACGTGGAAGTTTGTCATACTGTGAACCCCCGACAGCTCCTAATAACAAAGCATCTGCTTCTATAGCAAGCTTGCGAGTTTCCTCAGGAAACGGATTGCCGGTGGCGTCAACTGCACACCCTCCCAATAGAGCTGTCTCTAACTCAAATTTCATTCCATCACTCGTGAGTACTTCTAATACACGCACTGCTTGAGCAACGATTTCTGGGCCAATGCCATCACCAGGTAAAACTGCAATCTTCATAAATTTTTTCTCAGCCAGTAGTTCTAAATATATATGTTAGGTAAATAACCATGGTTGCTCAATACGCCTCTTATCCTCAAAGCTCTTTATCTTGCTTGCATACTGCAACGTAAGTCCAATTTCATCCAGCCCATTCAACAGATTTTCTTTCCGAAATGAATCGATATCAAAGGTATGCACCTCACCAGCAGGCGTGACAACTGTCTGCTCTTCTAAATTAACAGCAAGAGAGTACCCAACATTCAAATCCACCTCACGAAATATCTGATCCACAATATTCTCTTTAAGAACAATCGGCAACAACCCAATTTTAAATGAATTATTAAAAAAAATATCGGCATAACTAGGAGCAAGTATCACTTGAAACCCGTAGTCCTGAAGAGCCCATGGAGCATGCTCTCGACTCGACCCGCATCCAAAATTTGCACGCGTCAATAAAATTCTTGCCCCCTGGAATCGATTCTGATTAAGAATAAAATCCGGGTTTAGTATACGCTGAGAAACTTCTTTTCCTGGCTCTCCATGGTCTAAATAACGCCACTCATCAAATAAATATCGGCCAAAACCAGATCGCTCTATTGATTTTAAAAATTGCTTAGGAATAATTGCATCTGTATCGATATTTGCACGATCTAATGGAGCAACCAACCCCTTACAACCAATAAATTTTTCCATTGAATAAATCACTCTTCTTTTTATTTTAAAAATATACTTGTCAGATTGACTAACAATTTACAAAATTAAATTTAATTCTGGCTTTAGAAATGCTTAACAAAAAATATGTGCTTATTATATATTTCGAACATCTGTAAAATGGCCAGCTATTGCTGCTGCTGCCGCCATGGCAGGACTTACTAAATGAGTGCGACCAGCCTGCCCTTGCCTACCCTCAAAATTACGATTAGATGTAGAAGCGCAGCGTTCACCCGGCGAAAGGTAGTCATCATTCATCGCAAGGCACATTGAACAACCTGGTTCACGCCATTCAAACCCTGCCTTAAGAAATACCTTATCTAATCCCTCTTCTTCTGCCTGAAGCTTTACTAAGCCAGAGCCTGGAACAACCATTGCAAGCCCAATATTTTTTGCAATATGTCTTCCTTTTACTACCTCTGCTGCCGCTCTTAGATCTTCAATCCGTGAGTTAGTACAAGAGCCAATAAAAACTTTATCTAGGTAAATTTCGCTGATCAACATATCAGGTACAAGCCCCATGTAATCCAAAGCACGTTGCATATCATTACGTTTCACTGGATCGGTAATTTTTAACGGATTGGGAACTCTGCCATCAACCGTTGTAACCATTTCAGGAGATGTTCCCCAAGTCACCTGCGGCTTAATTTGTGTTGCATCAATATTTACAACATGATCAAATTTTGCACCTTCATCGCTTCTAAGTGTTCGCCAATAACTAACCGCTTTCTCCCATAAATCCCCTTTTGGGGCAAATGGTCGTCCACTGATATATTCAATAGTGGTATCGTCTACAGCAATCATACCAGCACGTGCACCTGCTTCAATTGCCATATTGCAAAGCGTCATACGAGCTTCCATGGAAAGGTCGCTAATAGTCCCACCAGAAAATTCAATGGCATACCCAGTGCCTCCGGCTGTTCCAATTTTTCCAATAATAGCAAGCGCCACATCCTTGGCTGTAACGCCGGGACAAAGTTTTCCTTCTACTAGAATTTTCATCTCTAATGCTTTTTTTATCGACAAACACTGAGTAGCAAGCACATGCTCTACCTCAGATGTACCTATTCCAAAAGCAAGACAAGCAAATGCACCATGTGTACTGGTATGTGAGTCACCACATACTACTGTCATACCAGGTAGCGTCGCGCCTTGCTCTGGGCCAATTACATGAACAATTCCCTGGCGCAGATCATTCATCTTAAATTCAGTGATACCCAGTTCCTCACAGTTTTGGTCAAGAGTCTCAACCTGTAACCGTGAGATTGGATCACTTATTCCATTAGTGCGATTGGTAGTTGGCACATTGTGGTCTGCCACAGCGAGAACTGAATCTAGGCGCCAGGGTTTGCGCCCAGCAATTTTTAATGATTCGAATGCTTGCGGACTAGTAACTTCATGCACCAGATGACGGTCAATATAAATCAGTGCCGTTTCATCAGCCCCATCACGTACCACATGATCCTTCCAAAGTTTATTGTATAAAGTTTGCATTACTAAAAAATGTCTTATTTAAAACAAGATTATCTCATAATGTAATTATATAAATAATATAACCCACTATTTTTCTCTCTTATTTGCTATTTAATGTTAACTTTCCATACTATTAATCCTAGGCCTAGGAACGCAGCTAATGCACTTATACTAAATGTAAATTCTGGCCCCATCCACCCCCATGCATAACCACTAAATATCCCGCCGAGTGCTCCTCCAATCCCGAATGTAAAACTCGTATAAAAAGTCTGCCCTTTAGCTTGATGGCGCCCACGAAAGAAATGGTGTATCACCATCATCGCTGCAACATGGTGCGCCCCATACGTTGCAGCGTGCAAAATTTGTGCGAACAGAACAATTGCCGGCCATTCCACTCCCCAACCTATCATTAAAAATCGTATTACTGCACAACAAAAACTAAACGCAAGTACCTGCTTTAAGCTAAGCCAGTTCATTAGTCTAGGTATAAGAAAAAATATACCTATTTCACATATTACGCCAACCGCCCAAAGCCAACCGATAGTGCCTTTACTATATCCATACTCTACTAAATAAATCGAGTAGAACGTGTAGTAAGGACCATGAGCAAAGGCCATTAACAAGCACGCGACAAAAAAAGGCAGTACGCCGGGCTGTTTCAGTATCTGTTTGACGGATAAACTATCAGTAGAATGAGATGTTATTTCCGCCTCAGGAATTCGCCAGGAAAAAATAACGATACCTAATTTAAACCCTAAAACCCACCACAATAGGGATACAATTTCTGTGGTGTCCAACAAATACCCTATACCTATAACTGCACAAATAAATCCTAACGAACCCCATGAACGGATACTTCCGTATCTAGCTGTACTTTCCCCAAGATGGGATAGAGTTGTTGCCTCAATCAATGGAAGGGATGCGCTCCAAAAGAAGCTCATCAGCGCCATTATGATAAACAACCAGTAAAATGACTCCCCAAAAAAAACGCCGCAATAGCTTACCAAACCAGTAATTGCGGCTAATTGAACGATCAGCATTCGTCTACCAGTGTGATCCGCGAGCCAACCCCATGCAGCTGGGGCGAAGATGCGCATTACGTGCAGTAAAGACATCAATACGCCAATCTGGAATGCATCAAAGGAAAGAGAATGAAGATAGAGGCCCCAATATGGAGCAAATGCACCTATAAATGCAAAGTGGAAAAAATAAAATCCAGAAAGACGCCAGTAGGGAAGTGGTTGCATCAGATCATTTTTTATAATTGACTACTGCCAATCAATCAGCGCTGCATCCAATAATAATCAGGCACGTTTCTTAAACTCGTTAGTACGAGTATCAACTTCAATCATGTCGCCAATCTCAACAAAAGCAGCCACCTGAATTTGATAAGAAGTTCCCTTTAATCTCGCTAACTTCATTATTTTTCCTGAGGTATCTCCACGAACAGCTGGCTCAGTATATTCAATTTCACGAACAACTATAGTCGGAAGTTCAACTGAAATAACCTTATCGTTGTAAGACGTCAATTTACAAATATCTTCCATGCCATCAACTAAATAATTCATCACTTCTGACATATTATCTGCTTCGACTTCAATTTGATTATATTCACTGTCCATAAATACATATAGTGGATCAGCATAATACGAGTAGGTGCAGTTTTCCTGCTCAAGCGCAGCCATATCAAATTTCTCGTCAGCTTTATAAACCACTTCTGTTACAGTACTAGAAAGAAGATTTTTTAATTTCATTCTGACTACAGATGCATTCCGTCCGGACTTATGAAATTCACATTTTTGTACGACCATTGGGGCATTGTCGACCATGGCGACGTTACCTACACGAAGTTCCATTGCTGTTTTCATGTTCCATCCTAATATTTGAAGTCAAGAAAAATTATTTGCTTAAAAGCCCACAAAAACAATCTCTTTGTTTTGTATGTTTCTGATTATATCTGATCTTTTCTACTAAACTTTACCAGATTAGACGCAAGGTCTCCTATAGGCAATAACTGCCTAATCCAATTGTTACCATATTCTGTCAACGCGCTCATCTGAGCTGCGAAAATAGACCATGCATTTATCATCTGGCCATTACCGTTCCATGCATTCCACAAAGAAAATACGGCAGCAGACATCTCTGGGGGCATTCTTTCTGTATAAAGGTTTAGATACGCCTCTAGCTTTAATCGATGCGAATGCTCAGCCTGAGGATAAATATTCCATATAAAGACCCGTTCCGCCCACTGAGCACGAACAAATGAATCTTCGCCACGTACGAAATTAATATCACAAGCCCAAAGTAATTGGTCATAATTATCCTGCGCTAAAAAAGGAATAATGCATACTTGTAATTTACCAGACTGCAGTACCTGTCCAGCTGTTGGTAAGTCAACACCAAAAAATATACCAATAGCATTATTGACTGAGTGTTGTGGAACCAGCACACGTATTGGAACGTCTGATATGACCCAGGCTGACAACAGTTCTTCTATTGGCGCATCATCGTAACAAAATAAGGAAATACATAACTCCCCTTCTCTGCGTGATTGAAGGCCTAACTCCTGCCAAAATTTATCCTGCGAAGTATTATTAAACGCAACTCGGGCAGGCAATAAATTTTTTTCCAATAACAGGCCCCCTGTCCCTTCAACAAATCCTGGGAAGAAGAAATATTTTTTTAAAGGTAAATGTGGATGGAATGAGGGCAGGCAGTGACAGTCTAACGTCCAATTCTCGGCACTAAGATACTCAAGGTTTATCCAAACTGGCTGCTGTGGAAGGTCTGCCATAGCTAGAATGTAATTATCAGGTAATGTGCAGGCAAATGTCTCAATTACTACATCAGCAGGCTCAATTTCCGCGAATGATTTCCGCCAGGAACATATCTCAACACCCTGGAGCCACTGCTGATCTTCATCAACATCTATGGCCGATTCAATCTGAGAGAAAATAGCAAGGTCATCCACCCAAAGCCTTACTTCCAGTCCATGCTCATTCACTAGCTGACGTGCAAGTCTCCAGCTGAAGCCAACATCACCAAAATTATCAATACTGGTACAAAAAATATCCCAACGTAGTTTCATTGAGCACAACAATGATGCCCCCAAATAATCCCTATAAGACTTCTCTATAGAACGATCTATTTTATTATTTAGCTGTTAATGACAATTACAAGAAACTATAGCCATTTAGCATTTTTACCACTACAAACAAGAAAATTAAATTCAAGCCTCATCAGGCTCAGGATTCTCTGTGGCTTCCGGTTTAATTCTGCTGCTACTTGATAAAGATTCTTCTTTGAGAGTCTTACCCGATATTTTTGGTGTTAAGCATTCCACATCAGAATTTTGAGCACGATGACGCAATGCATGATCCATCAGAACTAGGGCCAGCATTGCTTCAGCAATAGGAGTAGCGCGAATTCCAACACAGGGATCATGCCTGCCATGAGTTTCTACAATTACAGGATTTCCGGATTTATCAATTGATCGCTGTTCTAAACGAATACTTGAAGTAGGTTTAATGGCAATATTCACAGTAATATCCTGTCCTGTTGAGATCCCCCCTAAAATCCCACCCGCATTATTACTAAGAAACCCTCCAGGTGTTATTTCGTCAGAATGTTGGGTCCCTTTTTGTGCAACACTGTCAAAACCCGCACCAATTTCAATACCTTTTACTGCATTGATACTCACCATGGCATGAGCAATATCCGCATCCAGTCTGTCATAAACAGGCTCGCCCCAACCAACTGGTACGTTTTCCGCTACCACAGAAATCTTTGCCCCTACTGAGTCGCCAGATTTACGTAGTTTTTCCATAAACTCTTCAAGTTGGGGCACCATATCAGCATTTGCAGAGAAAAATGGATTGCTATTTACCGTATCCCACTGCTTAAATGGAACCTCTACTGGGCCTAATTGTGCCATGTAGCCACGTATTGAAATGCCAAATTTTTCATGCAACCATTTTTTTGCTATGGATGCTGCAGCTACCCGTACTGCCGTTTCCCGAGCAGAGGCTCGCCCACCGCCACGATAATCTCTAATCCCATATTTTTGCCAATAGGTATAATCTGCATGCCCAGGACGAAAGGCTTCCATTATCTTACTGTAGTCTTTACTACGCTGATCCTCGTTGCGAATTAGTAAAGTTATGGGAGTACCAGTAGTTCTACCCTCGAAAACACCAGAAAGAATTTCCACTGTATCAGATTCTTTTCGCTGAGTTACATAACGAGAAGTGCCGGGCTTGCGTCGGTCCAGTTCCTGCTGAATATCGACAGGAGATAACTCCATACCCGGCGGACAACCATCCACAACACAGCCAATAGCCGGACCATGAGATTCACCAAAAGAAGTTACACAAAAAACCTTACCAATTGTGTTGCCTGACATTTCAACTCACCTATTAAATCAAGATATCAATTTTAGCACGAGCAATTAAAAACATATCTACCTGTTTTTCAATATTGTTTGTACCATTTGTAACCCCCATCCCACACCAAAACCCGTAACGTCGCTACCAACTGCTCCTAATCCACCTGTGTTTCTACTTGCAGAAAGATCCATATGAATCCATGGGGTTTTACCAACAAACCGGCTAAGAAATAGTGCTGCAAGTATATGGTCAGCTTCGGGTTCCATTGAGCACTGCTTAACATCAGCAATTGCACTTTTCAGGCCTATTTTATAATCTGAATCCATCGGGAACGCCACAATTCTTTCACCACAAAGTTTTCCTGAATCTACAGCTTGCTGTGCAAGATTGTCATTATTACTAAAAATTCCACTATAACGCGAACCAAGAGCTACCCACATTGTGCCGGTAAGCGTTGCAAAATCTATCACCACGTCAGGATTCTTTTTGGTTGCTAGACTCAATGTATCCGCTAATACCATACGCCCCTCGGCATCCGTATTTATAATCTCGATTGTATCTCCATTTAACGCGGTAACCACGTCGTTTTGCTTATATGCACGAGGGCCAATATGATTTTGTGCTATCGCAAGCCAACAGTCGATATTTACATCCAAGTTAGCACGAGTTGCCGCAAGAAAAATTCCCAGAGCCACTGCTGATCCGTTCATATCTTCATGCATCCCATACATGTAGCGTGCTGGCTTGAGGTTATGGCCTCCAGTATCAAAACAGATACCCTTCCCTACTAATGCCACAGTTTTATCTGCCCCTTTAACTAGTCTCTGCAGATGAACGATACCGGCATCTTCTGAATCACTACCCTGTGCCACAGAAACAAATGCACCTGCGCCAATTTTACGAAGCTTTTTTAAATCATATTTCTGGTATTTCCAACCTTCACTCTTTGCAAGTTTTTTGATACGGCTGCAATATAAATCAGGAGTTAACTCGTTTGGTGGTAAAACAGTAAGCTCACGTGCAAGTATATTACCCTCTGCCTTACTACGCAGTAATGTAAAGCCGCCAACATCTTTGTACCCATGCAAAATAATTTTAGCGAGCTCGTTTCTAGATGATTTTTTCTTATTAGTTTTTCGAGATGGCAGCATTGCGCCATTTACCCATGTCACAAATACTGCTAGCTCCGCAAGCTTCCTCTTCTCCTTGGCATTCCCGTAAACACCAATCTGGACCACCTCAGGACCCTCATCTAACAATAATTTTAAAGCTTTGCGTACACATGCTTGTTGTTCAAAAACAGGCTCTTTTAGGTCCACTATGACCCATGCGCATAAAGAACCATTTTCCAGATTGGCACTAACTGGATCCCCACAAATTTCCCCGGGTTTCATTTTGCGCCGCAGCAATAAAGCTTCTAAGGTATCCTTGCCGTAGAAAGAATGCTGATTTAGAGATTTTCCTGACGGTTTATCCTGTTTTGGTAGTATTACTAATAATTGATTTATTTTGTCAGACTGGTTTAAAGGTGAAATTTTTTGTATGAGTTTTGCAATCATTTGTATCGATCCTATAAATAATTAACTGGTATTATATACGCCATGTCTCATAGACAAATTAAAGCTTTTTTACATCACTTTTTTTAATCCTACTACAATCATTTTCTCTCACATGCGCCAATACCTAGAATTAATGCAGCATGTTCTTGAACAAGGTCACAAGAAATCAGACCGTACCGGAACAGGCACGCTTTCAGTTTTTGGCTACCAAATGCGCTTTAACTTAGGGGACGGATTCCCTCTAGTTACCACTAAGAAATGTCACCTGAAGTCTATTATTCATGAGTTACTCTGGTTCTTACAAGGTGGAACGAATATAAAGTATTTAAATGACAATGGCGTCTCTATCTGGGATGAATGGGCAGATGAAAATGGAAATTTAGGTCCTATTTATGGACGTCAGTGGCGTTCTTGGCCGAAAGCAGATGGACAACATGTGGATCAAATTACTCAGGTAATCAGGCAAATTAAAGAGACCCCTGACTCGAGACGTATGGTTATTTCAGCATGGAATGTAGCTGATTTAGATAAAATGAAATTGCCACCATGCCACGCATTTTTCCAATTTTATGTTGCTGATGGCAAGCTCTCTTGCCAGCTTTATCAACGTAGTGCAGATATTTTTCTTGGCGTTCCATTCAATATTGCCTCTTATGCACTACTTACATTAATGGTGGCACAAAGTTGCAATTTAGAGCCAGGTGATTTTGTCCATACTCTAGGTGACGCTCATCTATATCTCAACCATCTTGATCAGGCGCGGGAACAGCTTTCTCGTCAACCAAGAGGGCTACCTTTAATGAAGCTAAATCCAGCCGTTCAAAATATTTTAGACTACGATTTCGCAGACTTTACACTGGAAAATTATAACCCCCATCCCATGATTAAAGCCCCAATCGCCGTATGAAACCAAAAATCTTATTAATCGCGGCAGTAGCACCTGGCGGTATAATTGGATTCGAAAATAAAATGCCTTGGCACTTGCCCCGTGATCTACGCTATTTTAAAAGAACAACCTTAGGGCACCCAATAATAATGGGACGCAAAACTTTTGAATCATTAAATTGTAAAGCGCTCCCTAAGCGAAGAAATATAGTAGTAACAAGGAATCGTAAATATACGGCGCCTGGATGTGAGATTGTCTATTCACTCAATGAAGCCATTAATCTTTCTGGTAATGTAAAAAAGATCTTTATCATCGGAGGGGGGCAACTGTATGCATCAGCTATTTCATTAGCGGATGAGATACATTTAACTCAAATTGAAAATAAGAATCAAACTGGCGAATTGTTCGAGTTATTCAGAGGCGATACTTTTTTCCCTAAAATCAATGTATCTGATTGGCAAGAAATTCACCAAGGACGGAGATTTCTTGCTACCAAAACAACTCAAGACCTAACACAAGTAAAAGACAATAGAATTTATTTTCAACGCTTTATATATACCCGAATATTTAAAAAATAGAATGCCTAATTAATTACATAAAAGACCTAATCAGGAATTTTATAAAATGCATACATCAGGCAACGGGAAACCATTAAAATTGATAGCATAAGCAGTAGTATATGCAACAATCCACACGAGCTTTTTTATTTTTTTATTCTCTCCCAAACAGAATGCATCTCTTACAGATTGAATCTATATTTTTGGTAAAGTCACGCCTTTCTGACCCTGATATTTTCCACCACGATCTTTGTATGATGTCTCACATATTTCATCCGATTCAAAGAATATAACCTGTGCGACTCCTTCGTTCGCATAAATTTTAGCGGGGAGTGGTGTAGTGTTTGAGAATTCTAATGTTACAAAACCTTCCCACTCCGGTTCAAACGGGGTTACATTTACAATAATTCCACAACGAGCATAAGTAGATTTACCAAGGCAGATTGCTAAAACATTGCGAGGGATCCGGAAATACTCAACTGTTCGAGCCAGAGCAAAAGAATTGGGCGGGATGATACAGACGTCATTTTTTACATCAACAAAAGAATTAAAATCAAAATTCTTAGGATCTACGATTGTAGAATTTATATTAGTAAACAATTTAAATTCATTAGAGCAACGTATGTCATAACCATAACTTGAAGTGCCGTAAGAAATTATTTTTTGATCATTAGCATGCTTAATTTGATTTGGCTCGAAAGGCTCAATCATGCCTTTCTCTTTCACCATTTCTCGAATCCATCTATCTGATTTTATTGTCATGATTTTGGTAAATAAATTATTAATTACAAATATACTTAGTGTAAATTATTGGCTTTTCTCTTATTCTGGCATACCTAATTAGGTATTTTGAATCACAATATCCGGGAATGAAGAAGAGTGATCCTTTGATAGCTCCGCCACTTTCACTGCAGTACGACGAGCAATTCCACGATAAATTTGTGCTATGTTTCCTTCAGGATCTGCTGCCACAGTGGGCGTTCCCGAATCTGTCTGTTCTCGAATTCTAATATCAAGCGGAAGAGCCCCAAGAAATTCAACATCATAATCCTTACACATTTTAGCACCTCCACCCTCTCCAAAAATATGCTCATTAAAGCCACATTTTGAGCAAATATGTGTGCTCATATTTTCAACAATACCTATAATGGGAATGCCCACTTTCTCAAACATCTTTAATCCTTTCCGAGCATCTAATAAAGCTATATCCTGCGGTGTTGTAACTATTACAGCACCTGTAACAGGCACTTTTTGTGCAAGTGTCAGCTGTATATCGCCTGTACCAGGAGGCATATCAACAATCAAGTAAT
>Ga0308016_10000440_pt1 | contig 21171 bp, 19 predicted proteins | sample Neamet233_FD_203129 | JGI IMG/M metagenome (GOLD analysis project Ga0308016, IMG submission 203129) | Marine microbial communities from water near the shore, Antarctic Ocean - #233 | ecosystem: Environmental > Aquatic > Marine > Unclassified | place: Southern Ocean | collected 2014-07-28
TAGCCGGAGCTATGGCGGTCTATGGTGAGCAAAAATTTAAGAAGTTGTACGGTGAAATTATTCCAATAGAAGCATCTAGAGTTATCGAAGCAGATGACAACTTTATTTTAGATTTTGATGGAAGAGAGTTAAAGTTTATCGATACTCCAGGACATGCAAGACATCATTTTTGCATTTGGGATAAGCAAACAGAATCAATGTTTACTGGAGATACATTTGGTATCTCTTATCGTGATCTTGATTACAGTGATGAAGTATATATTTTTCCAAGTACAAGCCCGGTGCAGTTTGATCCAGAGGAGTTAATTAAAAGCATACATAAAATTATGGAATATAATCCTCAGAGAGTTTGCTTAACGCACTTTGCAGCAATTAGACCAACTCAGAAAGTTGTTGAGCAGCTAATAGATGGTATTAATTTTGTTAGTAATCTGGCAAAAAAATATGCAACTAAAGATGAAGCTAAATTAGTAATTCATAATGAGATGATGGACTACTTTCTAAAAGGGGTTGAAAAGAGTGGCTTCAAAGACCTTGATTTTTGCAGAAAAAGATTAGAGCTTGATGTCAAAATAAATACCCTAGGTTTGATTCACTGGCAACAAATTACTACTACTATTTGAGACTTGAACTCAAATAATATGATACTAAATAGCTATAATATACATCTCATTTAAATCCCTAAGTATGAAAAACCTTCTACTAAAACTTAATATATATTTTGAAAAAGTACCAGGTAAATTAATACCTTATCGAAAAACTGTTCTTCTTCTAGCCCTGCTTTCGACTCTTTTTATGGGGTATGGCGCCTCTCGCTTTGTTTTAGATACTTCATTTAGCGTTTGGTTTAGTGAGTCTGACCCTGCAATTGAAGCTTTGGATGATTTTCGTGACCAATTTGGAAGTGATGATGGTCTATTTATTGTTTATGAAGCTAAAGATGGTGATGTATTCTCAAATAAATCATTAACCCTAGTCTCTGAAATAACAGAGGTGCTCGATAATTACAGGCAGATAAGTGATGATGTTTGGCTTGAAAAGTATGGGCTTACTCCTGATATTGTTGAATCATTAACTCATATTAAGCGTGTTCAGTCCTTATCTAATATTAGAATTCAAAAAAATGAAGATGATGTTTTAAGTTCACCTCGCTTAGTGCCTAAAAAAATTCCAAGTGATGCCATAGTTTTAAGCGAAATCAGCTCTGAAGCAGATAGTCAGCCTAGTTTACCGCTCTTTATGTTCTCAAAAGACCACCGTTTTGGGGCAATTTCTATCCAAACAGACTTTGGGGCCATCCCAGTAGTTCAGGAGCTAAATGATGAGTTTTCTCTGTTTGCTGATGATGAGTGGAGTGATGATTTTGATGAAGGTATAGATGATAATGCTATTATTCAAAAAATCGAATATCAGCCTGATGAGCCAGGACTTTATATCCCATTTATGAAGGCTATAACAGCGATTACTGAGCAGCCAAAAATGACAGAACATTTTAACTTTTATCCGATTGGTAACTCCGCCATGATGTCTTTAGCAATGGACACGTTAATTCAAGCTGCATTTTTATTGGTGGGCATGGTGGTAATCATTAACCTATTACTTTGGTCATTGTTTCGCTCTGCGAGTGCGGTGGTTCTTCCCCAGCTAGCAATTGGCCTGAGTATTCTATTTGTTATTGGAGGTCTGAGCTGGCTTAACTTAGCATCAACAACTCTTATTGCTCTAACTGTAATGCTCATTATTGCAGTCGGCGTAGCTGACTGCGTTCATGTGATGAGTTCTTATTTATTTTTCAGGCGAGATGGTAAAGAACATGATGAGGCATTATCAAAGGCTTATGGTAAGACTGGCGTTCCTATTTTATTAACAACAATAACCACAATGGCAGGAATGTCCTCATTGGCGGTTACTGGCATGCCTATGTTTGTGCAATTTGGCCTCTCTTCTGCAGCTGGTGTCTTTTTTGCTTTCTTATACACAATATATTTACTGCCAGTTTTATTGAATTATTGGCACCCAATGCAAATTAAAAAAACTGAAGCAGTAAATGAAAATACAAAAACTGGGATAAGGTCGTTAGCTTTGTTATTGAAATCACAAATGTTTAGTTTTTTATGTTTTTTTGTAAATCCATTAGCAAAAATTTCAAAAAAAATAGGTTTGAATTGGCTCTTAGGCGCAGAATGGCTTCAGCCTCTATTAAATAGAATCCCAGCTTTTGTAGAGCGTTTCCGTTACTCCATAGCTATTATTTTTGTGAGCGTATTTGTAATCTGTTTATATGGCGCGACCCAAGTAAAAATTGATTCCAATCTAGTTGAGCTTTATTCGGATGATGTGCCAATTGGTCAAGCATATGAAATTGTTGATGAGCACATGATGGGCACAGGAAATATGGAAATTGTTGTAGATACAGTAATTTCAGATGGAATAATGGATCCAGATGTATTAAATGCGATGAATAGACTTCAAAATACAATTGAAGAAAATTATAGTGAGTTTATTATTCGTACAAATTCTTTGGCAGACCTAGTAATAGATACTCACGCTATTATGCAAGACTCTGAAGATTACCGAAATATTCCTGATAGTCAAATTGCAGTATCTCAATTGCTTTACTTGTTTAATAGCTCAAATCCTGAAGAGCGACGAGCCCTTGTCAGTGATGACTATAGTAAGAGTCACATAAGTGTTCAACTAAAAAATGCAGGTTCTAACGAATATAAGGAATTTTTCAAAGATATCCAACGCGATATAAATAAGGAATTTAATGGATTAAAAGATCGATATCCTGATATAAAAGTTCAAATTACCGGCTCATTTGCTTTAATGATGCGCCTTGCTGATAACATTAGTAATAACCAGTTTAAGAGTTTGGCAATAGCAGCTGTAGTTATTAGTCTGTTATTAATGATAACCCTAGGATCTTTTCAAGCAGGTGTTATGTCGATTATTCCTAATTTAATTCCAGCATCATTAGCATTTGGATTAATGGGTCTTCTTGGAGTCCCACTCGATACAGACACTTTAATGATTGCACCTTTAATTATTGGTATTGCAGTGGATGATACGATTCACTTTATTAGTCATTACAGAATGTCACTTGCACAAAATCACAATATGAAGCTTGCGCTTGTGGAAACTATAAATGAAGTTGGTCAAGCAGTAACATTTACAACTCTCATACTGGGCTGTGGATTTTTGATGCTTACATTTAGTGATTATTTAGGACTCGCAAAGATTGGGACTTTTGGTTCTTTAGCTATATTTGTTGCACTATTGTGTGACTTATTGTTTTTCCCAGCATTGATTATGATTTTCAAACCAAAGTTTGGCCAGAAAGATGTTGAAGATAATTTAAATTTTATAGAGGCTACAAAATGAATAAATTAATACTTACTTACTCAAAATCTACATTCCTTAGTGTTGTGCTTGGTGCATTTTTAATTCTCCAAGTGCCTAATGCATATGCTGAAACTAATTTAAGTGCACGAGAGATTATGGAGAAAGTTGATGTTGAGAGCCGTAAATCTACTGACTCAGCATTTACTCGTATGAAGCTGACTACCTGTAAATATGGTCTCAGCGGAGGCAAGGTAAAGTGTGCTGAAAAAGCGCGTGTAAAGCTAATTGAAAATGCACAAATTAATACTGGAGAAGGCAACCAAGACACTAAGAGTATTGCAATAATCCTAGAGCCTTCAAGTGAAAAAGGAATAGGAATGCTTTCATATAGTTATGATGATAGTGATAGAGATAATGAGACCTGGTTATATCTTTCTGCCCTTGGAAAAGTTAAGAGGATTAGTGTTAGAAATAGTGACGATGAGGAAACTGAATCTGCCAGTATCTTTGGAACTGAGATGACAACTGAAGACCAAGAGACAGGAAAACTTGATGACTATACATATGAATTACTTGAGCTCGGAACTTTTAGAGGAAGAGAGGTAGCAGTTGTGGAGTCGACACCAAAACAACATAGAATTAGCAAAAGTAGTTATGGGAAAACGCAAAACTGGGTTGATACTGAGAGATTCATAACTCTTAAGGTACAAATGTTTGATAAATACAATAATCCTATCAAGAAGCTTGAGGTCGGCAAAGTTGAAAAGATCAATGATGTTTGGATGGGAAGAAGTTTGACATTTTTTAATACTGTAAGTAATAGGCTCACAAATATGAAGCTCGAAGCGATAAACTTTGATATGGATATCAAAGAAGATTTTTTAACTCAGAGAGCATTGACTGACCAAGCATTTAGAGAGAGATTTCTAAAGGATTTACGTAAACAGGCTAAATAAATTCTGAATATGTTAAATTTTATCTATAAAGGAATTATTGCTTTAATTATTGGCTTTGGAATTAATTCTATTTCTATTGCTGAGGATGAGTTATTATTTGACGATGAATTAGAATTTGAAGATTCTGATCAAGAGTTTGGTGAGTGGGATGATGACAGCGATGTCTTTGGTGATAATGACATAAATACAGAAAAATCTTTTACTTGGCTAGATCTCAGTGTTTCCCAGAAGTATGGCGTTAATCCTGCTAGTAGTTATAGTACTTCTATGGAAAGAACTGAGCTGAGGCTTGGAACCAGTGGCTCCGTTTTTGACTCAGGTTATGGTGAAGTAGAAATTAAAGCAATAAAATATTGGCCTAGTGATAGTAATAACGTAATTGAGGCAAGTGATGTAGACGTAGAGAAGGCATTTGTGCAATTTAGTTTTGACGACTGGAGTGCTAAGCTAGGTCGTTATACTATTGGTTGGGGCGAGCTCGAGGGTGGGGCGCTTGACGTAATAAATCCCTCGGGTGGATTAACAGACCCATCGATGATTTCCCAATGGATTTTGAGCTCTACGCGTTATTTTGACAGTAGTGATTTAAGCTTTTTTTATAATACAAATCCTAGAATTGCAAAAAGCAAATTAACGACGCTTAAAAATGATAGCTATGATGAATTTGGAGTGCGCTATGGAGTAAGTTCAGAGGGAAGTGATATGGCTTTTTATGCTGGTCAACTTATTCCTAATGATGCCCTCATCAATCTAACTGATGGCTTGGTTTATGCAACTCCATATCAATTATTAGGGTTTGGAATGAATAAAGCATTTGATGATTTCTTGCTGAAATTTGATATCGCTTATAAAAAAAACTTACAACAAAATCGTTCAGGACAGTTTGTAAAGGTAGATAGAATTGATTGGGATTTGGCCTTTGATATTCAAAAAAATGATAGAGTGATTTTGATTTCAGTTAACTCTCAGTACCTCTTAGATTTCTATAATGATTATCTAACTCCAACTTTAACGGGAAGTGTTAGCTCAGAAAAAAATAGTACGACGTACATGGCAAGAGTAAGTGACAAGTTTGGTGATTCTGATTGGAGCTGGAACGCCTCCCATATAATTTTATCAAATAACGATCTTTCACTAACTTCAGCTGGACTTGACTGGGATATTAATGATCATTGGAAGGCTTCATTAGGCGCTACATACGCTGATGCTAAGCCAAACCGGGCGCTAAGTCTGTTTGATCAGTACCAAAGAGTTAACTTGGAAGTTAAGTACCAGTATTAATTTTTAGGTGGTTAAGTGATTACACTTTTACTCCAACTTAAAGCATCAATCCTTCTTGCAGCATAGGATATTGTATAATTTAGCTATAATAATTTAGGTTTATAAAATGTTAGAAAGCAAGCTCTTAAGAGGAAATATTGATTTTGTTGTTGAGCAACTTAAAAGGCGTAATTTTACGTTTGCTGTTGATGAGTTTAATAAGCTTGAAGATCAAAGGAAAGTCATTCAAGTTCAAACACAAGAGCTGCAAAATTTACGTAATACTAAATCAAAAGCAATAGGTCAAGCGAAAGCTTCTGGAGAAGACATTAAGCCTTTGTTAGATGAAGTTTCTAGTCTTGGAGAGAGCCTTGATGAAGCTAAATCCGAATTAAATGCACTACAATTAAAGATTGATGAGATTGCTATGGCAATTCCTAATATACCTCATCCTTCAGTTCCTGAAGGCTCTAGTGAAGATGATAACCTTGAAGTTCTTAATTGGGGAGAGCCTAAAAAATTCGACTTTGAGCCAAAGGATCATGTGGATTTGGGCGAAATGCATGGTATTGATTTTGAAGCAGCTGCAAAGATTTCGGGTGCGAGATTTGTTGTGATGACTGGTAAAGTTGCAAAGCTTCAAAGAGCGCTTACTCAATTCATGCTTGATCATCATACTGAGATTAATGGTTACACTGAGACGTATGTTCCTTACCTAGTAAATGCAGACTCTCTGATGGGTACTGGTCAATTACCAAAATTTGAAGCCGACTTATTTAAAACGCATTTGCATGGTGAAGAGGGAGAAGCAAAGGCGCTTTATCTAATTCCAACTGCCGAAGTACCAGTAACAAATATTGTGCGTGACTCAATTATAAAAGAGTCAGATTTACCTCTTAAGTTTGTTGCTCATACGCCATGTTTTAGGTCTGAAGCAGGATCATATGGAAGAGACACTAGAGGTTTAATCCGTCAGCATCAGTTTGAAAAAGTTGAATTAGTACAAATCTCTAAACCTAAAGATTCTTATGATGTTCTTGAAGAGCTTACAGCACATGCAGAGGGCATTCTCAAATTATTAGAATTACCCTATCGAAAAGTTACATTATGCACTGGTGATTTAGGTTTTTCTTCGGCCAAAACTTATGATTTAGAAGTGTGGCTTCCAGGCCAATCTGCATATCGTGAAATTTCATCATGTTCGTGCTTTGAAGCTTTTCAAGCGAGAAGAATGAAGCTTCGTTGGAAAAATCCTGACACTAAAGAGTCAGAGTTTTTACATACATTAAATGGTTCAGGGCTAGCAGTTGGAAGAACTTTGGTTGCAGTGCTAGAGAACTATCAAAATGCTGATGGTAGTATTACAATACCAAAAGTCTTACAGAGCTACATGGGCGGCTTAACTAAGATAAAATAACCCCTTTATTATTTTTGGAGTGAGAAATGAATTTACCACCAGAACTATTTCTGATCGCAATGTTTGTACTGATGTATTTTTTATTAATCAGACCACAACAAAAAAGAGCTAAAGATCACAAAGGCCTATTAAAAGCTTTAAAAAAAGGCGATGAAGTTGTAACTAATGGCGGCGTCATTGGAAAAATTACCGCAGTTGATGAATCTTTCGCGGAAGTAGAGATCGCTTCAGGAGTTATTGTTAAATTGCAAAAACAGGGCATTAATCAAAAAATGCCAAAGGGAAGTGCTAAGTCTATGACTAAGTCAAGCTCTAAAGCAAAAGCCAGCCCAAAAGCTAAAGCAAAGGCAACTGAGAAAAAAGAGACAGAAAAATAATATATAAAAACTCAATATGAATCATTACGCAGCCTGGAAAAATACACTTATTGTATTTTTCTTATTCCTCTCAACTCTATATGCATTGCCAAATCTCTATGGTTCAGATTTGGCGATTCAGATTACGGGAACAGGCGACTATATTGTTGAAGAAAGCGATTTAGAGTCTATAAGTAGCACGCTGAGTAAAAATAATGTTGACTTTAAATCTATAAATATTGATAACAATAATATTCTGATTCGGTTTAACAACTCTCAGTCGCAACTTTCCTCTAAAACACTTTTAAAGAACTCACTAAGCAGAAATTATGTGGTTGCTCTTAATCTTGCACCATCAATTCCGCAATGGCTTGGGAATTTGGGTGGCAAGGCAATGTCTTTAGGGCTTGATCTTAGAGGGGGCGTTCATTTTTTACTTGAAGTAGATATGGAGGCGGTAGTTTCAACGTCTTTAGATCGTTATTACAATGAGTTAAGAACTGTTTTGCGTAAAGACAAGCTATACAAGAAAATTCGTAAAGAAGATAGTATGTTAGTTGTAAGCTTTAGGAGTGAAGACCTTAAGAATAAGGCCAAAAAGGTCATAAAAAGTGACTTGCCTGATTTGGTAATTGTAGAAGGTAGTGAGTTAGAGCTAGAGCTTGGTCTTGAAGTTTCGTCAAATGCTCAAGCTGCTGCAAAAGCTAGCGCACTAAAACAAAATATTACTACCCTTCGTAATCGAGTAAATGAGCTAGGAGTTGCTGAGCCAATAATTCAACAACAGGGCACAGAAAGAATTGTCGTGCAATTGCCTGGAGTTCAGGACACGGCTAGAGCAAAAGAAATATTAGGAGCTGTTGCAACTGTTGAGTTTAGGCTGGTTGATGAGCAAAATGATGTTCAAACTGCTATACAATCAGGAAAAACTCCATCGGGCTCAAAGCTTTATAAGTTTAAAGATGGAAGGCCTTTACTGCTTAAAACAACTGTCATAGCAACGGGTGAAAACATAGTAGATGCATCTTCTAGTGTTGACCAAGACAATCAACCACAAGTCAGTATTGTTTTAGATAGTTCTGGCGGTAGAACTATGTTGGAAACCACGAAAGAGTTTATAGGTTATAGAATGGCTGTTGTTTTTATTGAGAATCAAGTAGAAACAATTATTGAAGACGGTGTTGCGGTAAAGAAACGTAGCAAGACACAAGATATTATTAATGCAGCAACAATTCAAGGAACCTTCTCTAATCGTTTTCAAATAACTGGCTTAGATAGCTCCAGAGAGGCGCGAAACTTAGCTCTACTATTAAGAGCAGGCTCACTTTCAGCGCCCGTCGAAATTATTGAAGAGCGAACAATTGGCCCAAGCTTAGGCGCTGATAACATTCAAAAAGGATTTATTTCTGTTTTAGTTGGTTTTGCCTTGGTGCTAGTTTTTATGGCGTGGCGATATCGTGTGTTTGGCCTGGTTGCAAATGTGGCTTTAACGTTAAATTTAATAACTATAGTTTCAATACTATCAATGCTTCAGGCAACCCTAACATTACCAGGGATTGCAGGCATTGTATTGACAGTTGGTATGGCGGTCGATGCTAATGTGCTAATTTTTGAACGAATTAAAGAAGAAATGCGCTCAGCTAAAAATATCCAAAAAGCAATTTCTTCAGGTTATGAAAAAGCACTATTGACTATTGCTGATGCTAATATTACAACTCTTATAGCATCTTTGGTGTTGTTTAGTTTTGGTACAGGGGCAATTAAAGGTTTCGCTGTTACACTTTCAATTGGAATTATTACCTCTATGTTCACAGCAATTATTGTCTCTAGGGCAATGATAAACCTTATTTATGGTGGTAAGAAAAATAAGGAGTTGGCAATATGAACCTTAAATCATTAAATATTCCAGTTATTGACTTTGTAGGGAGACGCAAATATGCAATGATTTTTTCTGCAATTTTATTAATTATCTCTATAGCTTCAATAGGGCTTCAAGGTCTTAAATTTGGTATTGACTTTACCGGCGGCACGCTAATTGAATTAGGGTATGAAAAAACAGCTGATCTTGAAGATATTCGTTCAAAGCTGGCTTCTGCTGATTTTAACGGTGCTAATGTTCAATATTTTGGTTCAGATACTGAAGTTCTTATTCAGTTAGAACCACAAGCCGGCTCTAGTGCAAAACTTAGTTCATCAATCATTAGAATGCTTGGTGAGGGAATAGATGTACGCAGGGTTGAGTTTGTTGGGCCAAAGGTAGGTGAAGAGCTTACTAATGATGGTGGTCTTGCAATGCTTTATGCCCTTATTGGAATTTTAATTTATGTTGCCTTTAGATTCGAGTACCGCTTTGCTTTAGGCTCAATTGCAGCCCTTATTCATGATGTGGTTATTACATTAGGAATATTTTCATTACTGCAAATTGAATTTGACTTGACAGTATTGGCGGCTATTCTTGCAGTAATTGGTTACTCTCTTAATGATACGATTGTGGTTTTTGATAGAATCCGAGAAAACTTTCTTGCAACTCGCCATGTGGAGCCTGGGCCAATTGTTAATGAGGCTCTTAATCAAACTTTATCACGAACATTAATGACATCCCTCACAACTTTACTTGTTCTTTTTGCTCTATTTTATTTAGGGGGAGAGGTGATCCATAGTTTTGCTGGTGCACTTCTTATTGGCGTTATCATTGGTACGTATTCTTCTATCTATGTTGCAAGTTCAACAATTCTTGCGATGGGAATTTCTAAAGAAGATATGCTCCCTTCGGAAAAAGAGAAAAAAGAGATTGACGCTAGGCCGTAAAAAATTTATTTGCTAAATCTTTCAAAAACAAGGCAAGCATTTGTCCCGCCAAAACCAAAACTATTAGAGAGTATGCGGTTCAGTTTAATGTTTTTAGTTTCTCTGACAATTGGTAATCCTATGCCTTCCTCATCAAGATTTTCTATATTTACAGATTCGGCAACAAAATCATTTTGGAGCATCAAAAGCGAATAAATAGATTCGTTAACTCCAGCTGCCCCTAGGGCATGTCCCGAAAGAGATTTAGTTGAACCAATTAGAGGTGTTGAGGTGGTGCCAAAAACTTTCTTGATTGCACCTAGCTCTTTAGAATCTCCAACTGGCGTTGATGTGCCATGGGCATTGATATAATCAATCGGACCATTAAGGCCTTTTGTGGCAATTTCCATGCAGCGTTTTGCGCCTTCACCAGAAGGTGCGACCATGTCATATCCATCAGACGTTGCGCCATAGCCAACTAATTCTGCAATTATAGTTGCCCCGCGTGCCTCTGCATGCTCTAAAGACTCAAGCACCAGAGCTCCGCCTCCACCAGAGATTACAAACCCATCTCGATCTGTATCAAAAGCACGTGATGCTTTATCAGGAGAGTCATTATATTTTGAAGAAAGGGCTCCCATAGCATCAAATAACATAGTTAAAGACCAGTCAAGCTCTTCACCTCCACCAGCAAATACTATATCTTGTTTACCCAATTGAATTTGTTCCATAGCATTACCAATACAGTGCGCACTTGTAGAGCAAGCAGAGCTAATCGAATAATTTATTCCCTTTATTTTAAAGAGTGTAGATAGGCAGGCAGAAGTAGTAGAGCCCATGGTTCTTGGAACGCGATATGGACCAACTCTTTTGATGCCTTTCTCTCTCAAAATATCTGCAGCTTCAACAATATTTTGATTTGATGCTCCACCAGAACCCATAATTAAACCAGTTCTATCATTCGAAATCATTTCTTCACTTAGACCAGATTGTTTGATTGCCTCATCGAGTGCGACTGCATTAAATATTGCAGCATCAGCCATAAATCGAAGCATTTTTCGATCAATAACTTCACTCGTATCGACCTCTGCAATTGCTCCATGAACATGAGACCTAAGACCCATTTCTGAGTATTTTTCACTGAAAACTATTCCAGATTTTGCAGATTTTAAGGATTCAAGAACTTCTGACTTGTTTGAGCCTAAGCTACTAACAATGCCCATTCCCGTTACGACCACTCTATTCATCAGAAGGAAGATGTGTCAGTGAATAAACCTACTCTAAGATTCGTAGCTTCGTAAATAGTCTTCCCATCTACTTCCATTGTTGCGTCTGCAATACCCATATAGAGTTTTCTCGCAATAACTCGAGACAGACTTATATTGTAAGTAACCTTTTTACTTGTTGGTAATACTTGACCCGTGAACTTAATTTGTCCAGAACCAAGGGCACGACCTCTTCCTGGCCCACCAAGCCATCCTAAATAAAAACCAACTAGCTGCCACATTGCATCTACACCAAGGCAACCAGGCATTACTGGATCTTCATTAAAGTGACAGTCAAAAAACCATAAATCTGGATTAATATCCAGTTCTGCAGTCATTCCACCCTTTCCATATTCACCACCATTCTCAGTAATATTTGTAATGCGATCAAACATCAGCATAGGAGGTTTGGGAAGCTGCGCATTACCAGGGCCAAAAAGTTCACCCTTGCCGCAGGTAATTAAATCTTCATAAGAATAACTATTTTGCTTCATAAATTCCAAAAAATTAGGTACTGGTAGAATTTTATCATAGTTAAATTACTATTGAAATTCAACTTATGGCCTAATATCAGCAATAATGTCACCAATATCCTCTAATCCTACTGAAATACGAATAAGGTTTTCAGTAATATGACTTCGTCTTTTTTCTTCATCTGAGAGTCGAACGTGAGTTGTAGAGGAGGGATGCGTGATGGTAGTTTTAGTATCACCAAGATTTGCAGTAATCGAAATCATCTCAGTATTATTTATCAGATGAAAAGCCTCCTCTCTGCCACCACTAACTTCAAATGAAACTATTCCACCAAAACCTGTTTGCTGTTTCTTTGCAATTTCATGATGTGGATGGTTTTCAAGACCAACGTAGTGAACTTTTTTAATAAATGATTGATCGCTAAGCCAATTAGCTAATTTCTTTGCACCTTTACAGTGAGCATCCATTCTTATCTTGAGTGTCTCTAGCCCTTTTAGGACAATCCAGGCATTGAACGCACTTAAAGTTGGCCCTGTGCTTCGCGTAAACGAGCTTATTTCATCAATTAATAATCCACCTCCTGCAACAGCGCCTGCAAGACACCTTCCTTGACCATCAATATATTTAGTTGCAGAGTGAATTACTAGATCAGCCCCTAAGGCTAATGGCTTTTGAAGTGCGGGCGTCATGACGCAGTTATCAACTGCTAGCACTATATTATTTTTCTTTGATATAGCTGCAAGTTTTTCTATATCAACAACTTCACCAAGAGGGTTTGATGGCGTTTCTAATAAAAATAATTTAGTATTCTTTTGAACGCTCTTTTCCCACGCATCTAAATCCTTTAAATCAACAAACGTTATTTGAATATCAAACTTTTCAATGATATTATTTAGAAGAACTATGGTTGTGCCAAACATACATCGAGATGCCACCATATGCTCTCCAGGCTTTAGAAGAGTCATAATTGTTGCAAAGATGGCAGACATTCCACTTGCAGTTGCCTGGCATTTTTCTGCACCTTCTAGAGCAGCCAATTTGTTTTGAAAGGCCTCAACTGTTGGATTGGTAAATCTGGAATAAACATTACCTTTTTGTTTATTTGCAAAACGATCAGCAGCTTGCTCAGCACTCTTAAATCTATAGCTCGAAGTCAGAAAGATAGCTGCAGAATGCTCTTGCTCCTCTGTTGCATTAGTCCCTTCACGGACTGCTTTTGTTTGAAAATTGTAGTCTTCCATGATTTAAACCTTGTTAGTCAGCTTCATTGTAGATCAATTCAGAGCTTTCATTGGAAATACTACCTTTTTTGGCTTTATCAGATCTTTTCACTTCAAGGTTATCTAGATAAGGTTTGTCAATGTCTTTAGTTAGGTAATTTCCATCAAAACATGAACAATCAAAATTCTTAATATCAGGGTTACCTTGTTGAACTGACCATATTAAATCAGCAAGATTCTGATAAATTAATTTATCAGCACCAATAGATCTGCATACTTCCTCAGTTGTTTTATTATGAGCGACAAATTCATTTTTGCTTGCCATGTCTATGCCGTAAACATTAGGGTAGCGCACTGGCGGTGCAGCAGATGCAAAGTAGACTTTCTTTGCTCCAGCGGCTCTTGCCATTAGGACAATTTCTTTACTTGTTGTGCCTCTTACAATGGAGTCATCTACTAGAAGAACATTCTTATCTTTAAACTCAAGTTCAATAGCACTTAATTTTTGACGGACTGATTTCTTTCTTTCTTTCTGTCCAGGCATAATAAAAGTTCTAGCAATATAGCGATTTTTTATAAACCCTTCTCTGTACTTTAAGTCCAATTCATTTGCAAGCTGAAGAGCTGCAGTTCTTGAGGTATCAGGGACAGGCATAACTACATCAATTTTTTCTTCCGACCAATCAGATTTAATTTTTGCAGCTAGCTTTTCACCCATCCTGAGACGTGATTTATAGACAGAAATATTATCGATAATTGAATCAGGTCTAGCAAAATAAACAAATTCAAATATACATGGAGACAAAACTGAGTTATCGGAGCATTGTTGAGAGTGAACTTCACCATTGCGATCTATCACAACTGCTTCACCAGGCTTTACATCCCTAGTAATTTTAAAACCAAGAGCAGTCAGAGCAACACTTTCAGATGCAAGCATGTATTTCGTCCCTGCTTTAGTGACTCTTTTTCCTAGAATCAGTGGTCGGATACCATTGGGATCTCTAAATCCAAAAATCCCGTAGCCTGGGATCATTCCAATTGCAGCATAAGCACCTTTAACTCTCTGATGTAATTTAGTGACTGCTTTAAAAATATCCCTTTCGTTAATTCGATGTTTTTGCTCTTCAGCTATCTCACTTGCAAGAATATTGAGTAGTATTTCTGAGTCTGAATCAGTATTAATATGCCTTAGATCTTGCTCAAAGATTTCTTGCGCTAATACCTCAGCATTTGTTAAGTTTCCATTGTGTGCAAAAGCAATGCCATAAGGTGAGTTGACATACAAAGGCTGCGCTTCAGCCTCAGATGAACTTCCTGCTGTAGGGTAGCGGACGTGCCCAATACCCATATCACCAATCAATTTTTCCATATGCTTTGTTCTAAAAACATTACGAACTAGGCCATTACCTTTGCGCATATAAAAACGACCTTTATTGGCAGTTGTTATTCCTGCAGCATCTTGTCCACGGTGCTGGATAATCGTAAGAGCGTCATAAATATAAAGACCTACATCTTTTTTTGTAGTGGAGAGGATGCCAACAATGCCGCACATATTTTTTATTCCTTTAAGATTTCACTTTCTATAAATTCGACAACTGCATCGCCGGGCTCAAGTTCAACAAACAATAAATGCTTAGATAACACAGGCTTTATATCAACTGACCAATCTTGAAATGTTCTAAGAGCGCCACTAGTTTCTACCCAGGCATGATTTTGAGTGACCCATGTCATACTTTGAAGAACAAGTACAATTATTAGGACAAAAATACCACCTTTAAATAATCCTAATATTGCGCCAAAAAAATTATTTTTTAGTCCACCCACATTTCTAGCATTTAGAATGATATCAAGTGAGCTCAACATTCTTAAAATACCTTCATAAATTGGCGCCATAACAGATGGGTTTTCTGTATCGATTTTAATATTGAGAAGTTTTGATAATGCAACTAGCGTGACTACTAAAATTATAAAAACTATAGAAAATGCAACAAAACTTCGCAGTGACTCATTAGTTATTAGTGATTCAATTGTTTGGAGTTCAGTAATAACAGCTAAATAGTTAAAACTCACGATTGCAGTAATGGCTAATATTATGCTAATTGCAAAAGGTCGATTAAGGTCATTAGGATTATCATTATTAGAAGACGCTCCAGCAAGTCTATAAAAGCCTTTTTTGATAAACCAAATGCCAAAAAATATTCCACCAAAAGATAGCGCATAGATTGATTGATTATCTGCACTAATCCAATTACTTAGGAAGGTCTTAGCAAGTGAGTCGTAGTAAAGCCAAGCTAAAATTATTGCAAATATAACAAAAATAAAGCTAATAATTTCTTTAGCAAGGCCTTGGATAAAGCCTCTAATTATAAAAATAACTAGAATAATAAGGGTAAGCCAGTCTGACCAAGCCAGTAAGCTTATAGCACTCCAAACGTTGTTAAAAAAATTGCCCATGAGTTCCCTGAAAGATAGCTCTAATTTTACAACAGTTTCTTAGCGTTTGTGGTTATCTCAAATAACTAATAATGTTAAAACTTTTTTATAATTTCAGAGGCGTCAGCAATTGTATAGAAAGAGCCAAAAATAACAACCCGATCAATCCCCTCAAGCTCAAGTGATTGTTCAATCGCATCACTCATATTAAGGCAAATTGTTGTCGATTCTGAGTTACCAAATTTATCTTTTAAGGCTTTTAGCTCAATTGATCGCTCGGCTTTAATTGGAACTAAAAACCAGTGCTTAATTGACCCTGAGGCAAGCTCAATCATATCAGCGATATTTTTATCAACAAGTGCTGAAAAAATGGCAACTGTTTTCACTGGATTTTCTGACAACGTTTCTACAAGAGTTTTTACAGCGGCTGGATTATGAGCAACATCAAGAATAACTGTTTTATCACCAATGATAATTTTTTCAAATCGTGCTGCGATTCTAGTTTTTTTAACTCCCTCAATAATCATATTATTTGAAACTGGAAATTGATTTGTAAGGCTCTCTATAGCTTTTACTGCAACTGCAGCATTAAGCTTTTGATGGGCCCCCTCTAATCCTATTGCATTTTTATAACTTTCAGAGACAAGAGTTAGGGGAGTGTTGATTTCTTTTGCGTACGATAGTAAGCTTTTTGGCGGGTCTTGATCACCACAAATACAAGGCTTTGAGGTTCTCATTACTCCTGCTTTTTCCCGGCCAATAGCCTCTCTTGTGTCACCTAGGTAGTCTGTATGATCAATGGCAATATTTGTGATAACACTTACATCACTATCAACCACATTGACAGAGTCAAGTCTTCCACCAAGGCCAACTTCTAGAATCGCAAGATCCACACTAGCTTCTGCAAACATGATTAGTGCAGCAAGAGTTGAAAATTCAAAATACGTAAGCGTTACGTCTTGCCTTTTTGTCTCAATTAATTCAAACGCTTTTATGATTAATTCATCAGTAACTTCCTGGCCATCAATTGCAAAGCGTTCGTTATACTTTAATAGATGAGGAGAGGTAGAGCGGCCAACCTTATATTTTGTTTCATTATAAATACTATCAATAAAAGCAACGGTAGAGCCTTTACCATTTGTTCCTGCTACTGTAATAACTGCGAATGGCACTCCATTTGGAAATAGTTGATCATAGACAATTTGAACTCTATCAAGGCCTAAAACAATGGTTTTTTCCATTAATGTATCTTGCCAATTCAGCCAATCATCGAGAGTTCTTTTATTTTGCATATTGAAGAGTAGTTTACTAAATCAAAAAAAGGCTTAAATTATTTATCTTCCCAAAACTCACCTTCAATGGTCTCATCTTTATTAGTTTTTTTTGTCTCACTATTTTCACCCTTATTGATAAAGACTGAATTTTTTTTACTAAAGACGCGCTCTGCATTTTTTTCTAAAAAGTGGTTGATAAAATAGCTTCTACTCCAAGGCATTAAGCCAAGCAAGCCCAGAATATCGGTAATAAAGCCTGGTGTTAATAGCAAAATACCAGAAACTAAAATTACAACTCCTTCAAACATCTCTAGTGCAGGAGTTCTTCCTTCAGCAATGCTCTGTTGAGCCTTTGCCATTGTTGACCAGCCTTGTTGTTTAAGAAGACGAGAGCCAATAAATGCAGTAATAATCACAAGTAGTACTGTTGAAAGTCCACCAATAGTCTGACCTACAGTGACTAGAACGTAGATTTCTGCAAGAGTGACAACAACAAATATAGGAAATAACATTTAACCTCCTTTTATGTTTGTAAAAATTATATCCCAAACCCCATGGCCTAATTTTTGACCTCGATTTTCGAATTTAGTCAAAGGCCTATTTTTTGGTCTTAAGGAATACATATGGTCGCCAGCACAGTTTTTAAAGTGTGGATGTGATTCTAGTGACTCCATAATATGCTCAGCATAGTTCTCCCAGTCAGTAGCTATATGAACAACACCATCATTTTTAAGTTTTTTTGATAGGAGGTCCAAAAAGCTTATTTGAACAATTCTACGCTTATGGTGTTTCTTTTTGTGCCAAGGATCAGGAAAGAATAACTGAAAATGCGAAATACTGTTATCTAAAATATTATTTGTTAGAACCTCTACCGCATCATCCTTGACAATTTTGAGGTTGGTAAGTTTATTTTTATTAGCCTCATTAATAAGCCTTCCAACGCCAGCCTCATAAACCTCTATCCCTAAAAAGTTTTGATTAGATTGTTCGATTGCCATCTCAAGAAGGCTATCACCATTTCCAAATCCAACTTCAAGTGTGACATTATTTTTCGATACAAAGAGTTTATCAAAATCAAGTTTTTTATCACTCAGATCAACGCCATAAGAACTCCATAGCTCATTGAGTCCAATAGATTGAGCCTTAGAGAGTCTTCCTGAGCGCCTAACAAAGCTCTGTATTTTTCGTAAATATTTTGTTTCTGTCATAGCTGGTAATCAATTATTAGCGGAGCATGATCAGAAAAACGCTGCTCTTTGTATATTTCACATGATTTGGCAAGTCCAGCTAAATTGCTACTGACTACCTGGTAGTCGAGTCTCCAGCCCGTATTATTAGCCCATGCCTGACCTCTATTTGACCACCAAGTATATTGAAATTCATCTTGGTTAATTTCTCTAAAAGAGTCTATAAAACCAACATCATCATAAAGCGTATCAAGCCATTCTCTCTCCTCTGGAAGAAAGCCAGAGTTTTTTTGGTTAGGCCGCCAGTTTTTTAGGTCAATTTTTTTATGGGCGATATTCCAATCGCCACAGATGATGTACTTTCTACCATCCTTTTGCAGTTTTTTTAAATGAGGCATAAAGCGTTGAGTAATAAATTCCATTTTGAATGCTTGCCTCTCTTCTTTAGACGATCCTGAGGGTAGGTAAATTGAGATAACACTTAAGTCTCCAAAATCAGCTTGAATAATTCTTCCTTCTGAATTCATATCTTCCCAGGGGCTATAAGAAATCTTATCTGGCTTAGATTTACAGTAGAGGCCCGTTCCGCTATAGCCTTTGCGCTCTGCGCTATGGTAATAGGTATTTATCCCTTCTGGGTAGAACCTTTCATCTAGTTGATCCTCTTGTGCTTTAATTTCTTGCAGGCAAACGACGTCAGCATTTTTTGTCTTGAGCCAGTCAAACAAACCTTTTCGCTCAGCGGCTCTAATACCATTAACATTAATTGTTATAATTCTCATTGCACTTATTTTAATAGTTTAGGAATAACCAATGGAACAGTATCAAAAGGATTTTGTAGATTTTACGTTAGCAACTGGCGTCCTTAAGTTTGGTGAATTTACCCTTAAGTCTGGTCGAATTAGTCCTTACTTTTTTAATGCAGGCCTATTTAATACTGGAAGTCATTTATCACAACTGGGTATTTTCTATGCAAAAGCAATCGAAGCAAGTGGGCTGGAGTTTGATGTCCTTTTTGGCCCTGCTTACAAAGGAATTCCTTTAGCCACTGCAACAGCTATTGCGCTTAATGATAGTCTTGGAAGAAACGTACCTTACAGCTTTAATCGCAAAGAAGCAAAAGATCATGGAGAGGGCGGCAGTATTGTTGGACACCCTTTAGAGGGTGACATTCTTATCATTGACGATGTAATAACAGCAGGAACTGCAATTCGAGAAGCACAAGATATTATCAATGCCAATGGTGCTAAAACAAAAGGAGTGATAGTTGCGTTAGATCGTCAAGAAAAAGGAAATGGTGAGCTTTCAGCAATTCAGGAGGTTGAGGAAATTTTTGGAATTACGGTTCTAAGTATTATTAATCTATCGCATATTGTTGACTATTTAAAAGACTCAAAAAATGCAGAGACCCTTCAAAGCATAGAGGACTATAGAACTCAATATGGCGTCAAATAATTCCTTAGAAGTTGAGCATTACTACAATACTAATTTCTGAAGAACTCGTTATTTTGAAGGCTCAACAATAAAAGTTGAAGACTCAACATCAATAATTTTAACTGTTTGACCAGCACTAAGATTTGAGCCTTTGGCAAACCAAAGAGATTTCCCTATTTTAACTTTAGTAACTCCATTTTCAATTGACTCAATGGTGCACTCTTTACCAATATGAGACTTAGCTTTATTATGAAGCTGTTCATCAACAGTTTTTACAGGATAGTATTTTTTTGCTAAGGAGGTTGCTGCAATTGCAATCACTGCAAAAATTAGTAGCTGCATTAAACCAGAAATATTAGGAAAAAGGAAGTAAATCACACCAGAAGTGATTGCTGATGAGCCAATCCAAAGAAGAAATACCGTCCATAGAAATAGCTCAATTATTATTAAGCCAATACCAAGAATAAGCCAGTGTATAAAGTTTAAATTATCAAATATTAATTCCATGACGTAAGATTTTATATTCTTTCTTACGTTGTAATAAATTTTTCTTTATTTTTTCTTAAATTTAGTACATAATTTGATTTGGAGGCACTATATGCAAATTAAAAATTCTTTAAAAAATCAAGCTTTAGTAGATCAGTTTAAAAAAGATGGCTATATATTTCTTGAAAATGCACTTACTAAGGCTCAACTACTATCAGTCAAAGACCAGCTTGCAACTTGGGTTGATGAAAGCAAACTTCATTCAGAGTCTTTTGGTAAGATCAAGGATGGCAGGCCACGTTTTGATGTTGATATAAAAAGTCATAGCGAAGATAAGCCAGCCTTAAGAAGGATTACCTCGCCAGCAGAAATATCAGACTCTTGCCTTGATATTGTTAAGGACAACAGCGCACTAGATCTTGTTGCTGAGATATTTGGTCCTAATATTAAGCATTGGACGAACAAACTAAATCTTAAATTACCCAGCTCAGGAACTGAAGTTAAGTTTCATCAAGATTTTCCTTTTGAGCCACATTCAAATGAAGACATTATGACAGTTCTTTTTTTTCTAGATGACGTTACGCTTGAAAATGGACCACTTGAAGTGGTTCCAGGTTCACATAATGGACCTCTTTATTCATTATGGCATGATGGAGTTTTTACAGGAGCGGTAGGTTCTGAAGTTGAGTCAGCTAATAAGGGTGAAGCTATAAGTTGTACTGGAAGGGCGGGCTCAGCTTGCTTGATGCACTCTAAGCTTTTGCATGGTTCTAATTCGAATCGAACTAAATTTCCTAGGTCTCTATATATTGTTAGTTATACTGCAGAAGATGCTATACCACTTACTGACAATCCATTACCAAGTGATTTAGATGGACTTATAGTTAGAGGTATAAAAACGGATACAGTGAGATGCTCAAGTTATAGTGTTGAGTTGCCGGAGTATCCAAAAGAGGTTTCTTTTTTTGGCCAGCAGGATAAAACCAAGAGCCCAATGATGTAATAATTTTATAGTTTTTTATTATGAATTCTTTAGTTCAATAGCCTTACTTTAATGAAAAATGATAGTTCAATTAATCAAATTAAAAAGATCTTTTTAGCTAATGATGAGTTAGTGATTAATTGGAAAGATGGCAGTCAAAGTAATCTTTATAGTCATTGGCTACGAGACCATTGTCAAATGCCTAAATCAAGGAATGCTAATAATGGGCAGCGTTTATTTAGTGTTATTAGCATACCCAAAAATACCTCTATTGAGAAGGTTAAGCAAGATGAAA
>Ga0308016_10000442_pt1 | contig 21154 bp, 16 predicted proteins | sample Neamet233_FD_203129 | JGI IMG/M metagenome (GOLD analysis project Ga0308016, IMG submission 203129) | Marine microbial communities from water near the shore, Antarctic Ocean - #233 | ecosystem: Environmental > Aquatic > Marine > Unclassified | place: Southern Ocean | collected 2014-07-28
TTGTTTCGCATCCATTTGGCATGAGTATTTTCTAACTGCTTTTGTTGCCTTTCAATCGCAATAGTCTGAATTCGCACATAAGCCTTCTGCTGCTCCACATCTGCACTGAAACTTCTTTGATCCAGCGTCATTAGAATCTGGCCTTTACTAACAGTGTCGCCTTCTGCTATGAATAACTCTTTAACCTGCCCGATAACCTCTGACCGTAATTGCACTTGCTCTTTATAAATGAGCGTTCCAGAGGCTAGGATCGAGGTTTTTATCTCTTCTATTTTCGCCTCTTGAGTTGTGACAAAAATATCCGACGAGTCCCCAGATTTCTTCAGGTAAAAAACGGCGGCGATAGCGATTAATACACAGACAATTATTAGTTTCTTGTTCATAAAGTAGTTACTTCCCTTACTTAGGTTACTTAGGTTACATACCTATTTAATGGTGATAAGACGCGCTGAGCCAATTTTTAGATTCAGCCCGATAAGGATTAGCTGATTTTTTTACGCTCTGTTCCGTAGATTAAAACCCATTTTCACAAGCGGCTACTCCATGATCATAGATATCAAACTAGATGTTTCAGCATGATAACTCAAAGTTCACCGTAAATACTGCTGAATCAGACTACTTATGACTGGAGACATGGAAGCTATGAGCAATAAGGCCATAGAAATATTAAAGGTACGATTATGACGAGGATTCTCAAGATAACGTTTTAGCCCTGCACCGAATATCAGCCAAATAGTCACTGAGGGAGCCGCTGTGATAAAAAAAGCGAAGGCAATAAATAGTACTTGCATTAGCGTATCACTCGGAGTGGTTGTGTAAGCGGATATTGCTCCAGTGGCCATGACCCAAGCTTTGGGATTAATCCACTGAAATAAAACGGCCTGATCAAACCTAAGTGGCGAGGCGGGAGCGGATATTTCTTTTAAAGGACTCGATGAAGCCACCAGCCAAGCTAGATACAGTAAATAGGACACGCCAAGAATTTTTATAACGTCATGTAGTATTGGGATGCTCTCGAATATAGCGCCCAAGCCAAGCCCCAGAGCAATAACCATTACTGGAAAGCCCAGGCAAATACCTAAAACATGTGGAAGACTTCGTCTAATACCAAAGTTAACGCCAGATGCCATAATCATTATGTTATTAGGTCCGGGGGTGATGCTGGCCGTTGCGGTAAACAACAGTATTGCTAGGTAGAACTCCATCGCCCTGTTGTTCCTTTTCCCACTGGGTAAGATTGTTAATTGGCAGTATCTTAATCAGCCCACGCATTACTTCAAAGCTTTTTACCCAACCTTTTTTCGGGTTTTTTCTCCCAATCAGGGCCAAAGAGATTAAATACTTCAAATACGGCGGGCCGTGTGATAAAAGCCCTATGCCGGTGGAGAGGTTTTTAGGCCATAATCTTGTTGCTACCAACGACATTTACACGACTTTGTTTTGGTGTGTGTCCGTATTTTAGTTTTCCAGTGCCGGTAAAATAGATTCTTGGTACACACTACGCGATAGCCCTTCACCGTAGATGTTCCAGCCGGTAAAAACCACCACCGTGTCGTGTTCTCGGTCAATCAATAGCAGCTGGCCGCCGTAGCCTCGGCCTGCCATGAGCATTGAACTCGAATCGTTACCAAGAGGAGAGAACCACCATTGAAAGCCGTAGCCGGGTTTACTGACTTCTCCGCCCTCGGCATGCGGTTGAGTCATCTTGCTCATCCAATCCGGCGATACCAACTGCTTTTGGTTCCAGAGGCCGCCGTTTAACATCAATTGCCCCAACTTAGCCAGATCACTGCCGGTAATGTAAAGCCCCTCCTGCCCATCGCTTACACCCTGGGGTGTTTTCTTCCAATAGAAGTCTGTAATCCCCATGGGCTGGAACAGGTGCTCCCCGCCGTAACTCGCCACATCGGTTCCCGTGATTTTTTGAAAAATGGCAGACAACACCAGAGAAACACCGCTGTTATAAAAGAACTCCTCACCCGGCTCATAGGCCATGGGTAAATCGAGGACGTACTTCACCCAGTCATCAGAGAGCGTCATCAGGAGAAATGCGTTTTCCGCGTCGTTGTACGCCGTGGAGCTTTCATCCCAATCGAAACCGGCGCGCATGTTGAGCATGTGTCGAAGAGTGATATTTTTCTTTCGCGCATCCACATTGGCAATTTCGTAGTCCTGGAAATAGCTAAGAATCGATTTATCCAGATCGAAGGCAAAACCATTTTGCATCGCCACGCCAAAAATAGCCGATTGAACACTCTTGGTGGTTGACTGCATCGAGTGCAAGCGGGTGTCCTGATAGAACGGATGATACTTGGGAGAATAGTAGTTGTAGATATCAACCGCCGGATTTTGTCCCTTATTTATGGCGACATAGTCTCTTTCATAGTGCTTCTCATAAACCATCTTCCCATGTCGAATAATCAGCATGCTGTCGACGTGACCTAGGTCACCGGAGCCAATTTTCTGGTGCAGGTCATCCAGCAGTGTTTGATTGATACCGACAACTGCGGGTGTTGCTGTCTCCCACCCATCTGTGGTTTCAGGCTGTCCATAAACGGGAACACTACTTAAAAGTACCAGCAACAAAATATTGGTCGCCCGTTTGGTGAAATTTAATTTTGTAAAAAGGTTCATTTTCATAGTCCCGTTACTTATGCATCGCAGCTAATGAATCTTAGTCTGTCGTCAACAATTCCCAATTTCTTAGCTCTTACTGAATACCACTTTTTCAAGTGCGGTGGTGGTTAGGGCAACCACACTCTGACTTCCTTCGCAAAAATTGATCCGCGGGAAACATGCTACCTTATGACCGTCGTGAATACTAAGCTTGTTTTGCTCAGCAGTCCTTACCTATTCAAGGGAAAATTATAGCTTTTCTTAAATCTCATATGTGCCAAATCTTTTTTCTTTAGCCTCTAAAGTATGAGTCATTTAGTCGGACGCATACGTCAGTCTTTAGCCCTAAAGTCGACCAAGTAACTCATTGTTGCGATCAAACAAGCTTTCTCTAAGACATAACTATTGCATGAAGTTCTATCACCACTTATCCTCCAGAACTGGGAAAATTCTAACAATCAATAATACATTTTTAGGGGTTATAAATGGCGAGTTCAAACACAGATAGTTCTGCAACAACAGCGGCCAGTGGCCAGCAAAAAGAAACTCAAACGTTCGCGTTTATCGCAATGACATGTTTGTTCTTTTTCTGGGGCTTTATCACGGTTCTTAATGATATTTTAATTCCGTTTCTAAAAGAATCATTTGACCTTAATTATACCCAAGCAATGTTAGTGCAATTCTGTTTCTTTGGCGCCTACTTCATTGTCTCGCCGTTTGCGGGGAGGTTAATTGACAAGGTCGGCTTCCAGATGGGTATTGTCATTGGACTGCTAACCACCGCATTCGGTTGCATACTTTTTTATCCCTCAGCAGATCTTCATATTTATGCTCTATTCTTGTTTGCGTTCTTTGTATTGGCCAGTGGTATTACTATTCTACAGGTGGCGGCTAATCCTTATGTTGCAGCATTGGGGCCGGAAAAAACCGCGGCCAGTCGTCTTAACTTGGCCCAGGCGGCCAATTCTCTTGGTACTACCGTAGGGCCGTTCGTTGGCTCTATGCTGATTTTGGGTGTCGTTGCTGCCGATGCGTCTGCGGTGCAGATGCCTTACCTAATGATCGCTGCAGTACTTATTGCTGCGGCTCTATTATTCAGAGGCATTAAGTTACCAAAACTCGCTCACGTTGAAACCAATGATGATGTTTCAGGTGATAGTGTTTGGAATCATCGATCGCTAGTACTCGGCGCTCTTGCGATCTTTATGTATGTCGGAGGAGAAGTATCGATAGGCAGTTTTTTGGTGAATTATTTTGCTGAAAGTTCTATTGCGGGGATGGAAATAGCAGAGGCCGGTGAAATGGTAGCCTACTATTGGGGGGCTGCAATGGTTGGTCGCTTGGTGGGTGCTGCGCTCATGAACTTTATAGCTTCTACAAAATACCTTGCAGTGAATGCATTGATCGCGATTGTGATGATAATTGTCAGCATGAATACCTCTGGAAATGTAGCGATGTGGTCTATTTTGGCCGTGGGGTTCTTTAACTCTATTATGTTCCCAACTATTTTCACCTTAGCTGTTAAGGGTTTAGGTGCTATGACCAGTAAGGGTTCTGGCCTTGTGTGCCAGGGTATTGTCGGCGGTGCATTGGTACCCCTGATTCAGGGAGTTGCTGCTGATAGCATAGGTATTCAATTGAGCTTTATTGTGCCAATGATGTGCTACATCTACATTGGTTGGTATGCTCTAAAGGGTGCTGATCAGAATTAAGTTATAGCATTATTAGTTGAGAGAACAAAAGGCAACTTTCGGATACCGAGAGTTGCCTTTTTCTGTTTTAATGACGCCCTCAACCTAGGAACGCACCTAGGATCGTAAAGTCAGTCGCGTAAAAATAGCGACACTAATTATGTTTGGAATTACTTCGATGATGGATGTCGTCACAGATATTGGCTTGTTACAGCTTATGTTTATATGGGCTGTGGTGATTTTTGCCTCGCTATTGCGTTCATTCACTGGCTTTGGTTTTGCGTTGACAGCAGTGCCGGTCTTTTCTTTATTGTTATCGCCCACTGATGCAGTTGTCCTTAGCGCCGCTTTGACCTTATGCAGTAATTTACTGGGTGTCCGGACCTACTGGGGAGTAGTGCCCCTAAGACCAATGTTGCCCCTCGTAGTGATGGCTATCATTGGAACCGTCCTCGGAACGTTGTTGTTGAGTATTATTTCCCCCCAACAGTTCCAAATCTGGGCGGGAGTCGCAGTCATTGTTGCCTGCGTGGTGCTGATGTCATACAAGCCGTCCACTTACAGAGTTAGCCCTCTATTGACCAAGATCACAGGTCTGGTCTCTGGACTAATGAATGGGGCGCTGGCAATTCCAGGCCCACCAATGATTATCTATGTCATGCTTACCGAGCCTAAACCTGAGCGCAGTCGCGCCCTGTTAATCACCTTCTTTTTAGTCTCGGCGGCAGTAGCCTTGGTATCATTTGGTGTGGCAGGGTTTATCTCTGAGCAGTCATTTTGGTACTTGCTATTGGCATTTCCCGCTATGGTTTTGGGAGATAAGCTAGGGTTTTATCTGTTCTTGCGCTTCGGTGGGCGACTGTATCGCCGGATAGCCATCACTGGCCTGCTGGCCATCGGAGTCACTATTACTCTACGCGCAATACTGTAGCTGATCAGATCAGCTAGAACAGAGCTTAAGTTGTTTAGACTTTACTCAACCTTATTAACGTACCCTCAAAACCCGATAAGACAGCGATCGATTTCTTAAGTTGGTAATGTTGAGGTAGCAATATTTTGAACCTAAGCAGCGCTTAGAAAAGACTGCTTAGGTCCTATTTCTTACTCGCTTGCAGGTACAGAGGCGTTGGCAACTACAAGCCATTTGTCACCCTGCTTTTGAAAGACATGCATGCTCGAGTGAGGGTCTGAGCCAGCTGCAGAATGCACCATGACTGCAATATCTTCGCTTAGAAATTTAACTTGGTAACCACTGACTGTGTAGATTTCATCTGAAGGAATCGCAGACGCCTGAGCGAGCATCTCACTAATACCGACGATACCGTTTGGACCTATTGCAATGACATCATCTGAAACAAAGCCAGAGGGTCCGCCAGCATTACCCCATTGTTTATCTAATTCGATCAATCCAGCGCTATCACCTGCAAACGCAAATGTAGAAAATACAGTGATGAAAACTATAGATACTTTTTTAAAGAGTCGCATAATAAAATTGTCCTGTTAAATGAGTTAGTAAAACATCGATGGTAGATCTATCAGTATAATCATAAATTCCAAAAATGGGGACATGACCTATTATGACCCTGCAACTGCGTGTGCCTAGAATCGCTTTAGAGTGCAGGGATTTATAGGTTAATACTCAAAGTCACAGGTCATGTTGTCCATACCTATGGGTGATCCATCAGGCACCTTAACGGGGTTTTGAGGATTTATTTCCATTGGTAAGTTGATAAAAGCCTCGATTTTGTCGGTTAGATATTGCGCATGCATGCCAGATGTAGAGTTTATTCTTCCTTGACCTACTAAGCCCCTAGAACCCGTGCTTTTACCACCATTTTTAAGCGCTTTTAAATGGGCTCTTACTGTCGCGCGCACCGAATTTGAAATCTGTTGGTTATTGGCCAACACAATTAAATGATCCACCAGTTTAGCTTGGGTCATCCTCTTTATTTCGGCGGATATGCCCTTGAGGGATTTGCCAGAAAAAACTGCGCCACTAAGTTGTTGCAGTAGTTCATTCAATCCAAGCAGGCTGTCGTCTTGAAGTTGTTGTATATAAACACGATTAGCTCGGCCGCCTTCAAGTAGGAATTTAAACGCGACATCTACGACATTTTCTGCGGGTGCTATAGGGTCAAATATGGGGCCCATTCGTGAAACGAAAGTCTCTCTGTTACGTGGATAACCGAAAGGGCGCGGAGGAATTAAGGCCAAAATATGTTCTGGCACCTCTAGTTGGTCAGGCTCTATGGCTAAGAGTAAGGCATCCAAAGAGTCTTGTTGAATAGCCGCGGAAACCCAGCCTTGGTTTGGTTGGTTGTCACCTTTTATTTTATAGCTATAGTCCATGCCGCCAATAAGTTTGGTGGTGGCTTCTAGTTGATAACGATGCATTAGGTAGAGAGGCACAAAGACTTCTTCTAGGGTTGCTTCGGGCTGGCCAGTGGGTATTGCATTTAGATTAAAGCTAGCCATCTTAGCGTCGCGCAGAGCAAGCATTCGTTTTAGTTCATCGGCCGCTGAAGCGCCATTGTCCCAGAGGTGCGATCGAGGATGTACCCCGCTGGAATCTCGAGCATCTGCATCTGTAATAAACTCATAACCATCGGCATAGGTATCCTGTAATGATTTTTCTAAATAGGAAGCTTCATCGATGCCCTCAGTTGGGTAGCTATAACCATAACTGATTGCCCGCTTATCCCAGATACCGATCTTGTCGTCATAGGCGTTGCTTAAACTAATATTTCCTTCAGTATCTAGATTAGTAAGAGGGTAGGGGTAATCCATAACTGAGGCCCTGCCAACAGCTGAGGATGCAAAGTTATGCGCTAGCCCGATGGTGTGCCCAATTTCATGCGCAGACAATTGTTTTAGTCGTGCCACAGCTAGTTCGAGCATTCGATTATCCGCTGTACCGCCTTCTCCAAAAGGCTGCAAAAGACCTTGGGCAATCAGGTAATCCTGCCTAACGCGCAATGATCCTAGTGATACATGACCTTTTAATATTTCACCGGTTCTAGGGTCTCTCACGCTAGCACCATAAGACCAGCCGCGGGTTGAGCGATGCACCCATTGAATAACGTTGTAACGAACATCAAGAAAGTCCATGCCTTGGGGCGCGATCTCAACGCGAAATGCATTTTTAAATCCGGCTGATTCAAAAGCTTGATTCCACCAGTTTCCCCCTTCAAGTAAGGCGGACTTGACCGGTTCGGGAGTGCCAGGATCAAGGTAATAAACAATCGGTTCTACAGCCTCAGAGAGTGCTGAGCTAGGATCTTTTTTGATTAGCCTATGACGGGTGATATAACGCTTTTTGATAGGCTCGGCGATGGGTGTTGCAAAATCCATAAACGTCACCCTATTAAAGCCAGCTCTAGGGTCAAATAATCTAGGAGTGTATTCATCATCGGGCAGTTGCACAAAAGAGTGTCGTTGACGCACTGTGATTGAATTAGGGCTAGGTACCACTGACTTAACATAGGCGCCCGCCGCTTTCCCAGTGAGGGTAATAGTTGCTTCTACCTCAGTATTTTTTGGGAAATTTTTAACCATTGGGAAATGTAAGCCCGATCGGCTGGCATCAGGCTTATAGGTGCCTTGATCGGTGCGACTTAACCGTTGTACTACCCCATGAGTATCTTGTAAATAAAACTTTGTGGCCTCAACAATTAGGCTGTCACCCTCTTTTTGTAAGATATCAAAGCCCCATAGAATAGACTCTGCAAAAGCATCTTGTATTGATTGCACCTCATCGACATTATCCGAGGAGGCGCGAAAAGCCATGTTTTTGTGGACCAAAAATACTTTGTTACCACTTTTCCGGAATGCCACTACCCGAGTGCCGCCTAACTGGCCACGGTCCAGTCCAATATCATTAGATCCAATACCTGATGTAAGTGCGCTTAGATACAAAAAGTCTTCATCAAGATTGTTAATGGCTAAAAAGATCTTTCCCTGGTCTTCGTCTAAATAAAAATTAATAAAACCCTCTTTCTTAACCAACTCATCAAGAGCGATTTCATCCCCACAGGCAATATTAGAAAAACTAAAAAAAAGTACAAGAGTAAAGAGCAGGCGATTCATAGAGCACGTATCCTTGGTTTGGTTGGGCCACAGCTTTAAAATTGAGTAATCTTTGTTTGTTACATTACAGCACGCGAAATGTTTTTTAATCGCTTGTGCAAGAATAAACAAAACTAACTGTGGTGGAAAGCATCATTACCTTAGGTTGCGCTGGATTCACGATTTTGCATTACTAGGCTAACCGCTTACACTGGATTTAACGGTCAAACTTAGATTTAAAATGGAGTTATTGTTATGTCGGACTTAAATGATAGGGTTGTTGATTCTTTGGGTAAAACCAAAGATATTTTTGCATGGCCTTTTCTGGGCTGCGCTGTGCTTGGGTTAATTGCTAGCAGTATGGTCCTCAGTGCCGATGAACGTGCCGATCCGATCAAGATCTTAGTTGATCGGTTAACGCTGGATAGTTATAAAACTACACTTAAAGGCCTGACTCAATTTGGCGATCGTCGCCAAGGTACGGCGCGTAATCGCAGTGCAATCGATTGGATTGAGCAACGGTTACAGGAGGTTGGTTGTGATAATGTAGAGCGAATTACCTATTTCTTTAGTCCAGAGCCGAGGGCACCGAGGACCCGCAAGCCGGTTGTTAATGACCCAGCTCAACTGCAGACCTCAACCGGAGGGGAGGTAGGCCGCAATGGCAGTGGCCCTGGTGGTGCATCGATTTATGGTTATCGTGCAGAAACTGGCGTCAATCGCAATTTGGCTGCACAGCCTTATCAGCGAATTCAGGCGATTAATACTGAGGAGCCGGTTAATGGGGAGCGGCAGCAAGTCTATTGCACTAAAGTCGGTACTACCCATCCAGAAGAAATGTATATAGTCGGTGCTCATATGGACGGTCATGGAGTGAATGAGGCGGTCAACGACGACGGTTCTGGCACCGCATTAGTAATGGAGCTAGCACGCATATTCAGCGCCCCTGATGTAAGCACTGAGCGCTCAATTCGCTTTGCCATTTGGAATAATGAAGAAACTGGATTAAATGGGTCCAGAGCCTATGTGGAGCAACGCCAACATTTACAGGGTATCGAGAATCCAGTCGGTTCTGGTATTTATCCTGAACCTCGATGGCTAGGTATGATTCAGCATGACATGATGCTTTGGGACCATGGCGCACCCCGTGCTGATGGGACAGTTAGTGCCGAGCAGCGACCAGAGGCAGATGTGAACATTGAGTTTCAATCTAATTCTGGCCTTGCAGAGCAGTCCATGAGGTTAGCCTTTTTATTTAAGGCAGCGGCTGATGCCTACAACACCGATTACCCCGCCACAGTTGGGCCGCACATGACCAACACAGATTCCACACCGTTTATGAACATTGTTCCCTCTATTAGCCTGCGGGAAAATGAGCGTGGAGCGCATACGGGCGCAGGGTGGAACCCAACCTGGCATACACCGCTTGATGTCTGGACAACTTTTAGCGACAAGGACTTTAGATTGGGCCTGAATGCCGCTCAGACCACTCTTTCTGCAGTTTCACAGTTAACTGGTGCTGACACTAATGTTGAGATAAAAGAATAACATCCGTTAGGCTACTCAATGGTCACGCTGTCCTTTAATTTTTAAATCTAACGACAGATAACTTTATTTCTCCGTCTTCTTTTCTCTTTAGTATTAACTCGTCTCTGCCATCGTTGTTGAGATCAGAAACTATAAATCCAGTTTGACTTTTTGGTAATTTTAATTTCAGTTTAATGGGTTTGGGGGCGAACATAGTCAAACCTCTTTGCCCAGGATATACCAATAAAGTATTGTCACCTTTTTGGACTAAAAGGTCTTTTTGACCGTCGCCTGTAATATCAGCTCCCAATACTGCGGGCACAAAAAGCTCTCCAGACCCAAAATCAAAACGTGCCGAAATATTTTTCTTAACATTAGGCTTATCAGGAAAATGACCATTGGCCATTCTATAGATAGAAATATCCACAGATACTGACCGGCTAATTAGTACTCTTATGACTGCACCAATACTTATATCCACTGAGGTAATGACAAACTCTTGATTTCCATCGCCCGAGAGATCTAAATGCTCATTATTAAACTGAAATCCATCAGTACGGACAACAGATGAAGGCACTCCAAGAAACTCGAGTCGATTATCTGCTGTTGGCCGACCTAGGTATATCTCATATTCGGATTCCCAGCCAAAGATACCCTCAGCCTTTATTCTTTTAACTATCAGATCACTATAGCCATCATTGTTTAAATCTAGAACATCATCGAGTAGTCGAGTTTTCCCCTTGTTGTTGTCAACGTTTTCACCCACGCTGATCTGTGAATACCCGCTCAACATATCTTTTAGATTAACATCGAGGATATTTTTGAGTGGGGAGAATCCGCCCTGATTATTCTGTCTATATACTGAAAACGAGCCATCTTTCCAAAAAGCGATGTCTTTCAGACCATCGGTATTCTCATCCAGTAAAAAAGCCTCTTCAGCTCGGTAGGCTGTATATAAAGCTGATTCTGAGAAAGTCATACTCGGCAGCGGGCCGAGTGTTTGGAGAGGTCTGAATCCAACATTAGTCTGCAGCGCGATCTGCCAGCCCTCGAAGCTTGGAATTAAAAAATCGTCTAAGCCATCATTATTAAGATCGACAAACATATTCACTAGTGGTGATGATCCCCAACTGACGCCAGAAAAAACCGATGGGCTTTCTAAAAGTTTCTCAAAATTTCTGGTGGTCTTGTTAAGATAAAGTAATTGAGAATTTTGATAGCCGACCAATTCAATACCCTTAGGCGTCCGGACGGTATCGATTAAATCCATAGAATCTTCTAAATCTTTACTTAGATGCAGGCGCCAGCCTGAGGGGCTATAACGGAATATTTTTACTCGCCTAATGGGCTCATTATTCAACCCTCTGATCTGTTTTTTGAGCTGATCAACATCAGGTGTTTCGATGATTAAAATTTCTTCTGAGGCTGAATTTTCAGTAATAAAGGGTATAACATCGATGTTGTGTTCAGGTCTAATTTCGATGGTTTCAATGTCATAGGTCAATGCGCTTAAATTGATAGAAATAGCGATACCTATTAGTGTGCTAATTAGTTTAATTCGCATGGCAGTGGGTTTCATGTAGCTTAAATTCATAAGTTTTCCGCAAATAATTTCAATTAGGACGAGATATGTTCAGCTTTTAGATTCATAAGAATAAGCTGTCATTATTATGCCTTCAAATTCCACAAAAAAGCCAAGCAATATTATTGATCGTTTAATGGCTTTATTGTCAAAGTAGGCCAAAATCCTAGGCTTAAGATAAGGCTAGAACAGGGAATTTAGGGTGCAGGGGTTTATTGATTCGCATAGAAGTATTAACATTCGGTATGGAGATTAATATGAAAAAACTTTACGTATTATTGTGTATTTTAGCACTGGGATCTTGTGGCGGTTCAGATTCTTCATCGGTTGCTGTGGATGCTCCTGTGCCAATAGGAGATAACCCTCCAGACACTAATACATATCCTGATGTTAGCTGGGAGACATATGCACCGGCCGATGTAAATATGTCTGAATCAGGAATTAAGGACGCGTTAGACTATGCATTTAAAAGCACTCGGAATACACAAGGTGTGGTCATTATTCGTCATGGTGTGATCGTTGGAGAACGCTATGCCAATGATGAGTCTGAGGATAGTCTGGCAACTAGCTGGTCAACTGGAAAATCATTCGCGAGCGCTCTGATTGGCATCGCGATGGATCAAGGCCTTATAGAATCCATTGATGTGCCTGCTGAGGACTATCTCCCCCCATGGGTAAACACTGACAAGAGCGACATTAGCGTACGAGCTATTTTGGAGATGCGTACTGGGCTTAAAAAGTCTGCTGATGGCGATGCCAATATTTACGAGGGTGGCATCAATGGTGACCAACTAGCCTATGCTTTGGACAGAATCCCAGAAACAACACCTAGAACCGATAATTGGGCATACCAAAATACTGACTCTATGCTCCTTGCGGGTATTCTAGAAGAAGCGTCTGGACAAAGTGTTCTCGACTACGCTGATATGCATCTGTTCTCGAAAATTGGCATGAATGCTGATTGGTGGACAGATAAATTAGGCCATGCTATGACCTATTGCTGCATTGATTCAAGAAGCAGAGATTTCGCTCGTTTCGGGCTTTTATATGCCCGTAATGGACGATGGCAACAAGAGCAAATTGTTTCTGAAGCATGGGTTAAAGAATCAACAACCGTGCCAAAAGGTACGGACAATCAATATTATGCACTGCAATGGTGGGTGAATCCATCAGGTGGATATTTTTATTCAAAAGGATTAAATGAAAATAATATCTACATTTTTCCTGATTCGGATTTGGTGGTTGTGCGGAATAGTCTCTATACCAAGAAGGGATCAAGTTCTATTCGAGGTGGTGATAATTACCATCTAACTTTAGAGCCATTAGACTGGAGTGACCAAGAATTTTTGTCCTATATCACTGATGCAGTCACTGATTAAATCTATACCTAGGTAATAACACTCCCAGGAATAGCTCATGACAAGAGATGCGCAATAGCGGTGAGTATAAAGATATGAATTAGGCAGTTTAATGCGCAGGAGTTAAATTTTACGTCAGCGTTTGATTTATGTGGTAGCTACGGGTGGATTTGAACCACCGACCCCAGCATTATGAATGCTGTGCTCTAACCAACTGAGCTACGTAGCCATCGATTTTAACGGGTCGGACCGACCTATTCTTTGGAGGGCGAGAAGTTACACTTGCAGTCGCCTCTAGTCAAGTCTCTACAGCACCTTTTTATTAGAATTCGTTGCTCTCTCTTCAACACTGCAATAGGATATACCTTCCGTTTTGCTTGGTGGTCCCGATATTGGACACAGAGGGTTATCTTTTATAGCCGGGTTAGGCTGTACAAAAAATTATAAAGGGTGACAGAGGTCACCCTAAGCTATTAAAAGGGAGATCAAATTTTGGGTCAGTTAGAGCCGAACGCTAATGAAGTAGCCGTTGCTATTAGCACTGAAAAATCTGGGTTTTATGAGGGTTTTAATCGAGTTGTGGCCCTGGTGCCAAAGCTACTTGTCGGAGCACTTATTTTATGGGTGGGGTTATCACCCTCTGCTGCCGGAGAAGTTTTGTTGAGTGCACAGAACTGGTCGACGGCCAGTTTTGGTGGCTGGTATATTTATGTCACTGCTTTTTATACTGTGGTCTGTTTAGCCTTGGGTATATGGCCTCGCACTGCGCATGTCAAATTGGGTAAGCCCGATGAAAAACCTGAATTTTCAATGTTTACCTGGCTGTCAATGATGTTTGGTGCGGGTATTGGTATTGGTATGTTGACCTATTCAACAGCCGAGCCAATTTTTCATTTTGCTAACAACCCCGACACGATTAAGGGCATTACCACAGGTTTAGATGAGGACAATGTTCGCAATGCCTATAAGTGGGCGATGCTGCACTATGGTTTTACCCCCTGGGCCTGTTATGGCGTAATAGGTATTTCTTTAGGTTATCTCTCGTACAACCGTGGTTTGCCGCTGACAATTCGCAGTGCGCTACAACCTCTTTTTGGCCGTGCCATGTCAGGTACTGCAGGACATGTAGTGGATATAGTGGCTATCTTAGCAACCATCGTTGGCCTCAGTGTGACCATTGGTTATGGTGTGTCGCAGTTTGCTGCTGGCTTATTCAATATTAGCGGAGCGCAATGGCTAGTAGGCGAGGGCGGTAAGCCGACGCTGTTGGCTCAGCTATTTGGACTAACTTTAATTATTAGTGCCTCCTGTTTGTCTGCGATGTCTGGCTTAAACAAAGGTATCAAGTGGTTGTCGAACATCAATATGGGGCTTTCAATCTTTCTGATTGCATTCTTTATATTGTTTGGCGCTACCTTCTTTGCCTTACAAACCTTTGTCTATGCTATTTGGGATTATTTAATCGCGTTGCCAGCGATGTCCACTACAGTGTGGACAGATAACGGCATTGAACCCTCGGCTGCGCTGCAGGGTTGGCAGAGCACTTGGACTATTTTCTATTGGGCTTGGTGGATAGCTTTTGCACCCTTTGTAGGGTTGTTCTTAGCCCGAGTATCCCGTGGCCGTACTATTCGTGAATACGTCATTGGAGCCATGGTTATTCCTTCTATTATTTGTCTTGTTTGGCTTGCCTTTATTGGCGCTACGGCCATTGATCTTGAATTATCTGGTGTCGCCCAAGGGTCGATTATTAACGCGGATATTTCTGCCCAGTTATTTAAAACGATTAATTTAATCCTTTCGCCAGAGCTCGCGATTGCGCTCTCTGTGGTGATCGTTATTTTACTTTTAACCTTTCTGGTCACATCAGCAGATTCTGGAATATTGATCATTAATACGCTTGCGTCTGGCGGTAACCAGAGTCAAAAACATACCAAGCATGTGCTGATCTGGGGTGTGATATTTTCGCTATTGATTGGGGTGCTATTGTCCGCTGGGGGAATGGATGCACTGAGATCTGTGATGATAATTGGAGCTTTACCATTTTCAGTGGTCATCGCTCTTATGGCTATCTCTTTAGTAAAGACGTTGTTAATTGAAGAAAAAAAACCTAATTAGTCGAGGTTTAATCGTCTAATTAGGTCAGTAGGTGTTAATACTATCTCGCTCGAGCGGGCAATTTAGATCAAACGTTAGCTGATTCCACAATACGTTTCATATCTGTCATATACCCGCGCAGTTCGTGGCCAATAAGCTCTACATCATGGTCGCGAATGGCATCGTTTACTTCAATAAGTCGAATATTATCCACTGCATTAGAGGTGCTGGTTAAACCACCACCCAAGTCTTCTAGAGTTAATGAATTGGCATGATCCTGCAATAATGGCGCAGCCGCGTGGGTAAATAGGTAGTTGCCGTATTCTGCGGTATCGGAGATCACCACATTCATCTCATAGAGTTTGTTGCGGGCAATACAGTTGGCAATTAACGGGGTTTCGTGCAACGACTCATAGTAGGCAGACTCTTCGATAATGCCTGAGGCAACCATGGTGTCAAAGGCTAGCTCAACACCCGCTTTGATCATGGCAACCAAATAAATGCCTTTGTCATAAAACTCTTGCTCGGTTATCTCAGTATCGCAGTCCGCAGCTTGTTCAAAGCTGGTGTCTGCAGTTTGGGCGCGCCACTTTAAGAGGTTGGCGTCATCGTTACCCCAGTCGACCATCATGGTGCGAGAGAATTCGCCCTCAATAATGTCGTCCATGTGCTTTTGGAATAATGGAGCTAATATCACTTTTAACTCTTCTGCCATATCGAATGCTTTGATTTTGGCAGGGTTGCTTAGACGGTCCATCATGTTTGTAATGCCGCCGTGCTTGAGACCTTCGGTGACTGTTTCCCAGCCGTATTGAATTAACTTACGAGCATACGCCGCGTCAACACCAAGGTTGAGAAGTTGCTGATGACCCAAGATGGCGCCGGTCTGCAACATTCCACAAAGAATAGTTTGTTCACCCATTAAGTCGGACTTAACTTCGGCGATAAAGGATGATTCCAATACGCCGGCACGATCACCACCAGTGGCTGAGGCGTAGGCCTTAGCGATGGCGTGGCCATTGCCTCTAGGATCATTTTCTGGGTGAACAGCAATCAGTGTGGGTACGCCAAAGCCACGCTTGTACTCTTCGCGCACTTCTGTACCTGGGCACTTGGGTGCAACCATAATCACAGTGAGATCAGGGCGAATCTGCATGCCTTCTTCAACAATGTTAAAGCCATGGGAATAGGCTAATGTTGCGTCTTGCTTCATTAGAGGCATTACCGCAGTAACCGCAGCGGTATGCTGTTTATCAGGAGTAAGGTTTAGCACTAAGTCAGCGGCAGGAACCAATTCTTCTGCGGTGCCAACGGTGAAACCGTTTTCTGATGCCCATAAGTACGACTGACGTTTTTCGGTAATCGCCCGCTCGCGTAAGGCATAGGAAATATTTAAACCAGAGTCGCGCATGTTAAGGCCCTGATTGAGGCCTTGAGCACCACAGCCAATAATGACAATATTCCAGTCTTTGATTAGGTTGCAGCCATCGGTAAATTCGTTACGGTCCATAAAGCGACATTTGCCCAGCTGGCTCAGCTTGTTACTGAGGCTGAGAGTATTAAAATAGTTAGCCATTATTGGTCTCCGTCCACCGGTTAGCGGTGGGATATGTAGTTTAGTTTGGTCGCATAGTGTACCTAGTTCTTGTTGTTGCTTAAAACGATATATATTCATCGTGGTGTTGCGTTTTTTGCAATATTAGCGTCATCGCGTTAAGCTGTTGTGATGGATATTCGATCATTAACAATGTTTCAACATTTGAGCAATTCATTGCATTTTAGCAAAACTGCTGCGGCCTATCATGTTAGCCCGTCAACGTTGAGCCGTTCGATTCAGCGACTTGAGCAGGAGCTCGGGAGTCAATTGCTGATTCGCGATAATCGGTCAGTTTTGTTAACCGGTGAGGGAAAAAAATTATTAACCTATGCGGATCAACAGATAGCCCAATATGAAACATTAAAGCAGTCTCTCAATCAGTCTCAAAAAGAGCTATCTGGCTCGCTTAACATTTACTGCTCGGTGACAGCGTCCTATTCTTATCTGCCAGCGCTGTTAGAAAAATTTAGACGGGCTCATCCTAATATTGATATCAACTTGGATACGGGCGATGCAGCTGATGGTATCGATCAGGTTAAGAATCAAAAGGTAGATCTAGCTATTGCGGCAAGGCCTGACGATATTGCTACTAGCATGCATTTTCAGACCATAGCTTCAGTACCTTTGGCGATTACCGCCCCCACTATTAGCTGCGCGGTTAAGACAGCTCTGCAGGCAGAAAGTGTTGATTGGGCTAATCTGCCGATTATATTACCTGAGCACGGTGTGGCGAGAAAGCGTTTTGAACAATGGTTTAGACAAAAGTATGTGGGTCGCCCCAATGTCTATGCCCAGGTATCTGGACAAGAGGCATTAGTCAGTATGGTGGCTTTAGGTTGCGGTATTGGCCTCTCTCCCGTTGTTGTGGTCGAGAATAGCCCCGTTCAAGACCGTATAGAACTTTTACCTGGGACCAATATCCCACCCTTTGATCTAGGGTTATGTTGTTTTAAAAAAACCTTAGCCGATCCTATCGTGGCCGAGTTTATGGCAATGGCCAACGTTAAATAAAAACGGCGACTTCGTTAGTAAATATTTCCTCGCCAGAAATTATACCTATACCTGGTTCAGTGGGCGGGAAAATATGGAGGTCGCTAATTTTGGCGACATTGGCACTGTCGTAATTACCCTCTATGTAAGGCTGTGCCAGCCACGCGCTTGCGGACTAGGATTGCATTGTAGAACTAAGATTTTGATTTACAGGTTGCGGTGATAATTGAGCCGCCGACAACACAGACTGCTCCGACCAGAGAAATGAGAAACAGAGGCTCTGCAATAATTCCAGGTATTGGTATCAGTTGAACGATAGAGACAGTGACTAGCGGTGTCATCGCAATTACAGCACTAACTCGAGAGGCTTCTATATGTACCATCGCCTCAGAGAAACAGCCATAAGCTATAAGAGTATTAAAACCACAGAGCGCTAACAACAGCCATTGTAGTGAGGTTAATTGGCCTAAGGTGTCGAAATCTGAGAAAGGTAAAAACACAAGGGCACCGATCCAGTAAAACACTAACATGGTTTCTTCAGCATTAAATTCCCGTAGCAATACTTTCTGAATAATCGCGTAACCCACCCAACTTACGGCGGCGCCTATTAGCATCAGCAATCCGATGCCATAGTCACTAAGTGAGATAAAAACATCGTCAAATCGTGGGCTGAAAAACATTATTAGCCCGCTGAAAAAGATAATAAAACCGCACCATTGTAGTAGAGAAAACTGCTCCTTAAATACCCAAACACCGGCTAACAAAAGCAGTACTGGCGATATTTGCATCATTATTTGAGATGCTTCGGCGGAGGTTTTTTCAAGACCGAGAATATAAAGAGCGTAGTTAATAGTAAGAAGTAATCCGGCAGACAAAAGTTTTATGACCAAATTTAGTGTGGTCATTTTATGGCGATTAACGAGTCTTCGTCGAACGATGAGATAGGGCGTAATGAGTATCGCCGCGAGAGAAAACCTAAAGAAAGTAGTGGTAATAGGGTCTAGTGTGTTGAGTAATCCCGACAACATAATGGGCAGTATGCCCCACATGGTTGCGGTGCTTGCGGCCAACAATAGGCCAAGTTTCCATCGACCTGAGAGTTGGTTCATCGAATGACTGCCACGCGACTAAACATTGAATCGAAAATGGATTACATCGCCATCTTTGACGATATAGTCTTTCCCCTCAAGGCGCCACTTCCCGGAATCTTTGGCACCCTGTTCGCCATTGCCGGCTATGTAGTCATCGTAACCAACGATTTCTGCGCGAATAAAGCCTTTTTCAAAGTCGGTGTGTATTTTACCGGCCGCATTGGGTGCAGTAGCGCCCACAGGAATGGTCCAAGCGCGCACTTCTTTAACACCTGCGGTAAAAAACGTTTGGAGGCCTAATAGACTGTAACCGGCTCGAATCACTCGATTAAGGCCAGGTTCTTCCATGCCTAGCTCTTCAAGAAACTCATCTCGTTCGTCGTCTTCAAGCTCACCAATCTCGGCTTCTAGTTTATTGCAGATAGGAACTACCACCGCACCTTCTTGCTCGGCTATAACTCTAACAGCATCAAGGTGAGGGTTGTTTTCAAAGCCTTCTTCGTCAACATTAGCGATATACATTGTTGGCTTTAGGGTCAACGGACTTAGAGGTTTAAGTAGCTTTAGTTCGTCCTCATTTAGACCGAAAGAACGCAGTGGTTTTGCTTCATTGAGATGCGGCAGAATTTTTTCTAGGACTTGTTGCAGAGCAATCGAGTCTTTGTCCTTTCCCTTGGCTGCTTTGGCAACTCTGAATAGCGCTTTTTCAACACTCTCAAGATCTGCTAAGGCGAGTTCGGTATTAATAACATCGATATCGTCGGGAGGGCTTATTTTGCCCTCAACGTGAATAACGTTTTCATCTTCGAAACAACGCACAACATGGGCCAGAGCATCGGTCTCACGAATATTAGCAAGAAACTGATTACCAAGTCCCTCTCCCTTGGACGCTCCTGCAACCAATCCTGCGATATCCACAAATTCCATAGTGGTCGGTATTACTCGTTCTGGATTAACGATGGCAGAAATTTTATCCTGCCTTGGGTCAGGTATTGGCACCACCCCAGTATTGGGCTCAATAGTGCAAAAGGGAAAATTTTCCGCACTAATACCCGCCTTGGTTAGCGCGTTAAATAGGGTTGATTTACCAACGTTGGGTAGCCCGACAATGCCGCAGTTAAAACCCATATTAAAATCCTTGTGCTTGTTTTGAGTACTTGATGAAACTTGGGTGTCGTTTAATCAGCGGAGTGAAGATCGTTCATTGCTCTTTCCCATTGACCTTTTACAACCAGCGGTAGAGATCGAATGGCGTCGCCCATACTATTACTAATGAGTTCTTGTTCCTTAGGTGCGGCTTTTTTTAACACGTAGTCTACGACTTGTTTGGCATTTCCTGGGTGACCTATACCTATTCTAAGGCGCGCAAAGTCACTGTTATTACCAAGGCATTGAATCGTATCGCGAAGTCCATTGTGGCCACCATGACCGCCAGCCTTTTTAAAGCGTGCAATGCCAGGTGGCAGGTCTAACTCATCATGGACAATTAGAATACGCTCACAAGGAATTTGATAGAATCGCGCGAGTGCGGCCACTGATTGACCGCTGCGGTTCATAAAAGTACTTGGAATTAAAAGCCTTAAAGAGTGCCCATCCAGTGTTACTTTTGCAGTATCACCAAAGAATTTCGACTCTAATTTAAGCTCGACATTAAGCGATTTAGCAAAAGCCAGAACCAAATCAGCCCCGGCATTGTGACGCGTTCGTTCGTAGGTAGGGCCGGGGTTTCCCAACCCTACAATTAACTCAACGGGTGTATCCAATGTCAGGGCCTCATGGTGAGGCAAGACTGAAGATTACTCTTCGCTTGCGCCCTCATTACTGTCATCACTACCATCACTACCATCACTGCTTTCGGTATCGTCAGTATCATCAGCTGAAGCTGCCGGAGCATCCTCATCTTCGATCGGAGCCGCTTTAGGCTTGTTAATCGAGGCAACTGACAGATCATGGTCAGCGCCATGGCTCAGCGCAACACTCTCAACACCCTTAGGCAGTTTAATATCTGAGATGTGTACGATCTGACCAAGTTCAACATCCAACATATCAACTTCAATATATTCAGGGAGATCTTTTGGCAGACACATAATGTCAAGCTCGGTCATGGTGTGGGCAACAATGCCGCCACCCGTTTTCACGCCAACGCTGACATCTTCATTCAAGAAGTGCAAAGGAACTTTAGTATGCAACTTAGTTGTCTTGCTCACACGCAAAAAATCTAAATGTAGAATAAGTTTCTTAGCTGGATGACGTTGCACATCTTTGAGAATAACATCTTCAGATGAACCATCGATATCCAATGTAACGATGTGTGAGTAAAAGGCTTCATTGTCTAATGCCCTCGCTACATCTTTATGCAATAGAGTTAGCATGGCTGGATCTTTCTTTCCGCCATAGACAATTGCAGGTATTTCTCCGGCCAGACGACGCAGGCGGCGGCTCGCACCTTTCCCTGTATCCTCGCGACCTTTCGCGTGTAAAGTGAAATCAGTAGACATAATAGTCTCCAAAGTAGTGCCATTGCAGACCGCGACCAGACC
>Ga0308016_10000460_pt1:0-15000 | contig 20758 bp, 11 predicted proteins | sample Neamet233_FD_203129 | JGI IMG/M metagenome (GOLD analysis project Ga0308016, IMG submission 203129) | Marine microbial communities from water near the shore, Antarctic Ocean - #233 | ecosystem: Environmental > Aquatic > Marine > Unclassified | place: Southern Ocean | collected 2014-07-28
TGAAGGATATAAAATTTTTAAAAGTTTGGATGGTGGAGCTGCCTGGGGCGAAGCCAATGATATGATCTTTGACACAGATGGTATTTTTGCCGGCTGGCGTCCTTTTAAACAATACGACCTGTCTGCTGAAAAAGATTCACTTCATTGTATTTATTCCAGCGATCCTGAAGATTGTGTAGATGATCCTTTTCAACAACGAGGACATGCTATCAATGGCGAAGATCCTTATTTCCCATGGTTCAATATTGGGACGGATACTGGGCTGGACCCCATACGTCTTACTGAACCCAAGGTTATTAATGGTGATACAATGACCTATATGTATGTGGATAAGGATGTTACAGATGGTTTAGAATACACCTATTCAGTCGTTGCTTATGATATGGGTGTTGAACCACCTTATAAAACAACTTATAAAGATATTGGAAACGGTTCTTTTGAAGCTGTGGTCGATACCAATTATTCAAATCCAGATAAATGGGCTGATCCAGATGGATATGCTTCTATTGAAAATTCAAAAGGCACAACCATCCTTGATCGGAATTTTGTGCAAGTTTATCCAGGGGTGATGCCTGCTAATGATGTAAGTGATATTGGTGTGGTTCCCAATCCGTATAAGGTACAATCTGGATTCAAGGAAAATGAACATTTAAGACAAATCAGGTTCACAAATCTTCCTGAAAAATGTACCATCAAAATTTTCACATTAACAGGCGAACATGTAAGTACCATCCAGCATGAAAATGCAGAATCAGGAAATGTATGGTGGGATATGCGAACCGTGAATAACCAGGAAGTAGCACCGGGACTCTATCTATTTCATGTAGAACAATTCGGAAATTCTAAAGATTCCTTTGTCGGTAAATTTGCGGTAGTTCGATGAAAAATATATCCATAGCGCTGTTTTTGATTACATCCTTTGTATTGGGTCAATACCGAGATATTCCTGATGTGGTAACAAAGGTTGCCACTGCTGCAGGAAGTTTCTTAAAACTGGAGACTTCTGCCAGAGCAATCGGAATGGGTGGCGCTAATGTGGCTTCGGGCCGTGGCGTATCCGGGATCCCCTATAATCCATCCAGTATCGGTTTTATCCAAAAGAGTGAAGCCTATTTTTCCCAAGTCAATTATTTAGCGGGTATTAAACATGGTGTATTTACCTATGGCACACGGATTGGACCTTCGGACTTTGTAGGGTTTCACCTTTTCTATTTAGACAGTGGTCCTATGAGTGTAACGACAGAATTATTTCCGGATGGAACTGGTGAAGATTTTCGTGTTATCTCCATGGCCGCCCGTGCCACTTATGCCCGTTCCTTAACAGACCGGTTAAAGATTGGTGGTTCTATCAATTATATTAGAGATAAGATTGCAGAGACAGGGATGCAGGCAGTTTCCTATGATATTGGATCCAACTTTAATACAGGGATCTACGGTACCATTCTGGGAATGAGTATTACAAATTTTGGTCCTGATGTTGAATATGCAGGAGAAGATTTAAGTGTTCAGGTTCCGGACACCATAGATGTAGAAGGGAGTTTAGAACGGATTACCACTAAGTTCCCTTTACCGCTTATTTTCCGGTTAGGAGTTGAAAATGAGCTATTGGGTCCCAACAGTACATTTATGAAGAGTGATAAGCATAGGCTAATTTTGAGTATGGACGGGATCAAGCCCAGCGATTATATAGTTTATGGGAGCGTGGGAATGGAGTATGGCTGGCAAAACCTGGCATTTATCCGTGCCGGTACCCATATAAATCATGACACAGCAGGGTTGAGTGCCGGTGTTGGGCTAAACTTACGTTTAGGGAGAATGGCCTTACGTGTGGATTACGCCTACGTGAATTATGATGTATTGAAACAGACCAATCAGATCGCTATTGGACTGGAATTTTAATCATAGAAATTCAGGAATGAGAATGACTATATTCCACCTTCATTCTACATACGATTCGGTTTATAATAATTCAGAATTTTTTGACGAAAAATAAAAAGAGGAGAGAATCATGAAATTAAAGGCTAATTCTTTTTTGGCAATAACGGTATTCTCGTGTGCATCAATATCACTTTTTGCACAGCAAAAGGATATTTCAAAACTTATTGAAGAACGTGTAAAACTCGTTGATGGACAAATGTCCTTTAACACCCACGGTGTAACATATAATCATGGAAAAGCACCGCAGATGAATAGCCGTGATGAACACTTTTCTGCAACCCTTGTAGATTCATCTAAAAATGGATATGGTGCATATTATAAGACTACAAACCCATTGGCTTATGGTGTGGATGAAGGCTATTTTGCTGTTTATCGTCAGTGGATTACTGAAGAAGCAACGCACGGTATCATTGGTGCCGCTCAATCTGAAGATGGTGAAGATTGGTTTACATCCCAAGAACTGAATATGGCATATCCCACAGGCGAAGAATCGCCTAATCTTCCAACAGCCACGGGAACACCACAAGGAAGGTATCCAAGTGCTGGATATGCTGAAGGTGCAAAACCTACCGCTATCTGGAATGAATATACCAATGCATCTTTTGGCGGTGGCTCATATGGAGGATATCCAGTCCATACCTACAATACATTAGGAATGGGCGAAGATGCCTATTGGGTCGCTTCAGTTGCATCCAATTCAGGCTGTGCAACATTACCCTGTGATCCGCCGGATCTTTGGAATGGTAATGCAATGCTGATTCCAAAAGGTAATTCTTATAAATTCTTAGGCGCTTATTCAACTTGGGCAGCCGGTGAAGAGAAAACCTATATGATCACAAGTTCCTATCATACCGCAGGATATAACTTATTAAATACGCCTTATGTTTGGACAGATGATCTGGAAGTAACAGGCGATGGAGATTCATTATGGCTTGGTGCTGGATACATTTCCACACCAGATTATCACATCAATGCTGATGGTGTCGGATATATGGTCCAGGTTGGCTGGAGTAATTTAACCGATATAGATGGAAATGATATGGATGTTGATCTACACTCAGGTCAGAACCAGGGCATTTTCTATAAAATGACAGATGACTACGGTGATTCTTGGTCAGAAGATGACGGATTCAAAAATTCCGGTTACCATGTGATTCCTGATGAAGTTGCACTGCGTTTGACTGACTCACTTTACACTACGTGGACCGAAGAAGAAAATGAATATTATTGGCATTATGGAGATTCATTATTTTTCGAAGATGACACAACAGAAGATGGTGAATATATTCCTTATTTAATGGCCCCGGGCTGGCGGCCATTTTACACCTTTGAAATGAAAACAGATGCTGAAGGTGGGTTACACATTGTTTTTCCAACTTTGAGGAGTATTTGTTACGATTACAATGGCGGATGTGATGATAATGATGGTGACGGGTACGCTGACTCATTGTATTATACGTGGACATTAGGAGGGTCAGGTATCATCCATATTTACAGCCCTGATCCTATGTCAGGTGAAGATAATTGGACTGCTTCTTTAGTACATGATATGGCAGTTGATTATGAAGCCGAGTGGATGCAATCTAATATTGCATCACAGTTTCATGATGGTGATGGTGATTACTTTGGAACCATGCAATACTTCTATCCAAATATTACCATGAGTGCTGAATCTGATGGTACAATGTGGTTTGCTATATCCGCAATGTCAGATTATGAAATTGAATATGACTCGGATAGTTCAGAAACATATATACCGACAGATATTGATGTCTTTATGTCAAAATCAACAGACAATGGACTTCATTGGTCGGAAGCAGAAAATGTGACTAATACTTACGGTGAAGGTGACCTAAATGCAGGTGGATATCCAACCGAAGCAGTCTTGGAGGCTGGTTTGCATCTCGCCAGTCAGGGTATGGATGAATCTGTAGGTGTTTTCTATCAAGTAGCCGACTTTAATGTTATGACTATTGCTGATGAAGCTGGCTATGAAGATTACAAAAATTGGGTCTATGTGGGTGTCTACGAGAGTGATTGGGAATATGAGGATACTACAAGTGTTGGCATTGATAAAGATCTTACTCCCAAGGATTTTACCTTGAATCAGAATTATCCAAATCCATTCAACCCGATTACGCAGATTCAATATGAAATGAAATCTGCTGGTCAAGTAAACATGGAACTATTTGATATTCGTGGCGCAAAAGTTCGAACACTCATCAATGAGAACAAACCTGAAGGTTCCTATAAGTTTGCATTTGATGGATCACAATTATCCAGTGGTGTATATTTCTACAGCATGACAGCAAACGGGATTACCAAAACACGTAAACTTGTCTTAATGAAATAAATCTAACAGCATTAAATAATCGATGAAAAAAGTGGGGCATTGTGAGGACAATGTCCCTCTTTTTCGTTATAGATATAAAGAAAGGGGAATCCTTATGCATTCAATACTAATTCTGATTACAACATTAAGTCTTTTATTCGCAAAAGATATTAACCACAAAGTTCAACCAATCGAAAAAGATGCAACCAGTTCATCTTTCAATCGGGGGCGAAATGATTCTCAGATTAATGAACTTAGAGCATCCCGTGAAGATACCACCACAATTTGGTTCGAAGATTTTGAAGGAGATATATCAGGATGGATCATAGACTCCCAGTGGGAATTAACTGAGACAGAATCTAACAGTCCTACCCACAGTCTTTTTATAGACGATAGTAATTATGATACTGTTTCTGCAATCATTTCTCCAATTATGACTTTCCCAGAGATAGATGAAAACTCAGGGATCAATTTTTCCTTCGCTTTGAATTGTAACTTACCTGATTCTGATGGAGATGGTGATGGTTATCTTGAAGATTACTATTTTTGCGAAGTTGCTGATATTGGCAATTCCCCATGGCACCCATCTGAAAATAATGCTTTTGAAGGAAATTCTTGGTGGTGTGGCAGCGAAGATGTGGGCGGCTATCTGGACGGCTGGCTACAGTTCCTTGATACTCCAGATATAGATGTTCCTGCTGAAGGGACAACTGATTTAACATTTAAAATGTTCTATGCCATTGAGATTCCCGGGGATTACCCTCCTTATAATGGATGGGATGCAGCTAATATCAGGATATCGACTGATAATTTTGCTACCTGGGATGTTTTAAATGGTGCACCCGCTTATGATTTTACCAGTGGTTATGGTTGGGGATATAATGGAGAAGGTGCAGATATTCCTGGCTGGGGCGGCTATAGCGGCGGTGATGCACCCGGTGATTGGGTAGATGGAACGTTTGACTTAAGTGCTTATGCGGGAGAAAATGTAAAGATACGCTTTGCTTTTGGATCCGACCCTTCCTATTCGACCATAGATGATCCATCCATTATCGGATTTTTTGTTGATAATGTTGAAGTCTCCAATTCATCATCTGGTGTTCTTTTCACAGATAACGGGGACGACCAGACTTCCATGACACCACAGGGTATTGCATGGAATCAAGTATTTTATGATTATGGGGATATTACACGCCCAGGTGGTCTAGGTTGGGATACTTATGATCCCGGTGATCCTTTTAACGGAAATATTATGCTTGACCTTTCTGATTTAGCCGGTTCCGATGTTAGGTTCCGATGGAGAGTTCGACTCGATGATAATGATGATGGCGGTGATGGTGATGGGTTTTTTATTGATGATATCCATGTTTGGCAAGTTAATTACAATGTAATACCTACGGTTCAAAATCTAAATATATATAGTGAAGACAGCCAGATCTCACTCACTTGGGATATGCCACCATCAGAATCTTACAATAACGATGAAGTTGCAAATGATGATGGTGCACCTGAAAATAGTTGGGCTTTCAGCGCAGAAACAGTCAAGTTTGGATCTGTTTTTGATATGCCCTATGGAACCGAATCAGTGGTAGTTCATTCTGCTAGTTTTGTTCCAAACTCTATAGATGATCAACCCATTTTGGCAGAAATTGAAGCATATAATGTGTCTCCTATAGGTGTCCCTGAAACGGTACCTGTTTATACGACAACTGCTACGTTAGAAGATGAGGCCTGGACCACGGTTGAGTTTTCAAACTGGACTTTTGCAGGTGACTTTCTCATTGCATTGGTCGTTGATTCCACAGTTTATATGAGTATTGATGAGGATGCAACTACTGCCTATTCTTATATCGCCAGTTCGGGTGATTGGTTTCCAGTTAATTATTATGATATTGGCGGTGAATGGTTAATCCGTTCCAATGTCACCACAACCGGTACGGCCGTTGATCCTGGATTTAATGTTTATCGTGATCCTGGTGTGAATGGTAGCCAATGGCAACTCATGTTCAATGGGCAGAATATTAGCACGAATGCATATGTTGATAATCTGACAGAAAACGGGATAGAATATTGTTATAAAGTTTCAGCTCTTTATGGAGCAGAAGAAAGTGACCTGGCTGGTCCAGTGTGCGCAACTCCGGAATCAAATACGATTTATGAAATTGCTTATGATGATGGAAGCGCAGAAACTAGCGTTAATGCCGGTACCTTAAACTATCATGCCGTGAAATTCACACCATCCGGTTATCCCGCTGATTTATACCGAGCTAGTTTTTATACTGCTGGTACTTCCAATGGTGTTGGTCTTGTTCATGTGTGGGACGATGATGGTGAGAATGGAATGCCAGGAACAATATTGTTAGAAGGTCTTCCTATCACATTTGTAGGAAATACCTGGAAATACGTTTCTTTATCCGATTTTAACATTACCATAACTGACGGTAGTTTTTATGTTGGAATGAGAGAAACGGATCAAACGCCACCCATTGGTGTAGATACAGATAATTCTTCCACATATAGCATTATTGATATTGGTGACGGGAGTGGTTGGCAACCTTTTGGTAATATTTTTGAAGGTGCGTTTATGATCCGTGCAGAATTGGATTCTATGAATGCTCTGGGGATTGATGATGGTTTAGCTGTGAATATTCCAGAATCTTTCGGGCTTAAGCAGAATTATCCAAATCCGTTTAACCCGTCAACAACCATCGAATTTGATTTGGCATCAGGTGCATTTGCTTCCATAATACTTTATGATCTAACCGGTCGGGAAGTAAAGACACTTGTGAATAGCAACCTTCAAGCAGGCCATTATGTATTCGAATTGAATGCAAGCGACTTGCCATCCGGTATGTACTTTTATAAGTTAACAGCCCAAAATAATGACGGTCAAATGATCTTTTTATCAACCAAAAAAATGGTATTGATGAAATAGTTTGCAAATTGAAAGAAGATGGGCGAATGCCCATCTTCTTTATCCAAAAAGAGAAAAACTCAATGAAAAAAATCATCTTCCTATTTAATCTATTCGTTATAAGTGCTATCTATGGCGATATCTATTCTGATCGTATGCTGGTCTATATTGATAATTCCATTACTAATTTTCAGGTTGATGAAAATACAGGCCGTACAAACCTGGAAGAGTTAAATCAAAAGTTGGATGATTTAGCGGTAGATAAAATTCGGCAATGGCTACCCAATGCAAGACCGACAGATCGAGACGGGGATATTTATTTAAATCGATACTATGTGATCGAATTATCTTCTCCTCGAATGGATATTTTAACGTTAGTGAAAGATGTTGAATTATTATCTTCAATTCGTTTTTCTGAAACCATGGGCATTAACCGTCCTGACTATATACCGAATGATCCATATTGGAACCAAGAGTGGCATATGCAAAATATTGAAGCAGATCATGCTTATGATATTTGGGACATTGATGGTGGCGAGATTCCCGGGCAAATGTCTGATGGTGAGATGGTAGTCGGTATTGTTGACAATGCTTTGGATTGGGATCATCCCGATTTGATTAACAATATATGGCAAAATTTGGGCGAAGATGCTGACGGAGATGGCGTGGTGATCGTTCAGTCAGGGAGTACATGGATTTTTGATCCTGATGATGAAAATGGTGTGGATGATGACAATGATGGTTATACGGACAATTTTATTGGTTGGGATGTGGCCTTTAATGATAATGATCCAGTGCCTCCAGATAATAATTATACTCATGGTACCCAGGTCGCTGGATGCGTTTCTGCTTCAACAAATAATGGCACAGGCATTGCTTCAACGGGCTGGTCAGTAAAGCTCATGGGCATTAATTCTACCAATGATCCCGGATTTGTCACCCACGGGTATAACGGCATATTAGTTGCCGCACAAATGGGTGCCGATGTGATCAATTGTAGTTGGGGAAGTACAGGCGGGGGAAATCAATCTGTGATCAATACAGCTTATAATACTTATGGTTGTATCATCGTTGCAAGTGCAGGAAATGGTGGTGAAGATGGAAATACAGATTTTGGAATGCATAATCCTTCCGGATTAGATCATGTGATATCTGTATCGGCAACTGGCCCAGGCGATAATTTTGGATGTTGGGCAACAGCCGGAGAAACAGTTGACCTGTGCGCACCGGGAGAAAGTGTATATACTACAAATATAGGAGGTGGGTATGGTTCTGCCTGGGGTACATCATTCTCATCACCCATAACGGCTGGTGCAGTTGCACTTTTATGGTCAAAATTTCCAACAGCAGATCAGGAATGGGTGGAAGATAGAATCATTACTTCTACTGATGAATTCTCTGATATGACTGGGTCCTGTCAAGGCACTAGCTTGGAGGGTATGCTAGGCTCGGGACGATTGAATATTAATAAAGCATTGACTGCAGGATTATACCCAAGCCTGTCTATTCAGGATGTCAATTATCAAAATGATTCAGATGGAGATGGTGTATTCAATCCTGGTGAACAGGTAAAAGTTAAACTTGTGATTGCAAATGGAGACGGTTGGGCTGATGCAGAAAATGTAATTGCGACTCTCACAACGGAAGATGATCGAATTGCAATTTTAGATAATTCAATCGCATTTGATAATCCTATACCCGCGGGTAATTCATCCTTTACCTTGATTGATCATTTTTTATTATTTTCACTTAGTAATGCCCAGTTGGGGAATATTCCCTGCACAGTTCATATACAAGCAGGAGCAAGTGAGCCTTACTATAATATCGATTTTGATATTGCTGTTTCTCTTTCCTTAAACCAATATGGGTTTCCAGTAGAAGGCGTTTCTATTAAATCATCTCCACTTATTGCAGATCTAGATAATAATTCACTTGGAGAAATATATTTTGGCAGTGAAGATGACAACATGTACGGTTACATGATGGCTGGTATTCCTCTTACAGGATTTCCCTTTGATGCTGGTGATAAAATTCAATCTAGTCCTGCCGCAGGTGATGTTGATGGGGATGGTAATAATGAACTTGTTTTCGGTTCTTATGATGGTAAGCTTTACATCTTGAGTACAAATGGGAACCAGGAATTAGCTTATTCACAATCCGGTTTTATCATTGGTGCTCCTGCCTTGGGTGATTTTGATGGCGATAATGACTTGGAAATCGTTTTTACAACGCAAAGTGGTACATCAGGAAAACTGTATGCCATTCATCATACTGGCGAGAATATGGATGGATTTCCGGTCGATCTGGATGAAAAAATGGTTGTGGGTGCTGCTATTGGCGATTTGGAAGGGGATGGATTGTTGGATATTGTCGTTACAACATATGAAGACAATATTTACGCAATCAATAGCGATGGATCAATTAAATCCGGTTTTCCATATGAGGCGTCTCATCGCTTTAGATCACCTCCTACTCTGGTTGATTTAGATGGTGATAATGATCTAGAAATTGTAGCAGGAAATGATGATGGGAATCTTTATATCCTTCATCATGATGGTACAGTCATGACAACCTATGATGTAGGGGATGATATTCGAGGCGGTATTTCAGTCGCTGATATTAACGATGATGGCAGTAATGAATTATTATTTGTTGGTTATGATGATAAAATTCATGTTTGGAATCCCACAACAGAATCAGAATTGGATGGTTGGCCCTACGATATGGGAAACAATGCTCTATCATGTCCAGTAACAGCAGACTTAGATAATGACGGTGATTTGGAAATTGTCACCGCCATGAAATCAGGTACGATTTATATTTTCCATCACGACGGATCAATCTTTAATAATTTTCCTTATACTGTTTCCGGGAATATTGAAACAACTCTCGCTATTGGAAAATTGGATACCGATGATGATTATGAAATAGTCTTTGGTACAACATCAGGACTACAGGTAATTGATATTAAATCAGAGAGTGGGGAAAGAGACTCATGGAAGTTGCATCGAGGGAATATGATGAGAACTGGATTATATAATACCACCCTGACTTCCGTTGAGCCAAAAGATCAAATTGTACCAGACAAATTTTATGTGAGTCAAAATTATCCAAACCCATTCAATCCGTCAACAACCATCGAAATCCAATTAGCTGAAACTAATAATTTAATTGTGAGTATTTTTGATGTGACCGGGCGTTTAATTAATACATTGGTTAATGATAAATTAGAAGCTGGACTATATTCTGTTGAATGGAATGGAAAAGATCAAAACGGACGATTGGTACCAACAGGTGTTTATATTATGAAAGTAGTCTCCGGCAAAAATAATCATAATCAAAAAATCGCTTTTGTAAAATAGAATAGATGATTGCAAAATAGGTATCAAATTAATTAAATTTAAGACCAACCCATAATGGAGTTTATTGTGAGAAAAATATTTGGATTAATATTAACAAGCGGATTGCTAATGACAAACGTTTGGGCAGACATTGATTGTCCGGCGGATTCAGCCCTTCATATTGATATGCGAACTATGTTACCTGATGGTAGCCCAAACCCAACTTACGGGCAAGAAATAGCAACTGGTATTTGTGGTTGTCTCGGTTTTGTAGATGGTGTGCAAATAGATGAAAACACAATCACTTTTACTGTGCGGATGGTTGATAACGAACCAATTCGTGGTGTTGAATTGGATGTATATCATAATGCTGGTGATGTGCTTTATTACGGTGCTGAAGCCTATGAAGATGCAAATGGTAATGGGAATTACGATTCTGGAGAATCATTTACTGATTTAGATGGTGATGGTGAATGGTCATCTAGCGCATTTGGCTCACGTGTTGAAAAAGGAAGCAAACTAATAAATGTCACTGATGAAGATGGTGAACAACGTACCATGACTCTATTAAGCAATCGTTTAAATGATCATGTGAAAGTTTTAGCCTACAATACATCTCGTGCTTGGACTGAAGGAAATGGTGAAGAAGGCGATTTATTTTTTATTACTTATGGATTACCTCAGGGTGCTGGTGCACTGCCAGCTGAAATCGCATTCCATTTTGGAACAACAAATCTGCCTGGTACATCTATGGATCCAAATATTTTAAATGTTGTTTGTGGCTATCCTGATGAAGATAATCCTATTGTAATTAATACATCCAACGTTGCAACCGATAATGGTGAAATTTTCCCGGATGCGTTTGCATTGAATCAGAATTATCCCAATCCATTTAATCCATCCACACAGATCTCTTTTGATGTACCTGCGGGTGCAGATCATGTGATGATCAATATCTACAACATTTTAGGTCAGAACGTGAATACACTAGTGAATGAAGTCATGAGTCCTGGTTCTTATACTGTAGATTGGAATGCAACAGATTTTATGGGAAATGCTGTTGCTTCAGGAATCTATTTTTATGAATTGCGTAGCAATTCTTTCACTGCAAGAAAGAAAATGTTATTGATTCGCTAATACTATTCCTAAACTGTAACTTTTAACTAAATTCCCCTATCTTTGATAGGGGAATTTTTTTATGCGGAACACAAAAAAACAAATTCTTTTGGGGTTCTTGTTCAGTTGGGTGTTGTCTCAACAGGCTTACAGGTCTGTGGAAAGTATCCAATCTGAATGGAACGAATACACGTCTTACCAAAAAGACGAGAGAGTCTCTTTCTGCGATTTCCTTTTCAAAGAAGGGCATTATGAACGGTGTCTTCTTACAGCATTCCAACTTTTGTACCAATTCCCTGACGATCCAATAAGTCCGACCATCAATTATTATATCGCCAGATGTTATGAGGAGATGCAAATTTATAACTTGGCACATCAATATTATCGGCAGGTGATCCAAAAGGAGCCCGAATCGTCATTAATTTATAAAGCAGCAAACTACAGAGATATTTATGTCAATTTATTAGCAGGTGAAGTAAGTGAACTTCTGGAAGCTACCAAAAACACTGATGATCCTTATATGATTACATTCCGAGGATATGCGCAAATGAAGAAATTAAAATGGGCAGATGCTCGGCTATCATTCATTAATGCGCAAGCACTATTCAATCATTCGCACTATAATAAATTAATGGGACCACTATACCAAACAATTGAAAATGTAGGTTCTGTTCCAAGGCATAATCGGTACCTTGTTTTTTTATCAGGATCACTTATGCCAGGAGGTGGCCAATTCATGCTGCGAGAATGGGACAAAGGTCAAGGCGTCTTAACCAGTGTGGGATTAATGGTTTTGATCGGCTCTTGGGGTAAAGTTGAATCCTTTGTTGATGGGAATAGATTCATAGATTCTGAAGGGACGTCAATACCATTGTATAATAATTATGAAGAAAATAATTCACATAAAGATTTGGCTAACGGGGATAAGATCCCAAAGATGATGAATTTCAGATCATCACCTTTAAAATTTAGTGTACCACCGTTATTAATTGGTGCAAGTATATTTGTTGGAAGCACATGGCAATCTTTTATAGATACACAGACCAAAAATAAAAGTTTAGTCGAATTTTATATTGAAGAAAGAATAGATAAAATATCCCCGTCCCGTTTCCTAGATTTCCCAGAACCAACCCTCATTGTAACGGAAGAATAATCATTTAAAAAAAGTAAGTTATTAGTAGAATAATTATTGCTATGGGGAAAATCAGTATTTAATTTTGTCGGCTTGAAACAGCACGATTTTTGAAAATTTGGTATGCGACGAGTCTAACGTTGATTCTGGTCAAAATGACAAACATCTTTATTACATACAATGGAGAGTTTGATCCTGGCTCAGGACGAACGCTGGCGGCGTGCTTAACACATGCAAGTCAAGGAGAACATTTTCTTCGGAAAATTATTAAACTGGCGAACGGGTGAGTAACGCGTAGGCAACCTGCCCTAGAGATTGGGATAACCCCGGGAAACCGGGGCTAATACTGAATGATGCAACTGATCCTTCGGGATACAGTTGTTAAAGTGGGCTTCGGCTCACACTTTAGGATGGGCCTGCGTCCGATTAGCTTGTTGGTGAGGTAATGGCTTACCAAGGCGATGATCGGTAGCTGGTCTGAGAGGATGATCAGCCACACTGGGATTGAGATACGGCCCAGACTCCTACGGGAGGCAGCAGTGGGGAATTTTGCGCAATGGGGGAAACCCTGACGCAGCAACGCCGCGTGACCGATGAAGCTTTTAGGAGCGTAAAGGTCTGTCGTAAGGGAAGAAAAGTTTGGATGTTAATAACATTTGAACCTGACGGTACCTTACAAGAAAGCACCGGCTAACTTAGTGCCAGCAGCCGCGGTAATACTAGGGGTGCAAGCGTTGTCCGGAATCATTGGGCGTAAAGGGTCCGTAGGCGTCTCAATAAGTCACTTGTTAAAGACACCGGCTTAACCGGTGGCCTGCATGTGAAACTGTTGAGATAGAGTATAGGAGAGGAAAGTGGAATTCCTGGTGTAGCGGTGACATGCGTAGATATCAGGAGGAACACCAATGGCGAAGGCAACTTTCTGGCCTATTACTGACGCTGAGGGACGAAAGCGTGGGGAGCAAACAGGATTAGATACCCTGGTAGTCCACGCCGTAAACGATGAGTACTTGGTGTCGGGGGATTCGACCCCTTCGGTACCGGAGCTAACGCATTAAGTACTCCGCCTGGGAACTACGACCGCAAGGTTGAAACTCAAAGGAATTGACGGGGACCCGCACAAGCGGTGGAACATGTGGTTTAATTCGATGCAACGCGAAGAACCTTACCTGGGCTTGACATATTTATGAAAGCTTTGTGAAAGCAGAGCCTTCTGCGAGCTTGCTCAAAGACATAATTACAGGTGATGCATGGCTGTCGTCAGCTCGTGTCGTGAGATGTTGGGTTAAGTCCCGCAACGAGCGCAACCCCTATCCTTAGTTGCCAGCACATTATGGTGGGGACTCTAAGGAGACTGCCTGGGATAACCAGGAGGAAGGTGGGGATGATGTCAAGTCAGTATGTCCCTTATGTCCAGGGCTACACACGTGTTACAATGGTTGGTACAGAGGGCAGCTAAGCCGCAAGGTGGAGCCAATCCCCCAAAACCAACCCCAGTTCGGATTGGAGTCTGCAACTCGACTCCATGAAGCAGGAATCGCTAGTAATCGTGGATCAGAACGCCACGGTGAATACGTTCCCGGGTCTTGTACACACCGCCCGTCACGCCATGGAAGTCAGTAGTACCCGAATCGAGTGGCCCAACCTTAGGGAGGGAGCTTGTTAAGGTAAGACTGGTAACTGGGGCGAAGTCGTAACAAGGTAGCCGTACCGGAAGGTGCGGCTGGATCACCTCCTTTTAAAGGAGTATCTCGGAGCGATCCGAGAGAGGTCGAACCAGTAATCGGTTAGGCCGTCGCATACTAGAGAATTATGGGCTTGTAGCTCAGGTGGTTAGAGCGCATCCCTGATAAGGATGAGGTCCGTGGTTCGAGTCCACGCAGGCCCACTTGATCTACAAATCCCAAATTTAAATGGGGCTGTAGCTCAGTTGGGAGAGCGCCTGATTTGCATTCAGGAGGTCGCAGGTTCGATCCCTGTCAGCTCCACCACTAAAAATTTAAAGTTTTTTGACAATTTGGAAATTGGAAAGATTGAATCACCTGTTCGGTGATTCAATGTAGCCAAGTCATCTTCAAGAACAACACTTTGGTAAAGCTACTAAGGGTGTACGGGGGATGCCTAGGCACATGGAGACGATGAAGGACGTGATAAGCTGCGATAAGCCTCGGGTAGGTGCAAATAACCTTAAATCCGGGGATTTCCGAATGGGGCAACCCACCCAGAT
>Ga0308016_10000462_pt1 | contig 20753 bp, 19 predicted proteins | sample Neamet233_FD_203129 | JGI IMG/M metagenome (GOLD analysis project Ga0308016, IMG submission 203129) | Marine microbial communities from water near the shore, Antarctic Ocean - #233 | ecosystem: Environmental > Aquatic > Marine > Unclassified | place: Southern Ocean | collected 2014-07-28
CCGTTCTTTGAAAAACGTCGGAACGGGCTTTGCCGCATTCCTTGCGCCCCCCGGCCCAGAAGTGATTCGATTTTCGGTGGGGTTGCCTGATTTTGATACTCCGCAGCCCGTCATTGATGAGGCAAAAGCAGCCCTTGACCGTGGAGAGACGACCTATACTCGGACTCAAGGTTCAGTCGAATTATGTAATGCGGTGGCTCATCATCTTTCAGGCTACGATATTCCTGTAGACCCTGAAGATGTGTTGATTACCCCGGGTTGTAAACAGGCTCTTCTGTATTCAATGATGGTCACCCTTGATGCTGGCGATGAGATTCTGTTGCTTTCTCCAGCGTGGCCTTCGTATGACGGTATGATAAAACTTCTCAATTGCAAACCGGTCCATGTCCCAGTACTACGGGATAATTACCATCCCGATTTCAGTGCACTTGAAGCTGCAGTGACTTCGAAAACCAAAGCCATCCTCATCAACTCTCCCAACAATCCAACAGGGGCTGTTTACACACCTGGAGAAATTCGTCAACTTGTTGATTTTGCCATCAAACATGACTTGTGGATTCTTGATGACATGATTTACGCAACCTTGGCATGGACGGATTACCCTTACACCTCACCATGTTCCCTTGAAGGGGGTGCAGATCGGACAATTACCATTGGCGGTTGGTCGAAAGGTTGGGCAATGACAGGATGGAGGTTGGGCTGGATTACTGGGCCAAAGGAACTCATGGACGGCGTCAAGAAAATTAACGTCAGCTCGGCAACCCATGTTCCAACATTCCTAATGCCAGCTGCTGCTGTGGCCTTGGGACTTCACGAAGAAACGGCAATGATGGCAGCCTCATTCAAAGAACGAAGAGGCATTATTCATGAACTTTTGAAACAGTTACCGGGAATTATTGTACCTGAGCCTGAAGGAGCTTTCTATGCCTTTTGCGATATCACTGGAACCGGAATGGATGACATCGAATTTGCCACTCGTGCGCTTGAAGAAGCAAATGTCCAATTGATTCCGGGCTCGTTAATGCCTGGAGGAGAGGGTTTTATTCGAATTTCCTACGCAACCTCGACTGAGAATATCCATGAAGGTATTCGCAGATTAAGTGAGTGGCTCAATTCGCGGTAATGCGATATAACGATCCACCGCTTCCAAAGGTAGCATAATACAAATTACCATCTGGTCCAAATCGGAGCGGGAGTGGGGTTCCTAAATCCGTTGCAAAGCGCGTTATTGTACTATCCCATTGCTCAGTCGGCAGCGAACTATTTGTCAGGCTTGGAGTGAAATCAATTCGGACTATTTCATGTCCTTGTGGCAAGAGAGTATTCCATGACCCATATACAGTTGCATACACGGTATAGCCCTCGCCGGAACTTGAATTTAAACCGGGTAATGTTGAATTATTTGGGCGGAGGTCGATGCCATTCAACGAAGTATGGGGTGTCCACTGGGCGACTGGCCCGAGTGTTCCCCCTGGAATCGGGTTGTCGGGGTCGTCATCGGGCCATCCGTAAGATGCACCTGCTACCAAAAGATTGATTTCTTCGTTCGGGGGGTCGAAATTCAAATCACGTCCATTATCAGAAAACAAATACCCCATCCCTGAAACCCAAACGCCATCAAAAGAATTCCGAACACCGGAGGCAAGTACTCCATGCTCACCAGTAACGGGGTCAACCCAAAGTAAAGCTGCATTTCGCTCGTCGTCTTCTGAACATACATTGCATGTTGAACCGCTGTGCCAAATTAAAGTTCCATTCGGGAAAGCATTGATGGCATTCGTCTGATGGTTCCCACTTGGAACGCCTTCGATGAGAATTGATGAATTGCTAAAGGTGAAGTTTGTGCGGTCGTAACGGGTGAGTTTACCCTCTTCTGAAATGAAAATATGCTCTGCCGTCAGATGAAGCCCGTGTGGATTGGAAAGGCCTGAAAGCAGAGTGGTGGAACTAAATTTATCTGAAGCGTTGAGTGAAAGAATACGCCCCTCATCTCTATCGCACATCAAGAGATGGTGCTCATCTGCCCATTCAAGGCAAGTTGGCCCACCAAAACCAGTGGCTATTTTCTCAAGAGAATAGCCATCGATAACCTCGCTGTTCAATGGTTCAGTATAAGGGTAAATTTCACGCGCTACAAGAAGAAAGACGAGGAGTAAAACCACCGGCAGAAGGTGTGTTCGAACGCCCATGTTGGAGACATTGCTAAGACGCGTATGAACTATCGCCAAGAATCCAATCACCAACAAGGCACTTTGTCGTTAAGCCACTCCAACGACAACAAGAATGGTCGGAACTGAATGCGAAAGAAACTGAACTCAAATTCCGCCTGAAGCAATAAAAAGTGCGAACATGCCAGTATAAATCACGATGGTCAAAGCAAACAGACCGATGGCGATCCACCCAACTATTTTGGCAGCTTTTGCGATTCCTGCATCAGGGTGATTGGGCATTGAATTTGTAATTTGTAAAGCACCATTTGCCAGAATCAATCCCGGTATTGCAGTAAAAATGCTACACGCCACGATTCCGAGAATAGAAAGAACAAGCGCCAATGTGGCCTGGGTCGCCGGATAATACCCCATTTCCATACCTTGTTGGAGAGGGATTTGATAGGTGGGTTGGGCCCAAACTCCATCAATTTGTTGCTGGGGTGGGGGGGCGCCTTGCATAGTAGTGCCTCAGTGGCGCTAAGTAATCAATTTACGCCATCAAAGAAGAATCACTTCACATTCGCCGAGGCGTGCTCGGGCAACGGTATGGTCTGGATCGATAGTAAGGACAGCCCGCCAAGCGGCTGCTGCTTCTTCGTGTCGTTCTTGTTGATGAAGAGTCGCTGCGATGTGGAGGCGTGCATCGAGATGGCCACCATCGCACCGTATTGCTGCTTGGAAATCATCGTATGCTGCATCGACTTCTTTCAATTCTAGATAGAGGAGTGCTCGTTGATGCCAAGCAGGTGCGTGATTTTGGTTAAGACGGATGGCTTCGTTCAATGGGCCTTCTGCTCGCTCTGGCCGTTCGAGTGAGAGGTAACATGAGCCGAGTTGCGTCAAAGCATGGTAATGATGTGGCGCTTTTTCAAGCACCATCTTAAGGTCGTCTCGAGCTTTTTCCCATTCACTCAAGAGCATGAATCCCTCTGCCCGTCGTAGACGGGCAAGGGTGAGTGAGGGGGCCAAGTCAAGCAATATTTCTGCATCATCGATTACTTTTCTTCCTTCTCCCATAGCCATCAAAATACTGCATCGGTTCAAACGTGCACGAATATGGGCAGGGTCTGCAGAAAGTGCTTCATCGAATTGCATCAATGCTTTGTCGAGGATTCCTGTTCGTGCAGCAATGTTTCCGCGGACATAACTAATGGTTGCCGAATTTCCATGAATCGCAGCAGCATCGATATATTTTGTCGCAGCAGAAATATCCTCACGGTCCAAAGCCAGCAATGCTGCTTCGGATGCAGATGATTGGTCGGCGTCAGGCAGAAGGCGGAGGGCGCGTCCAATGTCTTCTTCAGCACCTTCTAAATCTCCGAGTAGACGCTTTGTTCGTGCAAGTCCAAGCCATGCTACTCCAGATTCGCGGTCTAATCGCAAGGCATCGTTGAAAGCGGTAAGGGCTTCAGCAAGTAAAGTAGCATCAGTCTGTCCTGTGCCATCCCGCTTCCTGTCTCCACGAGCAAGATGCAACCGGCCTTCAATGACGTGGAGGAGGGAATGGTCGATTCCCAAGGGGGTTTCATCGAGGAGTGTTTGTGCCTCAGAGATAAACCCGTTGAGGAGTTTACGACTTGCCATTCGTGCACGTAATTCTGCATTATCGGGGCTTGCAAGCAATGCGCGTTCAAGCGCTTCTTCGGATTCTGAAACCTTGCCACTCGCTAATAATAAGTCTGATTTTAAGAACACCAATTGAGTCCCGCCGGCTTCCAAAGCTACAGCATGAATTGCTGCTTTGAGCGCTTCTTCAAGTCGATTTGCCATGGGTGCCAATAGCTTAGCAAGTAACCCCCATGCCTCACCGTTCTGCCGGTCGAGGTCGAGACATCGTTCAACCGCTTGTTGGGCTTTACCTTGTTCACCGTCTTCGAATAATAATTGTGCATAACTGTGCCAGTCGTCTGACCGTTGAGGGTCATCGGCCAATGCCAATTCTATTGCCTCAAGTGCCTCAGAACGTGATCCTGCCCGTGCTCGGAGGCCTGACAAAAGTGAACGGTCTGCAGCTGTATCAACGCCCAACGCTTCTAATCGGCGTACATCGCGTTCTGCTTCTGCATCACCGAGTTTGGCTAGCAAATGGGCGTGTGCCCGCAACAGTTCTGGTTGGTCGGGCGTCACGGTCATACGGGCTTCAAGCCAATGTCGACGGAGTTCTTCATCGCCCCGTAGCAAAGCAACATGTTCCAGTGCTTCGAGAATATTTTGATTTCCCGGAGAGGAACGATATGCCACGCCAAAGCATGATTCTGCCCAATCATATCGGCGGAGCAGTAAGCTTGCATGGCCGAGTCGATGAGCTGCGACAGGGTTGAGTCCTAATTCTTCGACGGTGATTTCCCGTGATTGAAACACATCAAGGAGGCGATTCAACAAACTCTCGGTAGTTGAAGATAACAACGACTCCCCGCCTATTTCAGACTCTGTCGAGAGCGGGGAAATGAGTGTTTCAAGTGCTTCAAGAGCATCTGAACGAGAGACTTCTTGCTCCAAACCTGTTGAATTTTCATACTGAACAATCACAGAGTGAACAAGTAAGGCCCCGTCAATTTCGGGGTGAGTTGCACGAAGTGCCTCCACCATCCCTGTCATGTGAGAGAAGCGTTGTTGAAGCGTGTTAACTTCTGTGTTAAGATGTGAGAAATGCGCCGCTTGTCCTTCTTGGAGAACTACTGCTGTTTCCGAGAGACGTTGAAGTCGAGCGTCGGCCTTTTTAAGCCAAAATCCAGCACCCCCGCCAACACCAATACAAGCGAGTCCAAATGCGGCAGTTAGAGGGTCCATTGAGGTCCACCCGAACTTTGCCCCTTTATGGTCTGCGGAGGATTTGAGGGTTGAGAGGGGGGTTTTGGCACCTCGGTGTTTTTTCCGACTCATGTAAAATTGTTCTCATGGTTCGTCGGTTTGAGAGCTTAAATCGCCATGATTTGGATGGTTTCTTTGCTCACATTGAAAGGCTCTCGGAGTTCATGAGTGGTTGGGGTCGAGGTTGTGGATGAAGATGATGACGGTTCGAATCACCCTTGGTACCATGAGCGTGTGGTGGATTTAGAGCATGAGGGATGGATTACAGTTTCCATTCAAGACTATCTCGCTGAAGATGAACATTTAGCCAGTGAACGACTGGTGTACGTTGATTTTGCTGTCGAACTCGCTCAAGACTTGATGGAAAGGACAAGTTATCTCGGCGATGCTGCAGACCAACGGTCGCTGAATCAAAGCGAACTCTGGGAGGAAGAATTACGCGATCCGATGAATGCTGAGCGTGTACTCGTAGAATACTGCGCTTGGGCAAAGGATTGGCGGCCCTGGGAATTAATACTCCATGGCGCTGAATTAGACTGGCGTGATGCTGACAAGGAAGATGCATATGCTTCTTTCCTTGCTCGTTTCGATGCGTTGGATATCTCGTCGTTACCTTCGACAATGGTCGTATCCCCTTTACTTGCAGATCCTGATAATGCGGATGAAATCAATCACGCCCTTTCATTACTCGAAGAGGATGAAAACCGGCAAAGAGCGGCGATTACTCATGCTGCCACAATGTTGAATGAAGCTGGATTTGATGTTGGCAGAGTTGAGAGAATGCCCATTATCGAAGCACTCGATTGGATAGCCCAGTTGCATGACCTGCATGGCCTACATGAAGATTTGAGGCTGCTCATCATCGAACAGATTGCTCTTTTCGACCCCGAGTTGGCAACCCATCACGAATTGCGAAGACAAGAATTAATCAGTCAAACCTCGCATAATGAATTGAGGGATTTCCGGTTACAAATAGACGCTATTGCAGATAACCTTCATCAACGACTTGCGAATCTCAATGATTTGTTAAATCAATGGAGAGGAGAGGGCATACAATTTCCACATGGAGACAGCGTTCGACCGATTGAATTACTAGAATGGGAAACGAATCTACCTGAAATCGAGGCTTCGATACACATTCATTTGAGTGCCCTTGAACGTTGGAATGAAATCACTTTATTGTGGGAGGAAGGGGCAAATTCTGGCGCCAAATTTGCTGGAGTGCTTGAACAAACTGAGCAATTCATAGACCATGTCGACCACTTAGATCAGCAATGGAAACAGTACGAAATAGAAGCCATGATGCTTGTTGAACGGTATGAAGGCAGGGGTATTGTGATGAGTGATTGGAGTGATGAAATTCTTCGAGACCCAAGAAGTGCTTTACAGCAACTGAAAAAGAATGAACACAGATTTGAACAACGCCTTCATTGCATCGAAGATTTGTTTAGTCTCGATACATCGTTCGAAGGAGGAGAAGATGTTGATGCACGTATTGATGTGTTGAAAGAGATCGATGTCGATTTGGACATTTTACAAAATACACGTGAAATGATTGAATCTTTAGCCAAGCGTGGCGCGCGTCATCGCCGAATGCTAGAGCAAGACTGGCGCCAATTGGCCTCCCAAGGAAAAGCGGATGATACCGTCCCAACATCGAGTTTCACTCTGCTGGAATTTGAAACTGAAATTGGACTTATACGTCGATTTGGCACCTCTGCTTCCGCATCAAGCATGGGGGGCTCAATCGTGGCTGGAGATATTCATCAACGATTGAAAACTCGAACTCGACAAGAATTGGCGACCATGGAAGCTTCGGGTTGGGGCGTCCATCAACTTCTTCGCGAAGTCGAAACAGATGTGGTTTCAACTGCACAGAAAATCAATGCCTTCAGGCCTCATGTAGCATCATATTCTCGTCTTATTCGCCGCCTTTCCCCCCTCCCATGGCACCGGGATGTTGAGTTGGCGCTCGAAGTTCAAGAACAATTACGTGACCCGACGCAATTAAGTTCTCTTTCCGAAAAAATACCTTTATTGAGTCAACATCTCGCTTCGCAAAAAAGCGAAAATGAAGGTTTCGTCTTTCAGGCTTGGACGCCAGCACCGATTCGACAAACTCTGATGCCTGTCCCTGAAAGTTACAATCGACTGACGATGGTTCCCAAGGATGCCCTCGGCGATGCGCTTGAGGCAATGCTTGAGGCGATGGAGCCCGAAACAGAATCCCCGAAGCCGGTGGACGAGGTGTTGGAAGTGGAAAGCATCACACCTGTAGCGGTTTCGAATGCTGAAGAAGAACTCTTGAATGAGGTTCCAGAACCCCTGAAAACCCCCTTGGTAGTATCTGTTCCCCAGGAGCCTCCAAAAGAACAACCGGCACGTATGGAGAATTCCTCTGCTCAGGCAATTTATACCAATATTATGCAATTCTTGGAAGCGATTAATCTCGATGAATCCGTTGATGATGTATCATTAAACGGTGCCGACTCAATGCCGAATGTTCGTCGACAGTTAGCACAACATGTCGGAATTGCTCCGCGCGATACACGAGTTGACCGAATGCTGAGATTAGCGCTTCGGTTGTTGCCTCAAAATAATGGCGATGATCTGTTCAAGTCAGAATTATTAGCACAGATTGGTGGCAATACGAAGTTGATGAAACAATGGATGCGAGCCCGATTGGAAAACCGTCACTCTGGTTCGTCAGATGTATTTCTCGATGACGCCCTCGACCTAGGAAAGGCGCTTCGGCGTATTCCAGGGCCCGGGTTCCCACTTTCCCTTGAAACTGATGAATACGAATTACCTGATGCTGATGATGTCAAACAATTAGAATACGAAGTCAAGCAACTTATTTCGCATATGAATCTCCCCTCTGCGGGAGGTATTCGAGTAGAATCATGAAAGTTCGTTGAGTAATTCACTCTGTTCTTTTTCACTCAGCGTGTCTACGATAGGTGACGCAGTTACTGCAATTTGTGGTGCATTTGGAAGGGGTGCGTCGAGTGGTAGAGAGGCTACTGGTAAACCAATAGGTGTTGGAAAGGGTAGAGCGCCGTGCCCACCCAACGGAGGGAGGGGAGCGAGTGGGAGTTGCGGAGGAGGAATTGGTGCTGGCGGCATAGGCAAAGGTGTTGGGGGTGGTGGTAAAACTGCAGGTGGGCCAGGCATTGCGGCTGTTTTCACAGTAATTGTCGGTGCTGGTAATTGTGCTGGAGGTGCTGGTAATTGTGCTGGAGGTGCTGGTAATTGTGCTGGAGGCGCTGGTAATTGTGCTGGAGGTGCCGGTAATTGTGCTGGAGGCGCTGGTATTTGCGCTGGTAGTGAAGAGATTGGAGTTGGGGCGACAAAGGCCTGTTGCGGGGTTTCAGATGAAGATTGCACTTCAAAGGGGGTTTGTGTTTGTTGAACGGGCATTGGCATCGTTACGGGAGCGGGTGCTGGGGCAGGTGATGCTGCAAGGGATTCATGGAGTTGGTCGAGCGCTTCGGTTTCAAGCACCCCATTTTTCAATAAGCCTGCCATTTCTGAACCAAGTAAAGCCATACTGGCTCGGAAAAAAGAGCGGCTAGTTCCGTAACCATGCAAGGTGTGTGAATGCGTACCACCAGAATTAGAAAATTCAAGATGGTGGGTTTCAAGGTGCATTAACGACCAAAACCAAGCACCTACAATGACTAAAACTCCGCCGATAAAACTGAACACAGGGAGAGCGGAGAGCAAAAAAGCAATTCCCAAGAAAAATGAGCCCACCCAGAGCAACTGATGTTTGTGCATCAATTCATTGTGTTGATGTTTGAATCCGGTGATTTCTCTTTTCATTGAAAGAGATACTTTCAATCGCCGTTGTCCATCATCATCAAGACTTGAATCGATGATGCGCAAAAGGTCATCGTCGATAACGAGCGAAGTGGTTTTTCGACCATTTGTCGATTGTTGAAGAGGGTATTCTGTGACCTTTTCATTATGGAATTGGTGAAGAAGGGGAGCTGCTCGAACCGGCAGTTTCCACTTCATCGATTCGGCAACGGATTGAGAACTCGATTCGGACTCGTCTGCTTCCTCTTCGGTTTCTTCGGTTTCTTCAGTTTCTTCCTCGGTTTCCTCTTTGGCTTCCTCTTTGAGAGTTGCTAAATTCTTGTCCGAGGTCCGAACCGAAGAAGAGGACTGTTTAGACTCCGCATCCCCGAAAGGATCGGTGTCGTCGTCCGGCCATTCGGTCGATTCGCCTTCGCCCATGAATGAACGAGAGGTGAAGCATTAGATGAAGGTAATCGTCTTCAGCGGTGGAGTTCTGCTAACCAAGATTTGACATCTTCGCGTTCTGCATATCCCTTGCCTGCTTTCGTACCAATCACGGTTTCAATTGCGGACTCTGATGCAATCTCAAGAGTACGTTCACTAACTGGTCCATTGAATATAATGGCTACAGCACCGTCTGCACTTCCTGCCGCTTTCGAGAGCGTTGAAGGGCCGACTGGTTCTGAAACTGTTCCGTCAACCATGATGAAAACTGCTTTGTTCTTGTCAAGGTTGTCGAGGTGGTCGAACATTTCTTGGACTTCAGCAGGTGCTTCTGGAGCTTCATAAACATCCTCCATGCCTTCGGACCAGTTTTTATCTGGAACGCCGGCTTTTTCATCATCTTCAGCATGTTTCTTACCGAGTGTGTGAGCGAATTTCTTTGCTTCGACTTTCATTGAAAGGCACTTTGTAACGGTCTTCTGAGGGAGTAATTCCCATTCTTGACCAACAGGTGCTTGAGCAACGAAATCAACTTTCAAAGTTTCCATCAACTGGCTGAACAACATCTCGCCACCTCGGTCACCATCAATTGCAAGAATGACGGTTTCCTTGGTATTAGCAAGATCGATGAGTTCCTGTTTGATTGTTCCAGCGCCATCGGCGCTGATGGCGTTCTTCACGCCACAATTCAAAAGATTTCGAACATCATTTCGACCTTCAACAATAATCAACGATGAAGAGGATTCGATGTTCGGTCCACATGTAAGTCCGTGGAAAACGGTTGCTGTTCCAGTAGTCATTACTGAGCGAACTTCTTCGATGATCGTCTTCGATGCTGCTTCGCCGGAATTCACCATAGTGAGCAACAGTTCTTTTGCTCGGTCAACGACTGCAGTACGCTTCGATGCACGAATATCTTGGATTTCAACAACTGTGATGATTGAGCTACATGGCCCAATTCGGTCAATTGTTTCGAGTGCCGATGCAATAATTGCTGTTTCAACATTATCCAAACTGCTTGGAATCAAGATGAGTCCGTGCACTTTTCCGCCTTTCGATTCGATTTCTACATCAACGTGACCAATTCGAGCTGTGCGTTGTAATTTACGCAATTCCAGTTCGTCTCCGAGCAGACCTTCAGTCTGCCCCATGATCGCGCCAATGATGTCTTTTCGTTGGACTGTTCCATTTACTTTGATATCGGCACGGATTTGATATTTCATTGCCTTGCCTTGCTTTGAGCCGCCTGGGCGACCTCCTGTGTTTTGATTTCGAGCCATTTTAATTTCTCCTTCTATCGACATCCCATTGCAAAAAGATGGGCCGGAGCCCATCACTCATTTGCTGCAATTGTGAACGGATTCACACTGCGTGAAAGGGAGGTGGATAGATATCCCACTTGCTGGTTCCTTTTCAACCCTCTTACGAATTTCAGGGCGAATTCGTTTTTTTTCCATGCAAGCGTTTGAAGAAGAGAAGCGTTCTCCCCTAATCGTGACGACCTCCAATTCTCGAAACTTGGATGTATTTCGCAGTACCGTCGAAGTCATGCTTGCTGACGGCCGCCTCACACGTGAAGAGAAGCGCCTCACCATCAAACTCGCAAGCGCATTGGAACTGACTGAAGGGCAACCTGCACTCATCTACAATGCTATCCAGAACAAAATAGAATCCGAACCGGGTGAACTTGTTTCAAAGGTAAAAGCCCGTGAAATATACACCAAAGTGTTTGAAGTTGCCATCGTTAATGCCTCTCTTTCACGAGATGAGTTTCGAGTTCTTGCTCATCTACGTTCTGTTTTTGAAATCGGTGATGATGAACACCAAAGTATTGAGACGCAATTACGTGAAATTGTCAAAGAAAAATTCGAAGACCCCAGTGTTGTCGATAAAATGCTTCTCACCCTCCGTGATTCGGTAGGACTTGTCGGTGATATTTTTGATACCGTTCGAAAGAAGACCCCCGATGGTGGTCGGAATGAATGAAAAAGTGGAACACTACCTTGGTGAACCACAACCAAAGCTGCTTCGTTCACATCGAAAAATGTTGAAGTTCCTCAAAGGCGCCTATGCTGCTGGTGTACCCGGCATGATGGCGAAACCAACGACTGATTTGTTGGCTCACTCCGGAGGGTATTCGTTTCACTACGGTTGCCCTAATCCCGAAATGCGTGATATCGCTTCTTGGATTCTCACCAGTGGCAAAGGCAATACCCGTCGTGTTGCAAAATTGATCCCCTCGCTTTGGAAAAGACACGGGCAAGAAGACCTCGTCTTAACAGGGTTATTGTTAGCGAATATGTCAGAAGAGGAATTGGGTGACTCGCCGTGGATGGCTTTCATTCATTTGTTCAAGAAGCAAGAGCCTCTTGGCGCTTTACTTGAAATCGGTGAAGAATTAATCCGCGGAGGTCATGAAGTACCTGATGACCAGTGGCTGATAGCGATGGCTGGCCAAAGTAAACTTTGGCATCAGGTAGCAGTGTTGTTTCTCTCGTTGAGAAAGGAAGAAATCGGTGAAATTCGCGGCCTTGTAGCAACGGCTCCTGCAGGTGGGGAATTGTTTGAAAGGATACGCAACCATATTCTTTCACCGGATAATTGAAGCCCTTGTTCGGGCGACATATGTGTATGAGTGAACGATTTCTCCCAGCGGACGACCCCGTACTTGAGGCTGTGCTTCAATGGACGGTCGCACGAGATGCACAAGATGTTCGTCGTTTACTGGAATGGTTGCCTGAAGCACGGTCGAGTCGTGAACGCAAAGCGTTACTTGACCGCGTTAGGGGTCTCTTGACCGAACTTGAGTCTGCATTGGATGGACTTGAAACTCTCGCTTGAGATGATTTTATGGTAACTGTAGTTCTTCTCGCCGGTGGAAAAAGTCGGCGGATGGGGCAAGATAAGGCGATGATGGTCGGGGGCGTTGAGCGTTTACGGGCACTCGCAATTCAGTGCGGTGTTGACCGTATCATTACCCTGTGCGGTGATGCGTCTCGGAAATCAATGTTTGAGGGGGAAACATGGCCAGACCCTCCTTCATGCACTTCTTTATGCGAGGTATTAGAATGGGCTTTCGAGAACATTGGAGGGGCGGTTCAATTGATTTCATGCGACTCTTTTCGGTTGGAGAGCGCTGGGTTGGAGTTTTTGCTGACCTGTGAAGGTGGAGTCCCATTGGATGAAAGTGGGCGCCGTCAACCTTTACTCGCTCATTGCCCGCCTGAATGGAAATTAAATCCATCAGATGGAGATGTATCTTCACTCTTTTCAAATCTCCAAGACCTCATACCTGGTGAACTTGCTCCGCAAATGAAAAATTTCAATACCCCCCTCGATTGAGAAAGATTACAGTACAATTCTATCGATTACTTCGGGATATAATTGATGTTCCTCGGTTTTCACTCGCTCGGCAAGGGATGATTCGTCATCATCGCTGAAAACCGGTACTCGTCGTTGGCCAAGAATGACGCCTGAATCAATTCCCGCATCGACGTAGTGAACGGTACAACCCGACACTTCGACACCAGCAGCTAACACATCACGGTGTGCATGCGCTCCTGGAAACGCAGGCAAGAGGGAGGGGTGAATATTGATTATTCGCTGAGTCCATCGGTCAACAAACTCGGCAGATACAAGACGCATGTAGCCACTAAGGAGAATCAATTCGATCTTATGCTCTTCGAAGAGAAGTTGTATCTGTTGTTCGTGCAGATGTCGACGAATAGTGTGGTCAGCCTCCTCGGGCAATGCTATGCAATGGGCTGGTATGCCGAGTCGTTCGGCTTTAGCAAGCCCCGATGCATCCGGCTGGTCTGAAATCACTATCATGGTGCGGTGGCCGCATTCGAGATGGTTTTTTTGATGCGTAGCCATTGCTTGCATCCCTGAGCCGGACCCAGAAATTAGAATCGCGCAACGAATCGGGTCTGAAGCAGAACCTGCTCGGAGTGGGCCCAACTCGCTGGTCATATCATGGGCTATCGAGTAAACGCCTTGAGACCTTCGGAAAAGCGCGCCCATCACTTTTTGGGGGCTCCCTTGTACGGTTGGACGAGGAGCATGAGTGAGGTGGGGGCATCGAATTCTTCAGCCACTGCTGAGGGTGATGCTGGAACTTCGGTAAACCCGTTTCTTAATTTAACCGAAGAAGAGATTATTCAACAGGTTCTTGGTGAACATAAACCTTCGCGCAACCCCTTTGTTCGAGGGCTTTGGACTATCATTGGAAGTCTTGCAGTTGTCTTCGCTGTAATCGGTGTCTTCGTCCCTGGCTGGCCGACAACCTCTTGGCTGGTACTTTCGGCATATTGCTATGCTCGCTCAAGTCAAAAAATGTTCAAATGGCTGTTAACCAATCGAATGTTTGGTGCTGGACTTTTAGAATATTATCGAACAGGAAGGTCATTGCCTTTCCACTCTAAAGTAGTCATTGCAGGTATTATTTGTCTCGCTTCAGCCGCTTCGGTTTGGTTCATAACCAAAGCAGGAGACCCTGGTTTCGGCCAGACGCTCATTGTAGTCATCGCCATTATTGGCGTATGGTGGGTTGGTTGGAAAGTGCCGACGACTGCTTAGTCTTCTTTTGAAGGACCTTTGTATTTCAAAACCGTTGAGTGCCCTGCTTCAGTATCGAAATTCGGGAGGAGCCCGTGAAGAATTAATCGGAGGCTTCCAAAGCCAAACCAAAACGCCATTTTCCAAGCCTGGACTAGATGCTGAATATATGTTAAATTGAGATCTTTAAGATGGCCCATGCTTAAAGGGCAACGCTTCTCGATTTAAGGTAGGGGGTGAAATATCTCGGTTTTGCGTTCAGTGCCGGAAAAGGCGATGACCCGTAAACAACATCGAAATACCCCGTTCATCAGCAGCATCGATGACTTCTTGGTCACGAATTGAACCACCTGGTTGAACAATCGATGATGCTCCTGCATCTGCTGCCTGCTCAAGACCGTCTTTGAATGGGAAGAATGCATCAGATGCGAGAACGCAGCCTTTTGCTCGCTCTCCGGCCCGACGAGCGGCTATTCGAACTGCCTCGACGCGGCTGGTTTGACCTGGGCCAATTCCTACCGTAGCAGTACCTTGGACCATGACAATGGCGTTTGATTTCACTTGTTCACAAATTCGAACTGCAAATTTCATACTTGCTATTTCTTCCTCACTTGGGGATTTCTTCGTCACTACTTTGGCCTTATCCCAGTCGATGACAGGTGCTTCTTCGGTTTGGACAAGCCAGCCGCCTTCAATTGGTTTACGGACGAGAATTCGCTCAAGGGAGGCCAAACGATTCCCCGGAGATTCGATGGTAAGGATTCGGCGGTTTTTCTTTTGCATTGCGATTTCCTTTGCTCCTTTATTGTATGCAGGCGCCATTAAAACTTCGATAAAAAGGGATTCCATTGCTTTGGCCGTGTCGGCTTCAAGCGGTTCATTGTAACAGATTATCGAACCAAAAGCGGACTCTGGGTCGCTTGCTAATGCTGCCTCAAACGCTTCTTTTTGAGTTGTGCCCAGAGCGGCACCGCAGGGATTGTTGTGTTTGACAATCACACAGACATGTGGTGTATTTGGCCATTCGTCTGTCGACAGTGCTCGGCAGAGGCGGAGTGTGGCATCTGCATCGGAATAATTGTTGTACGACATGTCTTTCTCGCCCTCAACATGTGCTGTCACAAGTGTTGAATGGTTGCCGAATTCACGCGGGTCGGTGTACAATGCTGCGGCCTGATGGCTGTTTTCACCGTAACGCAAGGGGTGTGTTTTGACTGCTGAGGCAAGAAGTATCGAGGGGAGGCGTGCGGTCTGCTCTGCTGTGATATCGCTCAGTTCAGGCCGGCCAATCCAGCGAGCATGAAGTTCATCTGCGATAGCTGAATCATAAGCGGCAGTGTGTTCGTATGCATCCAGAGCGAGGCTACGGCGCAAATCCATTCCAATTGATTTAACATCAGATACCGTGTCGAGTGCCGATACGATTTCATCATAACGAGTTGGGTTACAAGCAATGATAACGTTGCGGTGATTTTTTGCTGAGGCACGAACCATAGTTGGCCCACCGATGTCAATCATTTCCAAGAGTGCTGGGTCTTCTAACGGTGGTTGTTGTGCTGCTGCTGCAGAAAAAGGATAGAGGTTACATGCTACGATTTGAATTGGAGGATATCCAAGTTCAGCCAAACCTTTCAAGTCTTCTTCAGATTCAAGACGGGCCAGAAGTGGCCCGTGAATCGCTGGATGAAGTGATTTGACACGCCCATCGAAAATTTCTGGATGGCCCGTTACATCAGAGACGCCAATAACTTCGAGTCCTGCTGCACGAAGAGTGCGGGCAGTTCCCCCGGTTGAGACGAGTTGGAATCCATGTTTTGACAAGGAGGTTGCAAATTCTACGATTCCGGTTTTATCGTAAACACTGAGCAAGGCACGAGGTTGCGGGGTTGAGGTGGTGCTCATCGAAGATTCCCGTTATCGAACGCATTGGTCCGATGATATTGAACATAGCGCCGTAGAACTTTGAGGTTTCGCAGCGATTAATCGCCTCGGGCCGAGATTACTTGGTCAACTCGCAAAAGACCGCATGCTGTTTCGCAGGCTGCCTCCAATCCATGGGCTAAGGTCTCTGCACTCGCCCAAGCTTGGTCGATTGGTTCACAAAGACCTGTTTTGTCGACTCCAAAGTTGGTGTTTCCTTGGCGGTGTTGCGCTCGAAGTTCGAGCAAGCAATCAAGTTGGTCGTTACCAGAATTTGAAATCAAAACCGATGGGATGGCTTCAAGCGCCCGAGCGAATGCTTCCATGGCTAACCGCTCACGGCCACCGTGTTGTTCAGCAGCATCTTTGATAGCAAGGCTGGCCGCAATGTGTAAACTGCCACCGCCCAAAAGAATCTCTCCTGTTTCCATTGCGCTTGTTACCGAGCACAAAGCATCATACAAGCCTCGAATGATTTCTTCACTTGCAACGCCATCGCCGCCACCAACATCAACAGTAGCAAGGCCTGAGTTCTTGCCGAAATCGAGATGAATGCGTTCTCTACGGGCATCGTCGCCCTCGAAAACTTCGACGTTCATCGATTCAAAACTTCCCAAAGAAGATGCGTTGAGATCATCGAGATGATCGATCAATTGACCGCCGGATGCTTTGGCAACATCCTCCGCACCCGCACGCTCAAAGCCACCGAGGGTAAACAATCCTGCATCGACGAATCGATGAAGGATACGAGGGTCTATTTCCTCGGCACAGACGACAATCGTTGCTCCACTTTCAAGAACCTGCAGTGCTTTCTTTTCGAGTATGTTTTCCTCTGCCTCCATGAAAGAAACCCACTGATCGGGAGTAGAAATCTCGATTTCAGCATCGCGGCTACTTTGCTCAAGAGCGATTGGGCAGGAGAGTACTGCTACCTTCCCCCGGGGGAGGTGGCGGGGCATACGGTCAAGCTCAAAACGGCGTTCTAACACTAAACCTTGGAGAAGGGAGGTGTCTGCAAGTGTCCCGACACCACGCTTTGTCATTCGAACATCTTCAGTTCGAACATGGAGCACTCCGTGGCTTTCTCCGGCCACCGTTTGGGCCGCGTCAACGATACAACGTGCAAGATGTTCACTTCCAGATTCTGCAGCAGTTCCGGTCATTGCGGTTTTTGCCACCAGTACGAGTCGGTCAATGTCGGTTGGGGCTATACGTTCAACCCGTTCATCCAATACTTTGAGTGTGGTTTCAAGTGCTGCTTGGTAACCTTCGACAACCAACAGCGGGTGAAGTCCCCTTTCCAAAAGACGGCCTGCTTCACGCATGAGTTCACTGGCAAGAATAAGACAACTGGTCACGCCATCGCCGCAAGCATTTTCTTGAGATTCTGCAAGTTGGACGAAGGCCTTAGCCGCTGGATGTTTGACTAAAAGTTCAGAAACTATTTTTGCACCATCGTTGGTTACAGCAGTCTCTCCACTGGTTTTGTACATCATTTTGTCAAGACCGTTTGGTCCAAATGTTCCCTTGAGTAAATTCCCAAAAGCAACTGAAGCATTGACCAATTTCTGGGTGACGGCGGGCCCGCTTGTCACCGAAGTGGTAGGGCGGACTATCGCAACGGGTGCGCGTCCAGTGCCGTCATTTGGTCGAGCCATCACTTCAAGCGGCGGTGAAGCGTATAGATGAACCCTTTCTCTTGCTTAGCGCGTTTAAAAAACGGTCAATGCCTCAGTGGAGATGGTGATGTCGGCATAGCCACTTCCCGTGGCGATACGAACGTTCGATTCTAAGGCGTAATATCGATTATCTACGATTCTTTTTTCCTTTGCGCGGTTTTGAGCCTCGACCTTGATTTTCCCAAGAACGGCTCTCTTTACTACGGCGGTCGGATTCATCTTCCCAGTGTGCTTTTTCAGGAGTCCTCAGGCCTTCGGGCATATCCTCAAACGATTCGATATTGAGGTGCATTCCCCCTAATTCCTCTTGTAATTGGCGAACATTCTCCCCACCCTTGCCAATAAGTGTAGCAATCATGTTTTGAGGGGCGTAAATTGTTGCACTGGTTTCGCCTTTGAATTGTACTTGGCATTGGACACCGACCCACTGTTGGATAATGTGTACCAATTGGTCACGGGCGAGTAACTTGAGTGGTGAGACACTGGTAGCCGTTCGCCCTTCGACGGGTACAACGGCTATTTCAGAACCAAAGGCAAACATTTCATGGGTGATTTTCCCACTTGGGAATTCAACCACTTCAATCACAGGTCGTGACAGTTCCTCTTGCATTCCAGTAGGAGCTTTGACGGTCGTTCGTAATTCGAGGACCTGTTGAATTTCACCTGCTTCGACGTGTATGATGGTGTCAAGAACTTGGCTTACAAGACCCAATTCGACTTTTCCAATCAAGCGCTGAATTGCCTCCAGTGCTGAGTTGGCGTGCGTTACACCAAGGAGCCCGACGCCTGCAAGGCGGACATCTGCGAAAATTTCGAAATCACGAGCACGCCGAACTTCATCGAAAATTACGAAGTCTGGGCGGACAAGGAAAATAATTTCTGCAGTTTTCTCAAGGTCTCCCTCTAGCGGGGCGTATTGGGTTATTCTGTCAGCTAATTGCAAGTCACGTGGCGCTTCCATGGTTTTGACCATCGCTCCAATCTCGGTGTCAAGATATTCTGCAATCGCTTGCGCTAGAGTGGTTTTTCCTGAACCTGGCCGGCCGCAAATGAAGACGCCGCGATGGTGGTCTGCTAAGCGCTCGATGAGTCGCTCATCCAATTCGTAATGGTCTAACGAAAGTTTAGCAACAGGTCGAACGATGGTGATTTCTCGTGCATCAGCAAAAGGAGGCCACGCACAAGCAATCCGCAAATCTCCAAGTTGAATCACTTTGCAACCCTTACGGTCAATTTCAAGGAAACAATCGCTCCGATGACGGTTTTCTTCGACCAAGTCGCCCAGTTCTTCTTGCAATGCCTCCATGCGTAGTGTATCCCAGTTTTGATCGGATTCTACTTCGATTAACTTGAGTTCACCGATTGTGCCTTGCTTGACTCGAGGAGGGCAATCCGCCTTGAGAAATACAGTATGGACCAGTTCCATCAACAGGTCTTCAATTGGTTGAGGGAGGGGGGGGTGGTCGCCGAACTTAGCCATTGCAATCGGCCATCGTCTGTAAGGGGAGCATTTCACCCTTCGCATCCAGGGTGGGGTTCAAAATCAATTGTTCTTCGGTTGAATAAGGGAGCCTGTCCACCAAAAGGAGCCAATAAAACACAGCGATAAGCCATAGGAGCCGGCCCTAGGAAAATCAAATACACCGATGCAGATTTCTGCAAAAATAGCAATTGAAGCGACGAAACTGAAGAGCACTAAAACGCCTTCTGGGTTCAGGCCGAGTGCTTCGAAAGTGATGTCCTTTTCGGACAATCCCCATACGATTCCTGTAAGGGCTGATAGGCCAATGAATGTCAATGTTGCATCCATGAAGTTGCCTTGAAGAAACAAGGTGAGCAAAGAGAGAAGAAAACCACCGAAGAACATGCGTTGAACGGTCGTGAAGGAAAGGCCCATGATAATGGCGAGGAGCGTTTGATTCTTGAAGACTCGCAAGAACGGTGTTCAATTCTATGCGTTGTGCAGGTACCAGTGTTGGGCAAGTGATGTTGCTTTGTCAAGCAATGTTGCGGTTTGAAGTTGGTCGATTGCACTCTCCTGAGAGGATTGGCTGTTTGACAAGATATGTTTGTATTGGGCTTCAAGTGGTGGTATTGAATGAGTCGTAGGGGTTGTTCTATACCCGGTTTTGTGCGTCCCGCATTCTATTGAATCGTGTAGCCGGAAATCGAGGCGGATGTGTTGTTTCATTCCTTCGATAGTGAGCTGGTTCCGGTCTGCTTGCCCCCACCCAACTTGTATCTCCACATCGATTTGTGAAGCCGCCCCAAGGCTGGGATAAACCATGTGAAATTTCGCTTGGGGGGCGGTTGCTAAAGGCGCAGGTTTCCGATCTTCAAGTGTCACTGCAGCCAGGAAGAGGGGGGATTTTTTGCCACCAATAAGTGATGGGATCATGGCAAATGCATGCGAGGCTAAATTTTCAATGGCGTTTGCGTTTGCCGGTTTCTTGCGCGCTGTATATTTCGTGAAATGAATTGATTTAACTTGCCCTATGTCCTGTTCTTTGATGAGTTTCTTGGCGAGTTCCACCCCTGAGTGATAGCGTAAAAGATAACCTGAATGGAGAGATCCCGTGCTCTTTTTTGCAGCATCGCATAACGTTTTAACATCCTTGAAAGACGCTCCAAGAGGTTTCTCAACCAGAACGTTTAGTCCCTGCTGTAACATTGCGACTCCAAGAGTTGAATGGGTTGAGTTCGGTGTTACAATAGAAATCAAGTCGAGGTCAACTGAACGATGCATGTCCAGCCAATTGTGAAAAAACCCGTCAATCGGAGAAGGAAGATCGTCAAAGCGATTTGAATTGATATCACACGCATAAACCCCGCCGATGAACCCTTGACTTTTCAGTTCCACAAGAGTTTCGAGATGTTTCGCACCCCAACGGCCACAGCCTACTACGCCCACATTGAATGCCATAGCAACAAATCATTCGTATGGTCGAGGCTTGATAGTGTTGCCTTGTTCATCATGTGCTGTAAATTGATACTGGTCGACTGCGCCGGTTAATTTTGACAAGTCTTGGGTGTTTTGATTTTCAAACCCCAATCCAGCATAGACTTGAGGGGTGAAGGAGAATCCCTCCACGCCGATGTATTCAGCCCGTGATACACGAGTGGTGATTCGTCCAAATCCATGATGCCAAAGGGCGAGCGCGGTAATTGCATCTTGGCTTGTTGGTGATTTTCGTGGGATTCGTGGGAAAGGAGGGGTTAAGCACTCATCTGGAATGAGATTCTTACCTGAGCGGATGTGCCGCTTTTTAGACATGATTGAACGCATAAACATCCATCTGATGCGGAAATGGGAACGGTCTCTATAGGT
>Ga0308016_10000465_pt1 | contig 20654 bp, 16 predicted proteins | sample Neamet233_FD_203129 | JGI IMG/M metagenome (GOLD analysis project Ga0308016, IMG submission 203129) | Marine microbial communities from water near the shore, Antarctic Ocean - #233 | ecosystem: Environmental > Aquatic > Marine > Unclassified | place: Southern Ocean | collected 2014-07-28
CGGAAAACAGATGCGCATCAAGGATAAAGGAGTAAGCGATACAAAAAGTAAAAAAACTGGAGATCAAGTGGTCAGACTGATGATTATGATCCCTGAAAACCTTAATTCTGTTCTAGAAAAAAATATTAAAAAATGGTCAAGTAAGGATAAAGAAGAAGAGATTATTAGTATTCGCGGTCATCTACAATAAATAAAAAGATAAGTTGATTATAAATTTATTTGTCTATCTTAGTTTATAATAACATAAACCTAATATCTGTGTGCCCCAAGGCGCAACTGCCACCATCTATCGACTAGGACTAAAAAATTAGAAAAAATAGGCCAAGTGATTGAATTTGAGTGTATATTGTGTAGGATGTTATAAAATACTAGACAATAGTTTATAATGAAAGAGTTTTGGGGCAAACACCCAGAGGAAAATAAAAATGAGTGATAGAAAAGGACTTCTTTCAGGAAAACGAGGCATTATCATGGGAGCGGCTAACAACCGTTCTATCGCATGGGGAATTGCAAAAAAAGCGGCTACCGAAGGAGCTGAACTTGCATTCACCTATCAAGGTGAGCAAATCGAAAAACGCGTGCGACCCCTTGCAGAAAGTGTTGGGTCAAACATTGTTCTTTCATGTGATGTTAATGATGCGGCATCCATTGAGGCAGTTTTTTCCGTTCTTGAAAAAAAATGGGGAACAATTGATTTCCTTGTTCACGCTATCGCTTATTCGGATAAAGATGAACTTAATGGTCGCTACGTAGATACCACACCAGATAACTTTATTAAAAGCATGAATATATCCTGCTATTCTTTTACCGCCGTTGCCCAACACGCTGAAAAATTAATGACTAATGGGGGCAGTATGATCACGCTCAGTTACTATGGCGCTGAAAAAGTAATACCTCACTATAACGTAATGGGAGTTGCCAAGGCCGCTCTTGAGGCCAGTGTTAAGTATATGGCACACGATCTTGGACCAAAAAATATTCGCGTTAATAGTATTTCAGCAGGCCCTATTAAAACACTTGCCGCTTCGGGAATTGGCGACTTCCGCGAAATTCTTAAATGGAACGAACTTAATTCACCAATGTTACGAAATGTTAGTATCGATGAAGTAGGTAACGCCGGTGTTTATTTCATAAGCGATCTGTCGTCTGGTGTCACCGGTGAAAATCACCACGTTGATGCAGGCTATCACGTTATGGGGATGAAACGCGAAAATAATCCTGACCACACCCTTAAATAAGGAAGAATAGTTATGTCAGATAACAGTTACGGCAAACTGTTCCGGGTTACAACCTGGGGCGAATCCCATGGACCATCTATCGGATGTGTAGTTGACGGCGTTCCCCCACGTCTCAAGCTATCCGAGGCTGACATTCAACCATTCCTTGACCAAAGAAAACCTGGCCAAAACCGTTTTACAACTCAAAGGCAGGAACCAGATCAGGTCCAAATCCTATCTGGTGTCTTCGAAGGGCGGACTACTGGAACACCAATAAGCATGATCATTGAGAATAAGGATCAACGTTCAAAAGATTACGGCGACATAAAAGATAAATATCGCCCAGGTCACGCTGATTTTACATATATCCAAAAGTATGGCATTCGGGACTATCGTGGAGGTGGTCGCTCATCAGCCCGTGAGACAGCAATGCGCGTTGCTGCGGGCGGTGTGGCACGTAAAGTTATTGGTGATAATATTAAAATCATCGGAGCACTTGTACAAATCGGCAATAAAAAAATTAACTCTGAAAATTGGGATAATGAGCAAATTTCTAAGAACCCTTTCTGGTCTCCAGATGCGGAGATAGTTCCTCAATGGGAAGCATATCTCGATGAAGTTCGCAAATCTGGAAACTCCATCGGCGCAGTAATAGAGGTGCGTGCCAGCGGCGTGCCAGCTGGACTTGGAGAGCCTATTTACGGTAAAATAGATGCAGACCTTGCTGGAGCTATGATGAGCATAAACGCCGTAAAGGGTGTTGAAATCGGCTCTGGATTTGATACGGCGGCCTTTACAGGTGAAGAAAATGCAGATGAAATTCGTATAATAAATAACAAACCTCATTTTAAAAGCAACCATGCTGGTGGCGTTATTGGAGGTATATCTTCCGGGCAGGATATAGTTGTCCGTTTTGTTGTCAAACCAACATCATCAATTCTTAAACCTAGAGAAACTATCGATAAGCAAGGTAACGAAACAAAAATTATGACTAAAGGGCGCCATGACCCTTGCGTCGGCATACGCGCCGTTCCCATCGGTGAAGCTATGATGGCGTGTGTACTAGCCGATCATATTATGCGCCACAGAGGGCAGTGCACTTAGACGAGATATTATTTTTAAAATTCAATTTAGTTGGTGAGGCGTCTATAATAAAGAAGTTATGGACAGATATACTTAAAAAATTAATTGGTAAGTTTAGTATAGTTTTTATATATCAAGTGATTTCAGGATAATAAGTTCCTAAATTTACTAAGATTTAAACTATCTCGCAACTAACTTATAAACTTTATTTTAAGCTAATCACGAAATAGTTTCATATTTTATATTTGCAATAGTTCTATGGCTTAATTCTGTTGTACATACTCGTAGCAAAGTTTGCTACCCAGATACCACCAGCACCAATTGCTACGCCATCAATGATATGGTTAACGTACATACCAGCTACAGGTATTGCATTCATGCTGTCAGCAACAGTTCCAGCGGCAAAAGCAACTAGTAGATATGCAGTTCTTTCCTTAAGGCATTCGATTGGGTTCATGAAACCATAAACCAAACCAACAACTAATATTCCAAGACCAGTCATTGGAATTACACCCGGAGCAAAAGCTTCCGCCGCGGCTAAAACAACCATCAGTGCCATTAATACTTTTTCAATTTTCATAATTATTTTCCCTGTTTTTTTATTTTGAAATACGACTAATTCTGCTGTCGCCTAAAAATGATAGCTTTATTCTAGTATGTGTCAAGAGAATAAAGCTATTGTTTACCAATGGAAAACTCATTATTAAAGCTCGGAATACTGCGATATTGATCATTAAATGGAATTAATATTAATTCCAAAGTATAGAATTATTGCTGGTTCATAGCTTATGTTCTATTGTATTAAAATATCTATAATTTACATCAATTAAAATTAAGGCCTCCTTTTGATTAGCAATTATTCACATACCCTTTTACTATTAGGTAATATTAATTTAAAAAATAATTTGAGTTTTTTTATGATTTTTAAATCTACTATAATTATTTTTGCATCCTTAGCGATCACTTCAATTGCCATTGCTCAACAATGGGCCCCTGTGGGCGATAACAACCTACGCCGTGATGTTGAACTTTTAAAAACATATAATATTATTCAAGGCCCCGTTAACACTTGGCCAATGAGCTGGCGACAAATAACCAGTAATATTAATATGAGTTTAGAACAAACCTACTCCGCTCATATTATGCGTGCGATTGATCGTGTAAGAAGTAAAATACCAAACAAAGGACTAAGAGGTTCACTTACTGCCCGTTACACAAATGAACCGAGCCTTGTACGTGGCTTTGGTGATACGGCAAGATCAGATGCTGATATGACAGTTTCAACAGGCCTCACCAAAGAAACAATAGATGTCAATGTTTCCGTAAATTATAGAGACAACGTCAACTTTGAAAACAACAATATCAATTTCGACAATTCATACATCGCAACAAACCTAGGAAACTGGACACTATATGCAGGGGCTATTGATCGCTGGTGGGGCCCTGGACAAGACAACACGTTACTACTAAGTTCCAACGCCCGCCCAATGATATCCGTAGGCCTGCGACGCATCGATCCCAAACTCTCCAAAACCAAATGGCTAAGCTGGGTGGGACCATGGACCTGGGACGTTTTTGTAGCTGATATGGGTAACAATCGCCATATTCCAAGCGCAATGATGGCAGGAATGCGTCTAGGCCTTGAGCCAATCAAAAATTTTGAAATTGGACTATCTAGAACCATGCAATTATGTGGGACAGGCCGCCCTTGTAATACTGATACTTGGGTTAAATCAATTATCGGTATTTGGGATCTTGACAATACCGGGACAGAAAATGAACCCGGCAATCAACTTGCCAGCATTGATCTTTCATATTCAATGAACATTGGCGATAAAAGCTTGAAAATCTATGCAGAAGGAGCCGCTGAAGATGAATGGAAAATCATTCCGTATCAATATTCCCGCCTAATAGGTTCCGCATTGACCATGCCAATCGGCAATAGAGGTGATAACTTAAATTTTATTGCAGAGTTAAGTGATTCCGGAGACGTATTAGCATGGTTTTTTGGCAAACGACAGGCAGGCGTTATGTACGGCCACCATATATACGCGACAGGGCATCGCTATGATGGTCGGACTTTAGGTCACAGTTTTGATAATGATAGTAAATTAGCTTCCATATCAGCGACTTACACTCGAAGCCTCGGAGAAATCTACCGCATCACTCTTCGTACAGCCACCATTAATTGGGATGATACTTCCAGAAATATTGTCAGTGTTATACGTCAAAAGTATCAAAGCCTTGAACTCTCGGCTTCCAAACAATTTGCTTTGGGCAACTTAGAGGTCAAAATGAACCTTCAATCCAGAACGGTTACATTAACTCAAGGCATTCTTCCACGATTTATGGGTGGCATAACATGGCGAATAAATATTTAATCTAATATGATTGGAAACGAATGACTGAAAAATTAACTTGTTTTAAAGCATATGATATTAGGGGACAGCTTGGCACAGAACTCAATGTCGATATTGCTTACCGAATTGGTCGGGCATTCGGGGAATTTTTAAATCCAAAAAATATTGTTGTTGGCAGTGATATTCGCCTGACATCAGAAGAACTGAAAAATGCTTTATCGGAAGGTCTCTTGGACGCTGGAATTAATGTTATTGACATAGGCATGACAGGGTCAGAAGAAATTTATTTTGCCACTAAATACTTAGATTTTGATGGTGGTGTTGAGGTAACGGCAAGCCACAACCCTATTGATTACAATGGAATGAAGCTAGTTCGCGCCCAAGCGCAACCAATAAGCGCAGACACTGGGCTCTTAGATATTAAGAGAATTGCAGAGAAAAATAATTTTAGAACGGTTAATAAACGTGGAACATTATCAAGAAAATCAACACTTAAACCTTACATCAACCATCTAATGACTTATGTAAACTTAAGTCTTTTTAAACCTATGAAATTGGTTATTAATTCTGGTAATGGAGCGGCTGGACATGTAATTGATGCTATTGAAGACGTATTTAAAAAATCAAATACGCCCGTGGAGATTATTAAAGTACATCACAATCCTGACGGTACTTTCCCCAACGGAATTCCAAATCCTTTATTACACGAAAATCGTCAAATCACTACTGAGGCTGTAATCGCAAATAATGCAGATATGGGAATTGCCTTCGATGGGGATTTTGACAGATGTTTTATGTTTAACGAAAAAGGTCAATTTATAGAAAGTTATTATATTATAGGGTTACTTTCTAATGCTTTATTAACAAAGGTTCCAAAGTCTAAAATTGTTTATGATCCGCGTTTAACATGGAATACGCTCGATATTGTCAAAAAAGCAGGTGGAGAAGCCATTATATCAAGATCTGGTCATTCATTCATCAAAGAATTAATGCGAACAGAAGATGCCATATACGGCGGTGAGATGAGCGGACATAATTATTTCCGCGACTTCTCTTATTGCGATAGCGGCATGATACCTTGGTTACTTGTAGCAGAGTTAATATGTATAAAAAAAACTCCCCTTTCAAAGATAGTGGAGGGCCGTATCGCAAAGTATCCCTCCTCAGGTGAAATTAACAACAAACTTAACAAACCAATAGAAGCAATCAATAGGGTCATAAACGCCTATCAAGATGAAGCACTCTTCATTGATAAAACAGATGGTATTAGTTTAGAATTTCAAAAGTGGCGTTTTAATTTAAGGAGTTCAAACACAGAACCTTTAGTAAGATTAAATGTTGAGAGCAGGGGGGATGTGGAATTAATGGAAGAGAAAACATCAGATATCTTGAAAATATTAAAACAATAAAAGCAATAGTATTTTTAAATGTTATTTAATTTACTTGAGTGAAGTGATGCGTAGGATGATCTTTAAACTGGTTTTTTAAATATTATTTAACTATAGGAAAATACGTAATTCTTAGATATTTTTGAAATAGCGAAAGGATCTACCTAGAGGCGCTAGAGAAGCAAGAGATCAGATTATAACCTTCATAAAATTTCCTTTGAAAAATTTTGATAAACGAATACTGCCGGTTACCTCTGCACTATTCTCGCTAAATACTTACAGTGATAATAAAAACTTGCCTAATTTAGGTATTCCACTTTATTGTAACTGAAATTAATTATATTACATTTTTCCAGATAAAAACTTACCTGTATCTAAATAACTCAACGTTGGACATGCTTTTTTAATCATATTCACCACATCCTCCCTCTTCCAACTATCTTTAGCTCTAAGGGCACTATACTCACTAAGAAAGGCCTGAGCATTGCTACCCACTCCTTGCCACTTAACGATGCCCATATCGGAAAAATGGTTCCAGTCCACAATATCATCGGAGGAGAAAAACTCTTCAAATGGTTTTTCTCCAGAAGTATCTGATTTAAAAAAGAAGCAAGGCCATTTCTTTTTCGCTGATAATTCACCAACACGCGCTCTAGCTTCCTCTTCACTATTAACAGAAACAGCCTCGTAGCCCTGCGCCTCAAGAAAGGCAGTAGCAATTTCAGGAAAATAAGTGAGTTTTAGTTCATCACTATTTTCTTTAGGAAAGAAAATATCTTTATGTTCACCAAAGATTGTAGACATTAAACATAACTCGCCGGCCTCTTCCGGGATAATAAAATAGCGGGCAATATCAGCTGGTGCGGCAATCGGTTGACCCTTCATTAAACGCTGCCGAAAGCCGTGCAACAAGCTACCATCAGAAAAGGCGACATTAGCAAAGCGAGCTGTTGAACAAATTGCACCATATGGGTTAGCAAATAAAATATCTTCCATAATACATTTTGTTGCTCCCATTAAATTAGCTGGGTTCTTTGCCTTGTCAGACGATACAGAAAAATATTTTTTTACTCCATGCTCCTGCGCAAGCTTCATGGAATGATCTGTACCAATTATATTAACATTAATCATTCGCATAAGCGTATAGACAAACTGATCGCTTCTAACGTGTTTTAGAGCAGTCAAGTTTAGCACATAATCATAGTCGGCTTTATCGTGCCAAAAAATATCAAATTCTTTGGTCGTATAATCTAAAGGGAAAAACTGTGTCTCACCGTCCGTATAACCATAAGAACTGCGTACATCACGCACAACCTCTGTTAAATTATTTTCGCTAATATCGACAACATGTAAAAGACGAGGGTTGCGTTTAAAAATTTGCTTAACAACCTCTTGACCAATTGAACCAGCACCTCCAATTACCAAAAACTTAGATTTAGTGACAATTTCATCAAGCTCTTTGCCAAATTTTTTAAAATCATGAACGAGCAAGCGGTTAGTTCTACCAATGAGAGGAAGTAGGTTCATTTTATCACCTTTAAATTACAACTTTATATTTTTAAATATTTTTATCAGTAAATACTTATTATGACTATAGATTAATAAGTAATTATTGAGTATGACAGTAATAAGTCTGAATTAGGAAAATTAATGAAACGCTTATTCGATATTATTACCTCTTTTATTGCTATGTTAATTTTAACCCCAATTCTGATCCCCGTTATGATAATATTAAGGTTTTCTGGGGAAGGTGAAATTTTTTACCGACAAAAGAGAATTGGTAGAGATAATAAGCAATTCTTCATTACAAAATTTGCAACAATGCTCAAAGACAGCCCAAATATTGGTTCAGGCGAACATACCCTTCAAGAAGACCCTCGCGTATTACCCTATGGTAAATTTTTAAGAAAATCCAAAATAAATGAACTCGCACAGCTCTGGGATATTTTTATCGGTAAAATGAGCTGGGTTGGGCCACGCCCAACAACCCCTTCCCATCATGCTCTTTATCCTGATTATTATGCGGTAGTTATGAATAACCATCAACCAGGTTTAACAGGTGTTGGCTCTATAATTTTTAGAAATGAAGAATATATTATATCCAAAGCTGAAGATTTTAAAATCTGTTATGCTCAAGAAATTGTGCCTCATAAGGCCGAAGTTGAGAAGTGGTACAAAGAGAACCGCACATTTTTCATGGATATTATGCTTATGTTTATTACAGCCTGGGTTGTAGTTAGGTCCGACAGCAATATTCTATTCAAAATATATCCTTCCATACCAAAAAAAGATATCCATAACTTTGGAAATCGATCTCTAGATAGAAGGTAATTGGGATGAAAATCTTATTCTTTACAGATCACTTTACACCAGAGATGAGCCCACCAGCAGCACACATTTATGATAGGTGTAAAATATGGGTGGAGCAAGGTCATCAGGTTACAGTAGTGACGAACGTACCCAATTACCCTTTTGGCAAAACCTATAAAAACTATATAAATAAATTTCGACAAGTTGAAATACTTGATGGCATTCGGGTTGTGCGCGTCATTACTTATATGGCAGAAAATAAGGGTACATTAAAACGTATTCTTGATTATCTATCCTACACAATATCAGCCTTTATCAATTCTCTTTTTATGGAAAAACCTGATGTCGTCATTTCGTCATCTCCGCCATTATTTACCCCTATAGTCGGGGTAGCCTTTTCAATCTTAAGAGGCGTACCTCACGTTTTTGAAATACGAGATTTATGGCCTGCCTTTATAGCAGCTACAAATGGTTGGGATAAAGCAGGCTGGATGTATCGTACTCTTGAATGTTTAGAGTTATGGCTTTACAAAAAATCAAAACGCATTATTACTTTTTCCCCAACATTCACCGATGACCTTGTAAGCCGTGGGGTTGAAGTTGATAAAATTGATCTCGTGATTAATGGCAGTGACCTTAATCTGTTCTCTCCTAAAGACCCTGATCAAGCATTACTTGATGAACTAGGATTAAATGATCAATTGGTAATTGGATATATTGGAACTATCGGACTTGCTCATGACCTCAAAAATGCTGTCCGAGCTGCTAAATTGGTAGAAGATAAAAACATCACTCTTTTATTCGTCGGGGCTGGCGGGGAAAAAGAAAATGTGCAAACCTTGGCTAATGAACTAGAGGCTAAAAATGTAATTTTTATTGGACGTCAAGAGAAAAAATCTGTTCCACGGTGGTGGAGTATTTGTGATGTCGGTTTGGTACATTTAAAAGGTTCAGAAGAATTAGCAGCTGCAATTCCTTCTAAAATTTTTGAATCAATGGCTATGGGAAAGCCTGTCTTATTCTCTGGCCTTCCCGGGGCGGGTTCATATATTGTAAATAGTCATGAAGCAGGCGTCTGCGTAACAGCTAATGATCCACAAAGTTTGGCTAAGGCAATGATTGCGATGAAAACTGATAAAGAACAATTAGCTATATATGCTACAAATAGCTTAGCCAGTGCTCCTGAGTATTCTCGTGTTAAACAGGCAGAAAAGACATTGGCCTCCCTTACGAAAGTTCTTTAACCAAAATATTGATGCCATCACTAAACGGAATAGGCGTAAAACCAAAATCATCTTGTGCCTCTTTATGGTCAAATGCCTTATTTTCATTCAAGCGTAAGATTTGTTCTTCTGATATTTTTGGCGACCCAGCGAAAATTGAATATAATTTCACCGCTTGTTGAACCGGCCAAAGTGGTAAATTAACAATCGCTCTCTTCAGGCCGAGAGCTGAGGCTGTGCTGGTTACGAGCTGATTAAACGTTAAAGGTACTTTGCCACTAATATTATATGCCTTTCGCACTGATTTGTCCGTTGCAAGAGCCTGGATAACTGCTTTAGCCACATCATCAATAAAAATCGGTTGCTGCAGCGCCTGTCCCGACCCGGGGACAAAGAACAAAGGGAATTTTTTTAAATTTTTCACAAGTCTTTCAAGGTTACGGTCGCCTTTACGTCCAAAGATCATAGTAGGGCGCAAAATAGTCCAATCAAGAGAACTTTCCATAACCTGTTTCTCTCCAGCCTGTCGGCCATCTTTTGACTGCGCCGGTAATCTTGTAAAAATAGCAGTCGAAGAGGTAAAAACTGCTCTTTTTACATTATTCTCTAAACAAGAGTTTACAACATTTTTCATGTGCCCAAATCCCATGCTTGCAACAAAAATTAACGTATCTTGATTTTTAAAGGCTGCGTTTAAAGAGGCAGTATCACCTAAATCACCGACAACTATTTTAAGGGGCAACTTTCCTGACCATTCAATAGCATTCGAAGACGATCGAACAAGGCAAGTGACCTCAATGGCATCTTGAATTTCAAGTTGCTTCAAAACCTGTCGGCCTGTAAACCCAGTACCACCAAGAACAAGTATTTTTTTTAAAGGGCTCATTTTTAACCTATATATTTCTGCTATGATTATAATTTAAATTCAATAATTAAAGCACCCTTAAACTCAACTTCCAAGACTTTCGCTGTTATTCTTTTATTGAATTCTGGAGCATATTCATAGTCTTTTATTTGAGCCGCCGTAAAGTTCTTCAATTTTATTATAATAGAGCCAGCTTGAATAATATCACCTTCAATTTTAACCGTAACGTTCGGATGAAAGTGAATTCTGCTGACAGCAACACCAACATAACCCGTTATCAAATCTTCAATTTGCAATGAACTATCTTCCAGCTTAAATTTACGCGTAACTGTAGCCCCCACATTATTAAAGCCATCGTGGCTAGCCTTAATAGTATTTCCTGACACCACTCTATCAACAAGTCTAGCCCGGCGACCAACTCTAAATCTACCCCAAACCTCACTTTGCTCATAGCCTAATATCTGCACAGTATTATGCGCCTGTGTCCCTCTTTCCAAGTTTCTTCTAAAGCCCAAATCATAAGTTGACGTTCCTGTATCAACAATAAAAGGATTGCCTTTTATGAATAACTCAAAATTTAGCATATCGCAGTGGACATGGGCAGGCTGATAAGGAGCCCCAATTTGTCCAACATCACCAAGAATAGTATAGTCCTCGCCATCAAAACGGAAATAACCACTCTCCTCAAGAAGTTGAAAACCTTCATTCTGTTTCACAATATGCGAAATGCCAAGTTTTTCTGCATATGCTAATAAGCTCTGCAGACTAGGTGAAATACCATATGCCGCATCGTTAAAAAGAGGTGGCAGGCCATCGGGGCGGGTTATAATTTGTTGCCATTCCAAACCTTTTTGGACAACCCTCAACCACCTTTCGGGCACTTCTTTCCCAAAAGCGCTTAGTATATTTATAATATCAAGCAAATCCTCTGTAAGTAGTGCATGATAGGCTGGGCTGAGCTCAAAATGTGCACCATCAGCTAAAAATTGTTCAGATATTTGCTTATCCATCTCTTTGAGGCAAATATCTAGCCACCTATCAGCTTCTTCCCCCCGAAAAAAACATCCTGCGAAAATGACACCTTTCAGTGATACAAAGAGGTGGTTGGCAAGCAAATGATATTCCAGTGTTTCCATAAGATATCGTGATTGAACTGCAAGGCTTTGAATTGCCGTTTTACTTAAACCATTCCCATTTAGTGCCCACTTGATCCAGCACACAATTCTAAGACTATTTGCGTAAGGTTCCCAACCATTACCTCTTACTGGAGGATTATCTTCAATCCATTGCTCAATAAGTCCTGATTTCAACTCTACTGACGTCTCATCATTTAACAGGCCCTCGAAATAATGGAGGTTAAAAAGCCATAATTTAGGGTATGACTGCTCATTCCAGCCTTCAGGAAAGTCTAGTACACCTTCAATGTTAAGAAAATGAAGCCTATTGTGAGAGAGAATTGATTTGCGTCTGGGAATATAATGTAATTCATTAATATCAAACGCTCGCAGAGGCGGTGCTGGGGAAAGGTCAGCCTTTGCCGGAAAGCACTTCCGCTTAAGCCTGTTTGTGATCTGAACAGGTTTCAAATATCGTAAGGTTCTTAAATAAAGTCCAATTTTATGAAAAATATTCATTTTTAATTTTCTGACCAACGGGTGAGCCATGCGTTTAAAAATAGAAATTGCCAAATCTTGAAAGTATTGTTCTTCTTTTGTAAAAAATGTTGTTTTACAATACTCTGAATCTCATCAAAATTTAAATGCCTACTAATAGGTCCAGATGACAAAATTTCTTTAATCTTTTTTTCCCCAAGCTGATTAATTTTATTATCGAGTGGCGGATTAAACCCCGTTTTTTGCCGAGAAACCAGTTTTGTAGGTAATAGTCTTTTTAATATCTTTTGTAGAATAAGCTTTTGTTGCTTGCCTGATATTAGGTCCTCACTAGCCTGTTCTATCCCAGCTTGATATACATCCACATCTAATAGCGGAACTCGCATTTCAACGCTTGCTAGCATACTAGATTTATCGGCTACCATAAGATTGTGAGAAAGAAACCCAGTATAATCTAGCATAATTGCTTGTTTTAGATGCGGAAGGTCTTCATGCTTCTTTATGACATCATTTAGAGACACTTCAAACTGCTGTTGCAACAGCGGCTCTTTTAAAAGAGCATTAATCTCTTTTGAGGAAAGATAGCCAATTAACCGTACATAACCCATTGCAAATGATTTTTCTTGTAAGAAACTGAGTAGCCGTTGAACTTTTTTAGCAAAGAATGCAACCCGAGAAAGCAAAGGTGCGCTCAATTGTATAAGAAGGCGTATATTTTTGAAAAACTTATAATTTTTCGCTAATATATACCTTGGGTAACCGCCGAAGGCCTCATCCCCACCCATGCCACTAATCACAACTTTATAGCCGTGTTTTCGCGCTTCTTTACAAAGCTTTTCAGATGCAATGAATGTATAGTCTGAAATAGGCTCCTCAACCATTGCTGCTATATGGTCAATTTCCTTTAAAAAATTTACAGTCTCTGCATTATCGGACTTGACTAGCTCTAAGTCCAATCCAAGCCGCTTAGTAATTTCTTCGGCATAAAACTTATCATCGGCCATACCAGCGGCTTGAGTTTCAACCCTATCGCTCTCGAAAAAGAGACTTTTTGTATCTGCGCCTAAATGACCCGCTAAGATGCTTGAATCTAGACCGCCACTAAACAAAAGAGCTACAGGCACATCTGCTAAGGCCTGCTTTCGCGTGGCGTATTTAATGACATCTTCAACTTCTTTAATATCAGGAGCCTTACCAAAGGAAGGTGTGTAGTATATGGTCTGTGTTAACACGTGTTCTTTATCCAACGTGAGATATGCACCCGGCAATACTTTTTTGACGTCTTCAAAGCCCGTGTGAGGCTCGATAACAAATCCCATGTTTAAAAATTGACAGATATTGCCTTGAGATATAGTTCGTTTAACATCTTTGAATTGAAACAATGACTTTATCTCAGAAGCGAAGAAAAGCTCACCCTGAGTATTCTTGTAATAATAAAGAGGCTTAACGCCAAGTTGATCCCGCACTAAATGAATTTCATCCCTTTTAGCATCTATAATGACGGCCGAAAAAATACCTTTAAATTTATCAACACATTTAATGCCGTAATGCTTATATGCCTGCAAAAAAACCTCTGTATCAGACGTAGTATAAAATTGGACACCAAGTTCAATAAGGTCTTCTTTAATAGAAACATAATTATAGATCTCTCCATTATACACGATAGTATAAAGACCATCATCAATGGTGAATGGCTGGTCAGAGCGAAAATCAAGATCTAATATACTCAGCCGCACATGCCCCAATCCAATTTTTTTACCTAAAAATTCAAGCTCTTTAGTGTGATTGCTATCAGGCCCCCGGTGGATCATCGCCAACACTGCATTTGACAAATCATCCTCATAATGTTGATTTGCTATATACCCCGCAACACCGCACATATATTAGATCCTAATTAAGGTTATATTTATTAATCCCATAGATTTATCATATAAACACATATTATCAATATAATTTCTAAGTGATATTAATAATAATTTTTCAAAGAAAATTAGAATTTATATTTTACATTCCTTACACTTATATGTAATTAAACTCCATGATTAGAAATTTTTTAAATAAACGCCCTTTAGTCTCGCTACTAATCACAAGTGTATTATTATCCTTTATTTTTTGGGTGTTTACCATAGGAGCTCTAGTGATATCTTTGCCGAGCTGGAAATCACATTGGTTCTTTGAAACAATAATGCGACTTCCTGCTAAGAATACTATAGCTCACAATCAGCCACAGGTAGTTTTTTCTTCACCTGATACTTGGCTATATAAACTATCAAATTCTAGCCCAACCGACTATTTACAAGATAGATCAATGATTGCAGATGCTTCTAATAGTTTACATAATATATATCGGGACGAATTATCCGAGATAGCTAATAGTGCCGAGGCTGCAAATGAACGATTTAGATTTTTTTCAAATCAACTTCTTGATATAAAAAAAACGCTTGTTACAAAAGGACCTCAAACTCTTCACAAGGCACTTAGCGAATATATCGGCTATGAACCAAGTACTCGCCCCACACATAATGTATTAGAGAAAAACCAAAACAATTTATGGCTCAATGGGCGGTTTGGAGCGAAATTTAGAACACTTACTCTTCAGCAGCCATTGCCAAAAGGTGTTGTAATAGCTCTACATGGAAGAGGAAGTAGCCCAGAAGCGGTTTTAGGTAAAGTAACGGATTACACTAATTCATTTGGAAAGTTTTGGCACGAGGCAGGATATGATGTATTTGCACCAGATGTAAATTCAAGAGGTGTCAAAATTAACCTTCCAAGGTTAGGCCTATCAGGTACGGGTATTGATGTGGCTTTAATCTATGATCTTTTAGACTATATTAAAAAAAACTACGAAGAAGACTTACCTATCATTGTCGCAGGTATTAGTTATGGAAGTCAATTAGCAGAAATTATTGGTATACTAGATCATAATGTAGATGCAGTTATAAGTATTGGCGGAGCGGGCAGATATAGTTATATCCACAGTGAATATTCACTTGCATCGGACAATATAGAGCGAACTTATTTAAATTCATTTTTAGATAATGGTGGAATTTATGATCTTATTTTACCTAAGAAACTTGTAATTTCGATCGGCAATCATGACGCTGGGGCATGGGGTCGTTTAGGAGAAAATAAAATTTTTATACTTAATAGTTTTGAAAACAGAAATTCTGATAAAAAAAATAATTACCGGATCAATTTATTTCAGGGACAACATGAAGCGGACCCGCTTGAAGAAATCCGGCTTTATGAACAAATAAAATAAGAGTGATGAATTAAGTAATATTAATTTTTAGTTCTAAGCTTTGCGGTTAACTCTTAAGTGATAAGTTGGAACTATTCAATTATCAATTAAGTGTATCCAAGGAAAACAAACAAATCACTGATGATAAATCATAAATATAGTTGGCTCTAGAATTTAAAAAATATGGCCTCGTTCATTCTATCATTCTGTATTGCTCTTTAAGTCTAGGGTATTCGCGACGAGAATAGATTATTAAAAAACCTAGAAATGAACCAAGGAAAGCACCTACTAAACAAATCAATGCTCTTTTAGGACTAGATTTAAATTCAGCTACAACAGGTGGGTCAATTGTCTCGAGAAAATATTCCTGATTAGTCCTTGCCAACAATTTAATTTTATATTCTTTTTTAATTAACTCAAATAACAAGGCTCTCATTTCTGTGACCTGCGTTTGACTTACCTGAGATTGAAGATATTCAATTTTTTTATTTGCTTTATCTACATCTTTATTTCGTTGATTATCATTGATTTCTTTTATAAGCGATTTTAACCATTGTTGAGCTAAGTTGGGAGAAATAAATGTAAAAGAAATAGTGATTAAACCCGTCTCAATATCAGTGTTTACAGCCATTCTATTTCTGAAAGCATCAAGCGTTAGTGCATGAGATGGGGCTCTATTTTCTTCGTTTTTCCAACGGCTTTCAATCGCGTCATAAATATCCGTATCAAGAAGAAGTTGCCCGGTCCTATTATCTAATTTTTGACCAGCCATAAGAGGAACTTGAATATTGTAACGTTTAATAAAGTCTAATAAAAATTGTCTTGATTGAATAGTTTTTAAACCAACATCAATCGCATCGACCCCTCCACCATTAAGGCTTGTTCCAGTAAAGGAAGCAAGACCTTGACTGATCCCTGATAATTTGACGTTTGAATCATCATTAACGGGACTAAGGAGAACAGATGACTGATACTGATTGGGTAATGAAAGACTGTAAAATATAGACATTCCACCAGCCACTAATGTACATAAAATGACAGTTATTTTTCCTTGCCATAAAGCTTTAAAAAGGCCCATGAAGGACACACCTGAAATAGGGGCCAGTGTTTTATTTGTTGAAGTGTCTGTGGTTTGCTGCATTGCAAAATCCTTTTGAGAGAAAAGCCAAGTCAAGGTTAAGATTCTATAACATAATAAATGTCAAATGCAAGTTAGTGGTCGCTATTCACTGTATTTTATAAAAACTACTCAATTACTAAAAGATAGGCCTTGAGGGCTCATCATCGTTCATATTAAATAAACAAAGCCGACCATCGAAAGTGAAAAAATACGACCAATACTACTTGCGCCACCACGCCAATTCCAATAATGACCATATCCATTGTACTGTTTTCTAATGAACCCTGTGTCGCTTTTTTTGCATCAATAAAAGATAACACACAAACAAGTAAATAAGATATCCAAACCGAAACTGCAGCACCAATTAAATTAAAGTAAGTAATTAGAAAATAACTGTGAAACAAATGCAGACCGGCAATGATCATACTATTTTTAGCTAATACTTTAGTCGCTTTTTTTAAAAATAATATATTACCGTAAACTGAATACATACATTGGAACAAAAGACCCATGGATATAATACCCGTAATCAAAACGCTTTCTGCAGAATAATAGTTAATTAATTGAAAATACTGGTAGTCGTAATATACAATTGTCATCGATAAAGCTGTACAGAAAAAACCAACCCCTACTAGTCCCCAAAGAATACGCTGCCTAAAATAACTATTTTCTAACCATTTCTCAGGCGAAGATAATATCCACCGACCGAAAACCACGCCACATATACTAAAGGTTAATATTATTGGCGCCGCCATAGTATAAGAAATTGCAAATAGACCCGCACTTTCTGCAGAATTGATACCCCCTAAAAGCGCTCTTGTAGAGCTTGATACAATCCACTGGCCGACTGCGTAAGGTATTAAAAAAACACAATACACGAAAGTGATTTTAAAATAAACATAGTGACGATTATTAATAGGAGTTCGCCACACTGAAAAAGGTGTAAAGAGTAATGAAGTGATAAGAAAACCTAGGCAATACCCACCCATTAATCCTTCAAGACCTATATATCCTCTAAATGTAGCAAATGCGGGAATTACAAGTGCTGTAGCTCTGGACAGAGAAAGCCAGAAATACAAATCATCTCGGTAACGTGATCTGAAAAAAGACACAAGACTTTCTTGGTGACCAAACGTAATGATTAAAATTGTAACATACAGATAATTAACATCTATAGGTAATAAACTGCCCGCACAGACAGTGAATATTACGAGGGCTAAACAATAACTACTAATAAGCTGGACCAGCTTATATCCTCGATGTGGAAATCCAATACCTTCTCGTAAGACGCCGGCGGCAAGATTGGCAGTGATAATTGGAGATAATAAATTGATTAGAAGAAGATAGATGGCAAACATACCATATTCCTCAAGGTTCAAACTTGCTGTGAGCAGCGGCAATACTAAAATTGGAACTCCACGAGCTAAAATAGTTATAAATGCCGTTAGTATGAATTCTTTCTGCATTATAAAGGCTCTATAATAAATAACTTTAACAACTGGGTAATAGTCAAACTTTCAAGCATGTTACTATGGAAATCAATTGGACATATGTATAAATTCAATCTTTTTCTTTGTACTTGATGCTCTGTAGTTAAAAAAATTTTCTTTTTATCCTTCATCATTTTAAAACGCCTTTATTTCCATTATTTCTTGCATACCAAAAATTCTTTTCCGTCATTACAATTAGAAACCATAATATTGGAAAGGCGAAAGAATAGGATTGTGCCGTGAAACCAAATATTAATATTTTGACAATTAAGGGAGTGTGCGTCTTTAAAAATATCGGTAAGAACATTAAAATATAAAAAATAAGGTAAAATACTCCAAATCTTAATAAACCGACCCCTAAAGTAGACGGCATCCCAAGACTTGGACCTACAGTTATAAATGCATCCGGAAATGTGTATCCATAGTATATAGCATTCGTCATTGTTTTTATAGACGCAAAACTATAAGACCCTAGTTCTGCGCCAAAAGGGTTATACCAAAGAGCAACAAGACCAGCTGACAGAGAATATACTCTCACAAATAGAGATCCTTCATAAAGAATTAATTCAGGAGATGATGCAGCTTTTATAAAAAAGTTAAAGGCTCTATATTTCTCTAAATTAAAATAATCAATTGATATAATAACCATCATAATAAAAATCAAAATGACTATAGCCTTTTTTACGCTTATTTTTTTTAAAATCTCAAGACTAAACAGCGCAAATATTAACGCGATACCGGATGTTGCTTTTGTATAGAATATTCCAATAAGCAGCCCAAAAGAATAAGGTATTTTTTTAAATTCTGATTTAAAAACATACGAATAATTAAAAATGATAAGAAACGAAAATAATATAAAAGCTGTAAATGATGGTTCCGTGGTTAAAGCACTAATGCCTCGAACACCACCAATTTCCTCAACATTGATTGCGCGCAGTAGCACCGAAAATATTTGCACATACAGAGCTGGAAACATTAATTGGAACACTATTACAGAAAAATAAATAGTCGCGTATTTCATTACACTTTTAACCACCACTAAATCAAGAGTATTATAAATAAATACATAAATAATTAAACCGTAAGGATAGGCTAGGGTTTTTATGATTAATAAGCCTGAACCTTCAATAAAAATTGTCCAGGAAATTGCAAATATAGAAAAAATTAACAAGAGCACTGCGGAGCGGCTAAATTTAATTCTAGTTATATTTATAATTATGTAAATTAACGCAAAGCCACCTGCAAATGGTTGAACATCTGTCTCAAGTGGCAATCCCATGCTAAGATATGGTAGAAAAATAAAAAAGTATGTAGTTTTAACAAGATAATTAATGACACGCACTTTCATTAAATAGCTTTTGGCCCATTACCAGCCAAAGGTGCTTATTGATAGTATAATTATTTTTTTACAGCAGTATCATTTAATAAATTTAGAATATTTTTTTCAATCATAGAAATATCTGTAATTAAACCATGGTTTTCTTTGAAATTCTTTAAAATTATTTTATGACACTCTCTTACCGCATCTATTTCTAAAAGCATATTCAACAGAAGTGATATTTCTTTAATAGGTTTCATACCTTCTGGTAAAAATGAACCTTCCATTTGAATATAACTATTATGATCAGGCATATAAACCAAAAAGGGCGTGTCGGTAAATAACAAGTCACTAATTACCCCTGAAGGCAAAGTAACTGCAAGATCAAAACTGGCCGCAAATTCAGAGAATGTTCCCATATATGTATTAACAAAATCTATTTGTGGAAATATTTTCGAATATTTTTCAGGGTCTCTAGGGTGGAGTTTTACTATAAAAGATATGGGATTCATATCAGAAAAATCAGATAAAAATTTAAATAATTTATTATTAAGCTCTCGTTCAACTCCGGCAAAAAAGCAAACTTTAATTATTCGGTTTATATCCTTAGTAGCTCTTTTTTTTACAGGGTTTTCAATTCCCTGAAAGGTGCCAATATACTTAACTTGATCTCGGTATTGAGGCCAAGCTTTCTGAAAAGACCTCTTGATTGCAGGTGTTTCACAGAAATAAAAATTTGCAACTACAGGGTTAGGTATATTAAAGAAGGATTGTTGAACACATTGAATTTGAGCTGATGGAATTTTTTGTATTTTTGCTAAAGATGCATCAATGAAAGCGTGTGGTGATTTTTGTTCAAGTGTAAAAAGTCGTTTTGCATTTACTTTAGATAATGGTACTTTAATTTGGTCATTATACAAGGCTAGGTTCGGCATCATTACAAGAACTTCTTTTAGAGCCTGCGTCAAGTTTATAGAAAGTCCCTTATACAAAAAATTTACTTTTCTTTGTTGCAAGATGTTACAAAACCCCTGGTAATACTTATTGAGGGTTTGGTAAAAATTTGCCTGACGGGCTCGGTGGATGCAAATATTGTTAAAGTCCTTGGTGCTGGAAACCAATAAATCAAAGGCGCCTGTATCTGTATAAGTCATGCCAATAATAACGATGATTTTATGTTTAGTCATTTTTAAATAAGGAAGAATTGTAATTGCCTGACTAACCGTTCGTATAATGAATACCTGACTTTCTAAATTGGATAGACCTATTGAAGGAAAAAATTTATTCTTCTTAAAGCTTTTGAGGTCCAGTAATAACTTGGAAAAGAAAACGCCCCATAACCTTAGAGGATTAAATATCCCAACCTGTACGGGAAATTTCTTCTTTCCATTTATAATCGCGATACCCTTAGTAAGAACATATT
>Ga0308016_10000468_pt1 | contig 20585 bp, 27 predicted proteins | sample Neamet233_FD_203129 | JGI IMG/M metagenome (GOLD analysis project Ga0308016, IMG submission 203129) | Marine microbial communities from water near the shore, Antarctic Ocean - #233 | ecosystem: Environmental > Aquatic > Marine > Unclassified | place: Southern Ocean | collected 2014-07-28
CATTTGGTCGTGAAGATATATGGCATCCTGAGAAAGATGTTTACTGGGGTTCTGAAAAAGAATGGTTAACAGATAAACGTTACCCTGACAAAAATGATAGAAGCTCTTTAGAAAATCCTTTAGCTGCTGTTGTGATGGGTTTAATTTATGTTAACCCGCAAGGAGTAGACGGTAATCCTGATCCTTTAAATACAGCACACGATGTTAGAGAAACTTTTGGTCGCATGGCTATGAACGATGTTGAAACTGCTGCACTTACTGTTGGTGGACACTCTATTGGTCGAGCGCATGGTGCGAGTGATGCTCAATCAGGTGTAGAACCAGCTGCTGCTGAAATTGAAGAACAAGGTTTCGGATGGACTCAAAAAAATGGATTAGGAGAAAATCAAATAACAAGTGGTATTCATGGAGCTTGGACATCAAATCCTGATAAATGGGATCACAGTTATCTTGATCTTTTATTGAATTATGACTGGGAGCTTAAAAAAAGTCCTGCTGGTGCTCATCAATGGGAGCCAATTAACCTTCCGGAAAATAAAAAGCCTGTTAATTTAGGGAATCCAAATATCCGTCATAATCCTATTATGACTGATGCAGACATGGCTATGAAAATGGATCCAGAATATAGAAAAATATCAGAACGTTTTTATAAGGAACCAAAATATTTAGAAGAACAGTTTACTAAGGCTTGGTTCAAACTTACGCACAGAGATCTAGGATCTAAAAAAAATTATATTGGCCCTTGGATTCCTAAAGAAGAATTAATTTGGCAAGATCCAGTTCCAACAGCAAAAAAGAAATACAGTGCTGAAAAAGTTAAAAAACTTATAGCAGCGTGTAAAATTAGTACTGGTGATTTAATTGCTACAGCTTGGGATAGTGCTAGAACATTTAGAAGAACCGATAATAGAGGGGGAGCAAATGGTGGTAGAATTCGTTTAGCACCTCAAAAGGATTGGAAAGGTAACGAGCCGACTAGGCTTAGTAAGGTTTTAAAAGTTTTAGAAAACATAGCTAAAAAAACAGGAGCTACTGTTGCCGATACAATTATTCTAGCAGGTAATGTTGGTTTAGAAAAAGCTATTAAAAAAGCTGGTTCTAAAGTTAAAGTTCCGTTTACTGTGGGCCGTGGTGACGCAGCTCAAGATCAGACGGATCAAGATAGCTTCAAAGTATTAGAACCTATTCATGATGCTTTCAGAAACTGGGCTAAGCAAGAGTACTCTGTAATGCCTGAAGAATTAATGCTTGATAGAGCTTCTCTTATGAATCTAACAGCAAAAGAAATGACTTGTTTAGTTGGTGGTATGAGAGTGTTAGGAACTAATCATGGTGGCTCTAAGCATGGAGTCTTTACAGATAAAGTCGGCACTTTAACAAATGATTTCTTTGTTCACTTAACGGACATGAAGTACAAATGGGAACCAACTGGTAAAAACTCATACAATATTATCGACCGTAAAACGAACAAAACTAAATTTACAGCGACAAGAGTTGATCTAGTTTTTGGCTCTAACTCTGTGCTTCGATCTTATGCTGAAGTATACGCACAAGATGACAACAGAGAAAAATTTGTTAAAGATTTTGTTGCAGTTTGGACGAAGATCATGAACGCTGATCGTACGCTCTCTAATTAATTTTTATAAGATTTCATTAAGCGCTATTATCGATTTATTCGAAGTCAGCGCTTAATATAAAGTCTATTGCAATTTTAAGATTTTAAGTTTTATGTCACCTGATAATTTATCTGAAAAATAAATCAAACCACAAATACGTCTCATTAGACTAGATTCATACTGATCTACACTTTGATCTGAAATAATAATTTTCCATAAGTGTTCTATAATTTCTGTCTTAACTTCTAAAGACTCTTTTTTAACAGCACTAGTAAAATTGAATAACTGAATAGAATCTGATTCTAGCTTTTCTGCATCTTGTAGAATGATTTCACAATCTTTTTCATTATAAGAAAAGGATATAATAAAGCTCTTAATTATTCCTCTCTCTTTTTTAGTATAAGTTTCATCAACTTTAGCAACATGTACTAACAATGCGACTATTTTTTTTAAATTTTCTTTATCCATATTAGTTTTTTCTACTGCTTTAATTAAGTTTAAATTTATTTGTAACAATAATCACTTTTGAATTTACAGCTACATTAAGTAATTTTGAAATTAACACATAATGAGTTGTAAAAAATATTTTTTTTATTATTCTAATTTCTGAAAATAGATTTAAATTTTCCATTACTTTAACCCAGTTTTTTTCAAATATCTAAGAAAATGAAGAATTTAAAGTGATAAAGGTTTTATAGTTTTCAAGGGTATTTTATGTTGTGCCTTTACACTGGCTAGATTTACTGGAAAAATTGATAGATGTGTTTATTTTTTTGATGTCAATTATGAATGACTTTCCTCAAAACAGAACTAAAAAAGTGCTAAAAACAGCAGTGTAAAAATTTTTTTCATTTACACAATATTGACTATTCTAATATTGAAGCTATAGTTAATTACATTTATAATTTAAATGTGCCATTCACATGGATCAAAAGTGACTCATCTACATGAGTTAAAAGTAGGTAAACTCTAACAATGAGGTAAACCTATGCTTAAGATCAAAGACCATCTAATGAAGACGATCAAAAACCAACATAAAAATGACCAGAAAGAAAAAGCGATTGAAAAAAGAAAAACCGCCGTTGAAGCTTATGGCAATGGTACAACAGGTTATCGTATTAAGAACGGACCTAATAAAGGAAAAATTTTAGGTCATATTTCGACTAAGGGGAATAATAATTTTTAGTTAATTTTATAATAAAAGAAGAAAATTTTTGTTTTCTCTTTTTTTAGAATAATTTTAACCCAACAACACCAAGAAAAATCAGTGAGATTGAAAATATCTTAAAAAGATTAATTTTATCTTTTAAATAAAAGTAACCGATAAATATTGCAAAAATAATACTCGATTCTCTTAAAGCGCTGACCATAGGTATAGGTGCTTTAGTAAAAGCCACAACGGTAATGACATACGCAAGATAAGAAAAACTTCCACCGATCCAAAAAACAAATTTTCCTTCAGTTAACGTTTTTATTAAAATATTTTTTTTTTTTCTAAAACGTAAAATGATCGGGAAAAATAAAGCACTAAACACAAACACCCAACTCATATAGCTGACAGCTGACCCACTCAATCTTGCGCCATGACCGTCAACAACAGAATAAATTCCAATAAAAACTCCTGTAGCTAACGAAGTATAAAGTATTTTTTTATTTTTAAGAACAGACTTACTGAAAACACCAATCAAAATAACCCCTGTTGAAATAAGTAAAATAGATAAAATAGTAAATACCTTTAGATAAACCCCAAAAAAAATAATTGAAATTACAGTCGCTACTAGAGGGCCAAACCCACGTGCAATAGGATAAACTGTTGTAAATTTTCCTGTCTGATAGGCCGTTAAAAGAAAATTTTGATAACCTTGGTGAATTAAAGCACTAAGGATAATATAAGGAAAACTGTCAATACTTGGCGCGGGTAAAAAAATTATCGCAACAATGCAGAGTGGAACATGTCCATAAACAATCGCAGGAATAGATACATTTTTATCCTTATATTTACTCGCCATGCTATTCCAAATAGCATGCAAAATGGCAGAAAATAATACTGCAATAAAAACTATTGTATCCATAAAATTTTAAATATTCATATACGATATGTGAATATAAGTTAAGTAATGGTTGTTTAATAGTTTATTGTAATTATAATTTTTTTAATTTAATAAATTGCTAACATGAACAAAACTGATTTACATAATAAAACTGCTATCGTAACTGGTGGTGCACAAGGTTTTGGTGTCGCAATTACTAAACGTTTTTTGGACTCAGGTGCAAATGTAATTATTTGGGATATAGATAAAATAGCAGTTGAAGAAGCAATAAAAAAGTTAAACACCCCAAAATTATCTTCAAATAATATCGATGTTACCAATTTTGAACAAGTAAATGCCGAAATAGAGAAAGTAACTAAAAATAAAAAAATAGATATTTTTATAAATAATGCCGGTATTGCAGGTAAAAATGCTACAGTAGATAAATATCCGGTTGATGAGTGGAAAAAAGTTTTAGAATTGAATCTCAATGCTGTCTTTTATTGTCTCAAAGCAATCGTCCCCCACATGATTAAAAATGATTACGGAAGAATTGTAAACATTGCATCGATCGCTGGAAAAGAAGGGAATCCGAATGCTTCAGCTTACAGTGCTTCTAAAGCAGGAGTAATTGCCTTGACTAAATCTTTAGGCAAAGAATTAGCTAGCAAAAATATTGCAGTTAATGCGGTAACACCAGCAGCGGCAAAAACCAAAATTCTCGATCAAATGTCAAAAGAACATATTGATTATATGTTATCTAAAATTCCGAGAAGCAGATTTGTTCTTGTTGAAGAATTAGCTTCACTTGTAACATGGTTGGCTAGTGAGGAAAATTCATATTCCACAGGAGCGGTATTTGATTTAAGCGGTGGTAGAGCTACTTATTAGTAACTACCCAGCTTATAATTTATGAAAGAAGCCTATTTATATTTATTAACAGGAATAGCAATTGGATTACTCTTTTATCTTGCTGGTAAATATTTATTTTAAATTAAGAAATAAACTTAAGATGAAAAAATATTTAGTTTTGCCTCATAAACCAGCAAATTTTATGTATTTTACCTTGGTTTTAGACGTGCTTTTAATAATTAAGAAATTAGTATACATGGCAGTTAATAAATTAAATAAAAAATAAAATGACATATAAAGAATTTTTAGAAACCTTAGAAGAGCTTCAATTAGACTTGGATTCAGCCGCAGAGGCTTTAGATTTAGAAATATCAGATATTGAAGCCTGGGAAGAAGAAGAAGAAATTCCAAAGTCTGCAGAGAAATGGGTTAAAAAAGAAAAAGTTGAATTTGCGGAACTAAACAACTCCAATGAAGACGATGATATAGACGTTGCAGAAGATGATGATCTAGATGGTAATGATGATGATGATGATGATGATGATTTAGATTTTGAAGATGAGGAAGATAAAGAAGAAAAATAATTTTAATCTCTTTTAGAATTTGGCAACAGCCTTAATTTTTTACTAAAAATATACTTTTCAAAAAACAAATTGAAAATTTGATAAATTTTTAACATTAATAATGAAATTAATAATCCAAAAATAATTCTTGCGAAAATAACTCCTGAAAAATGCCCGCCAACAGCAAGCATCAATAATGTATCTTCAATAATAGCATGGACGAGATTAATCATTAGAATTGAAAGAAAAACACTCTGCTTATCTATCTTACCAGAATTCACTTCTTTAATTAAAATCCCACCGCCAAATTGAAGTCCAATTGTCATGCCTATGATAATAATATTCATTGCTGATTCACTGATGCCGAAAAATCTTAATGGTGGAACTAATATTTTTTTTAAAAAACCTTCTATGCCTATTATTTTAAGAATTTCTAATATTGTGACTAATGCTACGACGATAATAAAAACGTAAAACAAGTAAAGTATTTGATTTTTTAACCAAAACCATAAGCCTGGCTTTGGTAACTCTACTATAAAAGAAGTTATGAATGGTTCGTTAAGATAATTAAATTTACTATAAATTAAATTTAAAATACAACAAACAAAAAAAGCTGAGATAAGTCTATAAAAAGAAGTAAATAAAAAAGAAACACCAGCTGATTTTGATATAGCTGATTCCACTAAAAGATTATGACAGAGCAACATCCCTACAGTTAAAATCGTAATTTCAGCAACACTGACATCAAGAGATGGGAGGATAGTTGCAAATAGAATTAAAGCTGCATAAATATTAACTACTAAAGCTGTTACCCAAATAATACCTAATTCAGAGGGTATGCCTATTAATCCCATTAAAGGTGCAAAGGCTTTTGCGATTAGATCTACTATCCCTGCTACCTCTAATAACTTAATAATAAAAACGAAAGGTATTAAAATTTTATACAGAGGTACTGTTACATCTTTGATTTCTTGAAAAAGTTTTTTAAAGAATATTTTAGCCATATGTATTAAATTAATTTTATTTAATACTCTTAATATCGCCCTCAAAACCCGCCGATGTAAAAACACCTCCCTGAAAAAGTAAGGCCATTTTGTCTTTATACTCATTTTTACTTAATAGATGAGTATTAAATCGATCCACACTATCATTGGGCTTATAACCAAGCTGGTATGCTCGTGAATTATTCCACCATGATTTTTTATTTTTAGACACTCCATAAACAATTTCATGATGAATACTATTGTTCTTAATCCCAATATCAACTAGTTGGGTAAGATCTCCGTAACTAATCCAAGTTGATAGATGTCTTCTGTCTTCTGGGACTCTCAAACACGATCCAATTCTGATGCACATGGATTTAATATTAAATTTATCAGCATAAAATCGAGATAACTCTTCACCAAAAGCTTTACTTAAACCATAATGACTATCCGCTCTTTGGGTTGAAAATTGATTTAATTTTTTGGTTCTTCTGTGAAAACCAATAGCGTGGTTTGAACTTGCAAAAATTATTTTTTTTACTTTATTTATTCTCGCCGCTTCAAAGAGATTGTATGTACCTATAATATTATTTTGTAAAATTTTAGGCTGAGTGTCTTCAATGGGTATGGCACCGAAATGAACAACGGCATGCACTCCTTTAGTGATTTTTATAATTGCTTTGAGGTTTTTAAGATTAGCAAAAATAAATTTTTCATTTTTTTTTATATTTTTTTTCTTTAAGTCTGTTCCTATAAGATTTTTGTAGCCAAGATTAGCTAAAGATTTAAAAAGCATTCCGCCTAAATGGCCTGAAGCTCCGGTGACTAAAATTTTTTTATTCATATTTTATTTAAATTTTGCCCCTTTAATGTTTAACGTAGTCATGTAAAAAGAGGTACTGGCTGTTATAAATAATGTTTTTCCATCAGCGCCACCAAATTCAACATTGGATACTCGTTCTGGCATTTTAATAAATCCAATTTGTTCCCCTGAATGATTATAACATGCCACTCCATCTCCACAACTTGTCCATAGATTGTCATCAGCATCAAATCTAAAACCGTCAAAAACATGATCAGAATCTGTTCTTGCAAATTCCATGGGATTAATAATTTTCAAATTTTTATCTATATCGTATTTTCTGATATATTTTTTTTCTCCAGTATTTGAAATAAATAACTGAGATTCATCAAGTGATAGTGCAATACCATTTGGACGGTCCATGTCGATCACAATTGCTTCTAATGATTTTTTTTTTAAATCATATTTAAAAACATAACATCCGTTATACATCATCTTGCCTGGGAAACCTTCTACACGTTTGGGGTTTATAATTCCGTAAGGAGGATCTGTAAAAAAGACTGTTCCATTTGAGTGAACACAGATATCATTTGGTGAGTTTAATCTTTTATCGTTATATTCATCTGCAATTAAGGTAATGACATTATTTTGGTCTGTTGTAGTAACTCTTCTTGCTCCATGCTCACAAGTTATAAGATTACCTTGATTATCTGTTGTATTTCCATTTGAAAAATTTGAGGGTGATCTAAAAATTTCAACTTTATTAAAATCAAAACTTAACATTCTGTTATTTGGGATGTCACTCCAAACTACTTTATTTGATTTTTTTAAATAGCAAGGTCCTTCTGTCCAAACACTTCCTGTATGAACTTTTTTTAAATTAAGGTTTTTAGTGTACTCGTCAAATTTTTTTCTATTCATTGTTGTAAGTTGTTGTTTTTGTCATTCTCTATAATCAATCTCACCATTAATAACCTAAAATTTATAAAACCTTTATATAAAAGTTAAGTAATTACCGTCACTAATAGTAGAAAGTTTTTTGATAATATAATTTTTCACGATATAATGTAAATTATAAGCATAAATGATTAATTCAATAAAAAATATTTTAAATCAATATACTGGGTTGTTAATACGTATTGACGATGTTGCGGAAAATATGAATTGGTCACTGATGAATAGCTGTGAGATTTTATTTGACCGATACAATATTAAACCGCTTTTAGGAGTGATTCCTTGCAATGAGGACACGGAACTTTACACTTATGAAAAAAATAATAATTTTTGGGACAAAGTAAGAGAGTGGCAAAATAAAGGATGGGAAATATCGATGCATGGTTTCTCTCATGTTTATGACAAAGATACGAACAAAGAAGATTATTTCAATTATGGAGGCAGATCAGAATTTTTTGGTCATGACTATCACACGCAATTTTCTAAAATAAAAAAAGGGCTTGAAAAATTTAAAGAAGAAAAAATAAATATTAGATCTTTTTTTGCACCTAATCATACGTATGATGAAAATACTTTTCTAGCTTTAAAAAATTCTGGTGTTAAACATGTTATTGATGGTTATGGCTTAATTCCATACACAGAAAAAAATTTAAACTTCATTCCTCAATTATTTTATAAAGAAATTATGCTTCCATTTGGAATACAATCAACACAGATTCATTTAAATTATTGGAACAAACTTAATTATAAAAATTTTGAAAATTTTATTTTAAAAAATAATAATAAAATAATTAACTTTGAGAAATGTATTGAAAAAATCAATAATAATTTTTTTAGTAAAATTATAAATTTTGGCACAAAAAAAGCCATTAAAGGTGTAAGGCTTTTGAGGTAGTTAAATAATTATAAAACTTTCTTTTTTTCACTTTCAGTTCTTAGTTGGCCGCAAGCTCCTAAAATATCCTGTCCGCGTGATCTTCTGATAGTCGCAACATACCCAGCTTCTTGAATAATTTTACCAAACCTTTCCATTTCTTCTCTTTCGGTTGGTAAGTATTGAACGCCAGGCCAAGGGTTAAATTCTATAAGATTAACTTTACAAGGAAATTGGGCCATAAGTTTTATGAGTTGTTTTGCACACATCATGCTGTCATTGATGCCTCTAAGCATAACGTACTCTAAAGTTATTTTTTCTTTAACAATAGAACTATAATATTTGCACTGCTCGATTAGATCTTTAATTTTAAATTTTTTATTAATAGGCATAATCATTTCTCTTATATCATCAGTTGGTGCATGAAGTGATAAAGCAAGATATGTGCCGATCTCTTTGGCTGCTTCAGGAATTTTATTTGCAATACCTGCTGTCGATACAGTTATTTTTTTTGGTCCATAATTTAATCCTTCTTTATTTTTTAAGATCTCGATAGCAATTTTTACATTGTCATAATTGTAAAAAGGTTCGCCCATTCCCATTAAAACAATGTTAGTTATTTTTTTTTGTTCACCCCAATCATTAAGTTGTTCTTTTGCAATCATGACTTGGTTAACAATTTCAGCAAAACTTAAATTTTTAACTAAACGCTGAGTGCCTGTGTGGCAAAATCTACAATTTAAAGTACATCCTACCTGTGAGGATATACAAAGTGTAGCTCTAGTTTTTTCTGGAATATAAACACACTCTACTTCGTTATTGTCAAAAAGTTTAATTAACCATTTTATGGTTCCATCACTTGAAGTTTGAGTTTTTGTAATTTTTGGTCTTTGTAAGCTAATTGTATCTTTGAGTTTATTTCTAAGCTCTAAAGGAAAAGTGGTTAAATTGTTAATTTCAAAAGAACCTTTTTTATAAACAGATTGCCAAATCTGCTTGCTACGCATAGAAATTTTTTTTTCTTCAATTTCTAAATTTTTATTTAAAAAAAGCTTCAGGCTCTCAAGGCTAAAATCAAAAAAATTTTTTTTACTCATATAATGATTGAATATAGAATAATATGTTGATTGTGTATACTTTTGACATTTGATAGATAAACCAATGTTTCTACAAATTAAGAAGATCCCTAAACTATCCTGGAGTTCTAACTCACCAACTAACTTCAAGCCTTCTTTAAAAACCTTATTTTACCTTTGTTTAGGTTTAATCTTCTTTGGTTTTGGCGAAGGGTTATTAATTGTTTCAGGTATTGGTGCTTCACCTTGGAATGTTCTTCATCAAGGAATAGCTGTGAATCTTGGTTTGTCCATTGGAACTATTGCTTTTCTAGTAAGTTTTTTAGTTTTATTACTTTGGTTTTTTTTAGATCAAAAAATTGGTATGGGGACAATTATTAATTTTATAATTATCGCTATTATGATTGATGTAACAATTTTGATAAACCCAACGAATTCTTCCTCCAACTGCTTATGGTATTTGCTGGAATATTAATAGTTGGTTTTGGTACGGCAATGTATTTAATAGCTAACTTGGGCGCTGGTCCAAGAGATGGCTTGATGACAGGATTGCAAAAAAAAACTAATGCGCCGATCGCTTTAGTTAGAACCTCTATTGAAATAGTTGTAGTTTTGTTTGGATGGTCTTTAGGAGGCATAGTCGGTATTGGGACTTTATTTTATGCTTTGTGTATAGGCCCCGTAGTTGCTTTATGTCTGCAAATATTTAAAAAAATTTGAATTAAGTACATAGGTGATTTTATCCCGTAAATAATGACTGGACACAATTTGATGACTTTGCTAGATTTGTGCTCAATATACTAAGATATAAGCACAAAACAAATTTTTGTATGTACGATCAAAAGTTGCGAGACAAAAGAATACTAGCTAGATTGAACTTGGACAAACTGCAACCTAGGTTTCGTGACAATAATTTTAAAACTCTTGGTACTGAAGTTTCAAGCTTTATTCATTTTGTTTTTGAGTTGCGAAAGAGAACAGAATCGCTCAATTGGTGTTTTGCAAATATAAAAAGAGTTAAAATTTTTCTTCTAATATTTCACGCCAATGAACTTGGTAATGAAATTTATAAAGAACAAATAACAAAAAAAGTTCCTGAATATTCCTACAAAACTATTGCTAAAATTATTGATGACGGAATTGAAAAAAAACACTTTGTGCTTTTAACTCCTGACGGTATTTCTGGTAAAGACGCTAAAATTAAAAATATTAGACCTTCAGAAGATTTGGTCACCGACTTCTTAAATTTGAGTATAGAAATTATTTCTTACATCAGTAAAAAAGATGCGCGATAAATTCTGGGAATTGTTTCCATTAAAATTTTCTATATCATCTCCTTAATGGGTATAGTTAAATTATAAAAAATTGTCACCCAAGCAGGTGTGGTTTTTCCACAAGACACTATATTAGTGAATAATAAATAAATTCACACAAGATTAAATTTTAATTTATATTAACTGTTAGATATATTAGTTAATTAAGATATAAAAATATATGAACTATAGTAAACCTTTTAAACTATTAAAAAGTCTACCTAGTAAACTTAATAATTTTTATAATAAAAATTCTAAATCTTCTCTTAAGATAAATAATAAATCTAAAAATAAAAAAAAATTTGATCCTGTTACAAATTTTGATAAAGCTTTTGAAAAATTCATAAGAAAAACTATTGTTAAACAATTTCCTAAAGATGCTATTTTAGGTGAGGAATTCTCAGAAAAAATTTCTGATAACGATTATAAGTGGTTCATTGATCCTATTGATGGAACAAGAGCTTTTATGATTGGAGCTCCATCGTGGTCAAATTTAATTGGATTAACTTATAAAAATCAATCTGCTTTAGGACTAGCAAATTTTCCAGCTTTAAATAAGTTTTATATAAATGATCGAAAAAAATCTTACTTAATTAATAATAAAAAAATTATTTTAAGAACTTCTAAAGAAAATATTTTAAAAAAATGTAAAGTGATAGGTCATATACACGAAACATTATTTCAAAAAAAGTATGATAAAAAAATTAAGAAAATTATTTCTTTAGTTGCCTATTTTGGTGTAGCAACATTTGATGCTTTAAATTTTTGTTTGCTTGCAGAAGGGAAAGTGGAAGCAGTGATTGAAACGAATCTTAAGCCTTTTGATATAGTTCCGCTTATTTCTATAATTGAAAAAGCTGGGGGGATTGTTACTACTTGGAACAATAAGTCTGCAATACAAGGTGGGAACATATTGGCTGCTTCTAATAAAAAACTACATGATAAAATTTTAAAAATATTAAAGTCTTCTAAGTAAAAAATTCTAATTTATCTATTTACTGTCTCTAGATAGGTCAGCTCTAATTGACGATAGAACAATTACAAGTAAAAAAGGAATAACAATTAAATTCATGGTCTTCCAGCTTGTCATGCTCAGCATATATCCTGCTGATAAACTAGCTAAAGCTTGTATTGAAAAAACGAGGATATCGTTAAATCCTTGAGCTTTGAATTTTTCTTTTTCTTTGTAAGATAAAACAAGTAAACCTGTGCCTGATAAGTAAAGAAAATTCCACCCTATCCCTAAGAAAATTAAAGAAAACAAGTAGCTAAAAAAAGAAGGTTCTAAAAAACTTAATAAAATTGTTAAGATGTAAAAAAAAACTCCTGCGTAAATTATTTTACTGTGGCCAAATTTTTTTAATAAATTTCCTGTAATTAAAGATGGCAAGAACATACTGACAATATGCATCTGAATAACAATACTAGTTTTGTTTAAACTATAGTTTTCTAAAACATGCATATTAATTGGAGTTGCGGTCATCAAGAACGACATTACTGCATAAGCAAAAGCTGCGGACGCAACCGCCTGTAAAAACCTAGGCTGTAAAATAAGCTCCAAGTAACTTCTCACCTTATGTGTCTTAATGTTTGCAGGTTCTATTTTTGGTTTGTAAAAACTTAAGAATATAATAGGTACAGACGTTAGAACTGCTAAAGATAAATAAGACCCAACATATAAGTGTCCATCTATTAAGTCTTTGTTGAAATTAGCGATATTAGGGCCAAGTAGCGCGGAAAATATTGAAGCTAACATTATAATTGAAAGTGCTTTTGGAATGAAAGATTTTTCTACACTTTCGGCAGCAGCAAAACGATACTGGTGCGTAAAAGACATTCCGCAACCAATAAAGAAACAGGCAAGACAAAATAAATAAAAATTTTTATCCCATAGTGCATAAGCTGCCAATAAAGCTGAGGAAGAGCTAAAAATTGCAGCGTATAAAAATCCAGCCTTTCTTCCAATCTTGCTCATGATTTTAGCTGCAAAAAAAGAAAAGACCGCTATACCTACTATCATTAAAGAAGTTGGAAGAGTTTGTAGAGATTTTACCGGACTTAATGTGCTTCCAATAATTCCACTTAAAAAAACATTTACAGGAGCTGGTGTAAAACTAAATATTTGACTTGCGGTAATAATCCAAAGATTTTTATTCATTTTAAAGCCAATTAGAGTATCTTGCTTGATAACATAATATAAATTAATGCACAAAACTAAATATGAACAAAAAAACAATAGGTATATTAATTGCTATTTTTGGTGCACTTGTTTTGTTCTCAAATGAAGAAGGTGCCTGGATTGTATCAGCTATTCTTTTGGGTCTTGGTAGTGGAATTTTTTTTTGGAAAGATTAGACTATATGTTTAGAGGTTTAAAAAAAAAATTCATATCTTGCAAAATATTTTATTAAAGAAAAATATTCTCCTGAGGATGTTTTTGTTTCCAACTATACTAATAACATTAAAAATGGATTCTATGTAGATATTGGTGCACACCACCCGCTAAATCAAAATAATACTTTCTTACTTAACAAAAAAAATTGGAGTGGAATAAACGTTGATATTAATGAATTTTCTATAGATTTGTTCAATTATCTAAGGCCGAATGATTTAAATATTCAAACAATAATATCTGACTCCAATGATTACGTAGATCTTTACTATCAAAAAGATTTTAGTTTCTTAAATACTATTGATTTAAGCACAGCTAAGAGACATTTTAATAATAATTTTAAGACAAGAAAAGTAAAATCTCTTACTTTTAACAAATTATTAGGCAATTCTATATATAAAAATAAAAAAATTAATTTTCTTAATATAGACGTCGAAGGGGCTGAAATGAAGATTCTAAACTGTATAGATTTTGCTAAATACGATCCTGATTTAATATGCATTGAAATTTTAGAACTTCATTTAGAAAAAACAGATCAAAGAGAGAGAAAATTAGCTAGCAACGATATTTATAATTTTTTAATTAAAAAAAAATATAAAAAAATATGGTCGTGTGAATACTTTCGTAATCATATATTTGCCAAATAAAATATAAGGAAATATCTACTTATTTTTCCTACAGTAACTAAAATTAAAAAAAATAAAAAATTTATCTTTAAAATACCAGCCACAAATGTAACGGGATCACCGATAATAGGTACCCAGGCAAACAACAAAGACCAGACACCAAATCTTTTAAACCAATTGGAGGCTTGATTGATTTGGCTTTGCTTAAATGGAAACCATTTTTTATTTATGTATCTCAGTAAATAAAAACCCAATAACCAATTAAAAACTGATCCTAAAACATTTCCAAAACTTGCAATCCACACAAGTAAGAATGAGCTATAATTCCCTGTGTTCAACAAACTAATCAAGGTTAGCTCGCTTGAAAATGGAAAAATAGTAGCTGATAAAAAGGAAAGTATAAAAAGAAAAAAATATGTTGTCATATTTTTTTATAACTAATACAAATTAATTTATCATAAAATATTAATTTTCTTTTATATTTTTTTTTTATTTCCTCTATTCCAATTTTTAATTCTTTTGATGAAAGACTTAAAAGACACGAATTAAATCTATTTTTAATCATTTGAAGGTATGAGTCTCTAGTTATTTTTACTTTAAAGGCAAAATAATTAATTTTATATTTATTAAAACTAGACTTAACTAAATTCAAAATTATTTGATCTTTCTCTAAGCTCTTTACAAGTTTTGATTTAAAAACTCTAAATAAGGGCCAATGATTTTGCTTTGGGTGCAGCGCTAAGATTACAATTTTTCCTTTAGGTGTAAGACTATTTTTTGAAAATTTTAGTATTTTTTTAATCTCTGCAAACTTGAAAAAATGTATAGACTGCTTAAACAAAATAATATCAAATTTTAATTTTGTTTTACTTAAATACTGTAAAGCATTAATTTTAACGAATTTTATTTTTTTTTCTACATCTTTATGTTTAACAACATCAACCCCTAATGCTAAGTTTTTCATCTGGTATTTTTTTGAAAGAATAGAAATAATCTTTCCACGGCCGCAACCAATATCTAGTATTTTTGTTTCTTTATTAAAATCAATTTGTTTTTTTAAGAAATGAATTAAACAAGAAATATATTCATCTGAAGATAACCAGGTTTTTTTGTCCCAATTTTTTAAAATTTTCATTAATTTAATTTATATAAAGATTACTCTATTTAAATACTAAAAAAATTTGCATATTAATGATTGAATAATGTAATTAATCCGTTAGTTTATAACTAAAATGAGTACTCATAGAACAAATATTCCAAACTCTTTAAATGAACATTGGATGCCTTTTTCGGCTAACCGAGATTTCAAAAAAAATCCAAGATTGATTACTGAGGCAAAAGGAGTCTATTTAAAGACCCATGAAGGAAATACTTTAATTGACGCCAGTTCTGGTTTGTTTTGTAATCCATTAGGTCACGGTAGAGAAGAAATTGCTGAAGCAGTTGGTAAACAATTAAGAAAATTAGATTTTGTACTCCCTTTTAATCAAGGATTTGGAGGATCGTTTGAACTAGCAACTCGGATTGCAAAACATACGCCCGATGATTTAAATAAAATTTTTTATACTATCTGCGGGTCAACTGCAGTTGATTCGGCAATTAAAATTGCTATGGCCTACCATTCATCTAATGGGAATAAAAAAAAATTTAGATTTGTGGGTCGTGATCGAGGTTACCACGGTATGAACATTGGTGGTTTATCAGTGGGTGGTTTTAGTAATTATAAAGAAATGTGCAAAAGTATTTTAATGCCAGGTGTAGAGCACATGCGTCATACTTTTTTACCTGAACATAAATTTATTAAAGGTCAGCCTGACACCGGCGCTGAAACAGCAGATGACTTAGAAACAATTGCAAATAAATACGAAGGTGAAATTGCAGCATGTATTATTGAACCTATTGCAGGATCAACAGGAACTTTGATTCCACCAAAAGGATATTTAGATAAACTAAGGAAAATTTGTGACAAACATGAAATTCTTTTAATTTTTGATGAAGTAATTACAGGATGGGGTAGAACAGGATCTGCTTTTGCTGCGCAAGAGTTCGGTGTGACTCCCGATTTAATGACTATGGCTAAAGCAACAACAAATGGAGTGGTACCTATGGGTGTTGTTGCAGTTCGAGATGGAATTTATGATTCAATTGTTAACGCCGCCCCGGAGGGAGCTATCGAATTGTTTCATGGTTATACTTATTCAGGAATTCCAGTTGCAGTAGCTGCTGCTCTTGCTGTGCAAGATATATTTGAAAAGGAAGATATTTTTAAAAGAGTAAAAGAAATGTCTCCTTATTTTCAAGATGCCCTACACTCTTTAAAAGATATCGATTGTGTGGAGAGCATTAGAGGTTATGGCATGATGGGTGGGATTGATATTCGAATGAAAGACAAACCTGGAAAAGCAGGTTTTCAAATTTATAAGGCTTGCTATGCTAATGGTGTTAATTTCAAAGCTACAGCTGATGCATTAGTTTTAGCACCACCTTACGTTTGTGAAAAAAAACACATTGATGAAATTTTTGATAAATTGAGAAAAGGAATCACTCAATACATGAATCAGTAATTTGTTCCCGTAAATTATTACTAAAACTTATAATTTTCAGTATTGACTCTTTTATCTTTATCTATTTGAATACTAACTATAATGAAGTTCAGGAACAAAGTTATTTTTGATATTACAGCTGACAAATTCAAGTATTTACACCGTGATGGTAAAAACAAATCCAATAAAGTAGATATCGTTGAGCTTAATAAGAGATTGAATTATACCAAAAAAATAAATATTTATACAAATGCAAAAATTATTGCTGCTTCACTCCTAGTTTTAGGGCTTGTTGCTTTTGTTAGTTTGAATTTTTAGAATTTATTGCCCTTATACAAATAAAAAAAAACTCGCTAAAAATTTTAACTACTTTTTTAGTTATTTTTGGTGAAATATTTTCTGCTGTAATAAAATCTGGAATAATATAATATCTCTTTGATATTTTATCCTTTGAAAGTATTTTTAATTTTACTAAAATTTCTAATTTTCGAATACAGGTTGCTCTTGGTATTTTAGTTATATCAGCTACAGAAGTCGCACTTATGCTCGCACTTATAAATTCTTTCAATAAAGATGAATCGTCAAATACATCTTTGTGGGACAAATTTTTTTCTTTTGTTTTTGCAGCAAATAAATGTGCAACTTGTATAAATATCAGACAAAGTTCGAGGTCCTTGAGTTGTTTGCTCCATAATCTAAGATACTCAAGTTGTGCTCCTAAATAATGAAACAAATAGAAGCTAAACTTATCTTCTATCTCTTTCACCGCTTCTTCACTTGAAATATAATTGTCAAGTTTTTTGCAAACAAAACTGACTAGTTTAGCTAGACCTTTGACTTCCTCTGTAATGAATAAATTATAATTTTTTTTATACTGCTCGCTAGGTAACCACCCAATATTTCCATTTTTCTTATTGAGTACTTTTTGTTTTGTAAGTTCTAAAATTTTTCTTCTTGCTGTTTCTTTGGGTAAAGACGTATCTGATGCAATCTTGATTATAGATATTTTTCTAGGCTGAAAATCATAATGGTTTTTCCAAAATTCTTTATAGCTAATATTAAAATTAAGATCGTAATCTTTTTGTCTTAAAATATCTTGATGGGTTTGTTTTGCGTAGTAAAGAGCAAGATTGCCACTTTCTACACTTTGGTATCTGGAGTACAAGCCTGCTAAAAATTTAGATTGAAACTCTAAAAATAGATTTTGATACTCAATATAGTTATCTAAAATTGATTTCTCTATAATTTTTTGCGTCGGTGATTCCATAAGCTTTTACTTTATATTCTCATTGCTCAATTTGGGTAAATAAAACTTAAACTAACTAAAAGTCAACGACCTATAAAGACGAGTTTTATTTATATTTTTTGTTAGTTCCTTTAACTAGGTGAAAATTTAAAGGGAATTAAGGTAAAAGTTATAAGTTTATTTAATTTGAGATAGCGTAGATGCTTAATCCACCAAATATCAAAACAATCGCACATCCAACAAAAAGATTTTTTTTTTTTTCTTTTCTTTTTTCAATTATTATTCTTTTTATTAGATGGTCAATGTTAGGTCTCGACGCAATGGGCTTTTTTTCATTGGACAAATTTTTGTTAGCTTTTAATAATGTGCTGCTTTTTTCGAGAAAATCTGACATTAGTGCATTTATTAAACAAAAAAATAACATAAATCATAGTTCTTAGGATCATTATGGGTTTAATAGTACTTAAGCCCCCCCCTAATATGGGTTATTTTAAATGATGATAGCAATATATTTTATTTTTGTTAATTTGGCTGATAATATTTAAAAAAAATAATTTTGAATAAATATAAAAATATAATTATTAATTCTGACAAACACTTAGGTATTCTTACTCTCAGCAGGCAAGAAGAAAATAATTCATTAGATATAGAAACATCAAGAGAAATTTATGATGCTTTAAAAGAACTAGAGATGAACTCTGCTGTTAGAGTTATTTTAATTCAAGGAAATCAGAAATTCTTTTCTCCTGGAGCTGACATAAAAGAACTTAGTAATTTAAATACAAAGTCTGCACACTCAAAAGGTCTTTTTAACTTTTTTGATAAAATAAAAGAAATCAATGTTCCAATTATTGCAGCGGTTGAGGGGTATGCTTTGGGTGGAGGCATGGAACTTGCTTTGTTGTGTGACATCATTATCGCATGTAAAGATTCAAGATTTAGTCAACCTGAGGTTAATTTGGGACTAGTGCCTGGAATAGGAGGGACACAAAGATTAAAACATTCTCTCGGTAAATATAATGCAAATTATCTTTGCATGTCAGGAGAAATTATCTCTGGAACAAAAGCTTACGAGCTCGGTCTTGTAAGTGTCTTATTGGATAAAGTTAATTTTCTTGAAGAAGTAATAAAAGTTGCAAAGCAGATAGCTGAAAAACCTAAATCAAGTTTAATTGAAATAAAAAAACTTATTAGCAATGATTATTTACCAGAAAAAGGCTTTGATGAAGAACGAAAATCTTTTTATAGTCTACTAAATAGTGAGAATGCAAAAGAAGGAATTTCTAGTTTTTTAAATAAAAAAAAGCCAACCTGGAAGGATTGAGTAAAAAATTATTTAATAATTTTTTTATTTCCTTCAGATCTTATAAATAAAATACCAAAACAAATAATACCAATTATTCCAAAAATTTTACTTGTATCTATTGGAACTCCAAAAATAAAAAAATTTATAACTGTCGACCAAACTAACTGTGAGTACTGAAAATTTGTAATAAATGATAAATTAGAAAGTTGTATCGCATAAATTATAATAAAATGACTTATGAACCCCGCAACTCCTAAAAAAACAAATCCTAACCAATAAATATTCTGTTCGATTGGTGTCCAATTAAAAGCAATATAAATTGTAAAAATTATTGTTCCTGTTATCGCTGTATAAAATACTGCTGTAAAAGGTTCGTTATTTCCAGAAATAAGTTTAGTAAAAAATTGATACAAAGCCCAACATAAAGGAGGGACTAGCGGGAATATTAGTTCTAAACTTAAAATTTTCATGCTTGGTCCAAGCGAATAAATAATTGAACCAAAACTTAAAAACATAAGAGAAAAGCCTTTCCATGTAAGAACATCTTTTAAAAAATAAGCAGATAGTAAAGAGACGATTAGAGGAGCCGTAAAGAATACAACGTATATATCTACCAGATCAAATCTTTGAAGAGAATTAAACATAAAAAAAGTCGCCATGACCATTAATAATGATCTGATTATTTGAATTTTAAAATTTTTCTTAATATTTAGTTTTGGTTTGAAAAGTAAAAAAAAAAATAATATTGCTAAAAAATGAAAAAAAAATCTTCCCCAAACAACTTGTGTTACAGGCATAACCCCGCCTAAATATTTACCCATTGAGTCCATGCAAACAAACATGAAAAAACCTGACGTGGCTAATAATATAATTTTGATTAGGGATGGTTTGTGTTCGTTTTTCATTTTATAATTAAATATTGTTTTAAATGACAATATCTACATTACAACACCAACTTGCCATGGATTAAATTCTTCATCTCCATAGCCGTTGTTTTCACTTTTAGACTTGTTGCCAGAAGCAGTTTTTAAAATTAAATTAAACACTTTTTGACCTACTTCTTCTACAGTTTCTTCGCTATCTATAACTGTTCCGCAATTAATATCCATGTCTTCGCTCATCTTATTAAACATGATAGTGTTTGTTGCTAACTTTAGGCTAGGAACTGGTTTGCAACCAAAGCAAGACCCTCTCCCAGTTGTAAAACAAATAACGTTAGCACCTGAAGCGACTTGTCCGGTTACAGAAACAGGGTCATAACCAGGCGAGTCCATGAAATTAAAACCTTTATTTTTTAAAGGTTCTGCATAACTTAGAACATCTTTTAGAATTGAATTACCACCTTTTGCAACTGCGCCTAAAGATTTTTCAAGTATAGTTGTCAGGCCACCTTTTTTGTTTCCAGGGGC
>Ga0308016_10000469_pt1 | contig 20561 bp, 16 predicted proteins | sample Neamet233_FD_203129 | JGI IMG/M metagenome (GOLD analysis project Ga0308016, IMG submission 203129) | Marine microbial communities from water near the shore, Antarctic Ocean - #233 | ecosystem: Environmental > Aquatic > Marine > Unclassified | place: Southern Ocean | collected 2014-07-28
AGACCCACGGGCTCGGCTCACCCCTCGGCTCACCAAATTCATTGCTCGGCAATCACAACTGCCAATCGAGGAAGTTGAGCGAAGGGCGCAAAGGAAGGCAAAGGCGCTCACCTATGCCAGCCATTGGGCATGCCTTGCTCTCGTTGCAAGAGAACAGGGTTTGGTGATGGACGACATCACCGCTGCTCTTTCTGTGTACTGATCAGCCTTCGATGATGGTTCCATCACCGACTTCAACAACTTGCTCTTTGTTACGGGCGGACAGTTCGACCAAGACCGGCAACAAAATCAGAGAGAGAAGCAAGGAAAAGAAAACGGTGACTGCTGTAATCAATCCAAAGTCCTGAATCACCGGCATTGGTGAAAACAACAACACCATGAAGCCGAAACCAGTGGTCAAAGCACTCATGATCAAAGCCACTCCAGTGGTCGAGAGCGCCGCTCTCAAGGCTTCCCAATGGGTGTCTCTTCGAGCCAATTCAACTTCAAAGCGACGCCACATGTGAATCGAGTAGTCGATACCAATCCCCAACGTGAGTGCGGTCACCATGACCGTCAGAACGTTCCACTTTAGCCCGAGGGCGACCATCGAACCGGCAACCCAAAGGGAGGCGAGTCCAACTGGGAACAGAACGACAACTGCAGGGAGGATGCGCCGTGTAAGCAACAACAAAACCACGCTCGAAACCACGAGGGAAATCAATGTGGACTTGACTTGTGAAACACTCAATCCATCAAGAACAGTTTGCAGAACAACGAGGTCCCCTGTCACGTGGAGTTCAGCATGATCAACCATGTTCTCTCGTAGTGTGCCTCGTTCTGAGGCCGAACCGAGTTCTTGTTCCACTTGCTTGATCACGCGTTCGGCTTGAGTCGAAGTTGACGCCTCGACACGAACCTCATTTCTTAGGAAGGTAATGCCATTTTCATCCAAAGCGACGGCTTGCGAAACCCGTTCTGACCAGGTCTCACCACTGATGGCATCTGCCACTGAATCGTTAGCCGCAAGGTCGTGGAACACCGCTGCGAGGTTGATATCTAAACTGCTGTTTTGGATGTAGACATCACCGTCGAACACCTCTAAGTTGTGAAGTTCCCCAAAGCTCGTGTTTCTCAAAATCGCATCTCGCAAGACAACATAGGGACCTTCGTAAGCAGGCGAGGGAATTCGTTCGTCGGTACCTACGACATCGTGGTTGGAAGTGAGATCGGCGTGAAGCCCTTGTATTTGTTCGAGAAGAATGGAATCACCTGGTATGTTTGATTCCCCTTCAATTGGTTCAAAGAGGATGTACAATAACTTCCAGCCTGCACTGTCGTAATTCTTATCCAAGTCATCCCGGACATCCATGATTTCCATTTGGGGATCGACGAAATCGCCGAGATCGAAATCTGTTTCGAGTGAAGCAGCCCCGAACACGGATGCTGCAGAAATCAAAATGGTGACCAAAAGAACGCCAACTTGTTGCTTTTGTTGAAGCGCTACAATACGATCAACTAATTTTGGCATGGTGATGGCTTGAGTTTCCTTTTTCGAAGCAACGGTGCGGAAAACGACGTGGAGCGAACCGACAACGACCGTGGCAGATACGAAGGCACAAACCACACCAAATGCAAGAGCGTAGCCAAAGGTTGCGAGCGGGGGCAACGGAGAGATCACGTTGGCCAAAAAGGCCGCTACAGTGGTGGTGACAGCGAGAAGCAACGGAACGGACAAGCGGGCACACGAACGAAGCCATGCTTCTGCCGAATCATCATGCTCCTTTCCAATGGCAGCGTATGCCCGTTGGAGGTGGATGGCGTAATCGATACCAAGTCCAAGCACCAGTGGAGCGACAGCGACCTCCAAGGCCGTGAATTGTGCTCCAAGTAAGTTCATGACACCGTAGGTCCAAATGAGGGCAGAAGAAAGACCAATCAGCGGAAACAGCACATCAGGAAGGGACCGGAAGGCAATGGAAAGAAGCACAACGACCACAAGCAGGGCGAGGACGACAAGCAGGGCGAGGTTTTCGAAGGTACCTTCATCAATGTCGTAGGAGATCAAATCCAAAGAAACAACGCCGTAATGAAGGGAAGAGTCTGCTGATAAAGTCGCAAATTCATTGCGTATTTGGTCTTGGAGAACCTTTCTATTTTCTTCATTCATGTTCGGGTCGACTTCGAGCACCCAAAGCGTTGTGGAGGCGGTTGGAGCAGCGCTTCCGTTCCCGGTCTCCAAATATTCACAGGTTGAATCAAGATTCAAGTCCTTGTTGAGCAGAGCTGAGGAAGCGTAGGTCGCTGCTGAAAGCAACTGGTCATCAGTCGTCATTGAGCAGGTCGTGTCTTCTTCAAAAATCAGATCAAACATCTGTTCCCAAGAATCAACACTTCTCAGAGGCGTCCCATTGCCTTCTTCATCGAGGCTCAGTTGGACAATGCCTGGAGCGGTGGTCCACACGGTGATGAAACCACCACGGTTTTCAGATGCGTTCTTGATGATGCTCAAGTGTTCATCCATGGCGTGGAGATTTTCTATAGAAAGAATGTTAGAACCGTCATCTGCCTTCACTTGGACAAATAAAGGTCGTGTTTCGTTAGGGAAGTGCTCGTGGATTCGCTCATGCGCATCGTTCGCTTCTGATTCTGGTGCAAAGTCAGCCAGATCGGTGTTGAAGTCAGGGGGTGAGGTGACGAGGTGGCCCATGAGTCCCAGCGTAACCAATCCACTCACGATGAGAATGACGACGGCCGAGCGCCGGAACAATCCAGCACCTTGGGCCATCTTCTCCTCAAGAGCGGATGTATCCATGCCTTCTCCACCGCAATGCACTACAAAAGGAAGGGGGTGGTTGAGCATCAAGACGGGTGGCTTTGAAGCGGATATGGTCCTCCCCCAGCCCGAATTTATTCGAGGAAACAGTGTTTATTTCCGACCAACCGGCTGGTCCTTTTGGGAGAAGGTTCAAAGCGAGTAGGCCAGTGGGCGAATTGGTCATCATGCCTGTGAAACTGCTCCTTCGAGAAAAGAACGAACTGCGCCTCCGCATTATTGGCGAAAGCCACACCGCTTTGCAGATGCTCCGTGAGCGACTCAACGCACACAAAAGTGTGGAATATGCAAACTACTTCCCTGGTCATCCAGAACTTGACGATCCTGAGTTCTACATCCGAACCAAAGGCAAGAGCGCCTCCGACAAGGTCCTACGTGACTTGGTTGCTGGACTCGCCGATGAATTCGAAAAGATCACCCTTTGAACGGGGTATTACTCATGACTGCGTGGACTGATTCACTGGCTGAGGCCATTGGCTTGGATGGCTACGCTACGAAAACCGACGGTGTTGGCGGTGTGCTCAAAGCACGCGTCACAGATTTCAGGGTCGAAGAGATTTCGACCACCGTTCATTTGGATAACAAAGGACGCTTCACCGTTGCCAAAATCACGTTGACCAACTGGGAAACAAATCGATTCTGTAACAACCTGGCAAAGGCATTGAAAATCCCTCGTAACCGTATTTTCTTTGCGGGAACAAAAGACAAGCGGGCAGTGACGCAACAGTTGTTCGTGATCGATGCCCCCCAGAAAAAGGTCGCAGAAGTTGAAATCCCCGATGTCGAGATCGAAGTTCTCGGGCGAACCCATCAAAAAATTGGTTTCGGTAACCATCGAGGAAACCGTTTCACAATTGTGGTACGAGGCTGTGCTCATGATGATGGCACACCGATGACCAATGAGGACGCCCTCGCTGAAGTCGAACGAATTCAATCGGAAATGGCAGATAAGCTTGGCGAGAACACCTTTCCAAACTGGATTGGACCGCAGCGGTTTGGTGCAGGCCGCCCAGTGACCGCCGAAGTTGGCAAGCACGTGATTGCAGAGGATTGGGAAAAAGCGGCCATGACCTACATCGCCATGGAAGGTCCAGCAGAAAACGATGATGTCCATGCCTTCCGGGCTCACGTTCGTGAACATGGTCCAACTGAAGAAGGGCTCGCATTAGCACCTCAGTGGCTTGGTTTCGAACGCCGAATGGTCGAACATCTCTTGGTTCGAGAAACAGATTTCGTTGGTGCCTTCAAGAAGTTGCCAGGAAACCTCCAACTGATGACCGTTCACGCCTTACAATCCGTAGTGTTCAACAAATCGCTCCATGCTCGAATTGACGCCGGTCTGCCAATCAGCCGACCGATCGCTGGTGATCTGGTTGGCCGCATTGATGAGAAGGGACAACTGGAAGCAACAAGTTGTGTCATTGTCGAAGAACGAACGCTTCCTCGGATCACTCGCAACTGTGAGATGGGACGGTTGGTCACCACTGGGCCATTGCCTGGAAGTGAAATTCAAACATGCAAAGGTGCCTCAGGTGACATTGAAGCACGCATCATCAAGAGCATGAGCCTCGATGAGGCAGATTGGAACGTCGAAGCAATCCCAAGGTTATCGACGCGGGGCACACGCCGTGCCTTAGTCACTGAATTCACCGAACTGGCCATCGATACTGTGCCAGTTGCAGATGATGAATCAATGGGTGAGCGTTGGAAGGCCGGACCCGGTGCCGACAGTCGATGGCATCGAGAAGGGGCATGCATTCGCTTCCGCTTTGTCCTCTCAAGCGGAAGTTACGCCACAACCCTGCTTCGTGAATTCATCCAAGGGCCTTTGAGCCAACTTTGATCGTTGCTACGAGCCTGAGCATGAACGCTCAAGCACAGTGAAAGAAATTGATTTCAGTGAGTGACGAGTCACTCAGGATTGAACTGAACGTTTGGTTCAAATGAGGCCCATGGAAAGGACTTCAATTTCGCCAACGCCGTGGAGTTCAGCCATGCGCACTTCGAGAGCGTCAGCAAGGCCTTCACGATCGTCCATGACAACGTGAACCTGAACAAATTTGAGACCAAACGCTAGGGGCTTGACCTCAACATGTTGAATGTTGTAGACATCATCGTTCATTGCGGTGATGGTGGAAGCAATCCCGTCTGCGTCAACGTTTTCGACGTTGGAGTCAGGATTAATTTTGTATGTCATTACTACCATGCCCATAATCTCACCTCAGGGTCCTTGGAATTGGCAAGCTGGACAGACGTAGAGAACGCCTTGGTTTCGGCAACGAGGGCTACGGCCAATGGGTGCAGCGCACCCTGGGCATGGGAATGTGGTGGAACCGACTTCTTCCAATGGAACGCCGGACGCTGTGCAGTTTTTTGCTCTCTCACTCATAGTAGACCCTCAGGACATTTCGCCCACGCCCTCCCCTTCTTTATGGTTGCGTGCTCCATCACCTCAAGACATGCTCGACCGAGGGTGCTCATTGCAGGAGTGATTCCAACGCTCAGCACCTCGTTTAGCGGTCTAAAACCACCATTGAACCATCAAGACCGGTGCTGATCACCAATTCTCCGTTCCGTTTTCTGCACCACCCGTTTGAGATTCGGAGAATATCGCCAACTTGGACGCGTTTGGTTTGTTCGCCCCAAAGAACCAGCCCGATGATGCCAGATTCATCCCGCCCACAAGCGGCGGCGACGGGCCCGGTGAAGCGGGTCGAAGCAACCCTTCGAATTGGATAGACGCGTAAAACAACAAGTTCCACCCGGTGAACAGGTGCGTTGGCACGCAAATCAATGATGTGTTGTCGGGCAGCCCTTGGTTGAACTGGGCGTTGCTTTGTTTTCGAAGGATGGTTCATGCCTCAAGGGTTCCACCTCAAGGCGCTTCAATCTATTCGTCTTTTTTACGTCGAACTGAAAACGAGGACTGAATAATTTCTGGCCCTTCATCCACATCATCGCCACCCAATTTCAAATTGAGTGCTGTTTCATAGGAATGGAGAACTGAGAGTTTCTTGGCCTTCCAAGGCTTGAACTTTCGGCACACGAGGAAAACCTCTGAAGAGGAATTACGTGAAGCATGCGGTGAAAAACGACGTATGTCTGCAAAAAATGGTTTGACAGCCATGATCAACTCTTCCACACCAACGCCCTGGAATAATTTGGTTGTAAACGATCCACCCTTGCACAAAAGAGGCAAGGCGAAATCAAACACTTGAGCAACCAGTGTCATGGCAACTGCTTGGTCCATGTCCCACTTTCCGGTGATGTTGGGAGAAATGTCAGAAATAATTGCGTTCAAAGGTCGACCGGCGAGTTCAGCCAACATTCGTTCTTGTGTGTGCGGCTCGGTGATGTCGCCAGTCAGCAACAAAGCCCCTTCAACACGTTGGCATGGTTCCAAATCGACGCCGAGGACGAAGCCTGTTTCCCCAACCAGTTCCATTCCGACTTGAGCCCAACCGCCAGGATGGCAGCCAACATCGAGAATGACATCGCCTGGACTGATGAGGTCGAAGCGCTCTTGAATCTGCTTCAATTTGAAGGCAGCCCGGGACCGATAACCGCTGGCTTTGGCTTGACGACGCCACGAATCTCGTTTGTGATTTTCAATCCAATGGTCAGCCACTTGACACCCTCCCCAACCATGGTTGAATTCGACCTGTTCAAGAAACCTCGCCTCAAATACCATTCAAACAAAGGGATGAAGGAGGTTGGACGCTTCGCCGAAGCATGGCGGGGGGTACAGATCGACAGTACCGGCCAAAAGGGTGGCTGGTCCTCATGCTCACCGTCGGATTGTTGCAAATGCCAATCTTAGCCCAAGCATTGGTGGTTGATACTGAGACATCACTCGCAACTGGCATTGAGACAAACCTCGGAGGACGCAGTCTTCTCGTCGAGGAGTTAACCACAACTTGGTGCCCCACATGTGCAGAAATCGACCCTTACCTCATGGGCGTATCCGACGCACATGGATCCAGAATCGCTCTCATGGCCTATCACCCAAGCGATGGAGAAGATGCCTTCTCACCGCCTGCCTCGAACCATCGCATTGAGCGGTTGAAAGCCGTCAACCCTGATCTGCCCGGCACACCATCGTTCATTGTCGAAGGTCGAGCATTCCACACAGGAACTGAGGCTTGGGTCGACGTTCAGCGGGACATCCTTGATGCAGAGGTCGAGCGACAGGCATTCACGAAGCTCCAATTCTCTGTCAAAAGCAATGGCGATAACATAACGGCAACGCTGCTGGATTTCGATGGACACGCCAGAAATAATTCACACCTTGCCTTTATCGTTCTTGAGCATGGAAAGGTCGTACCGAAAGGGGCAATCAATCCAGGTGAATCAACCCGTGATCGTGTGGTCATTGCGACCGCTGAATGTGACATAGCAAACGGAAAGGTCGTTGAGAGCATTGACGTTCTTGAAGCGGTGGCCCCTGAGGGATGCACGACTGATTTTAGCATTACATTCGAAGCGCTTGAATCGTTCAGTGTGGTTTTGGTTCATGAAAACACACTCGAAGCGATCAATACGGCCGAGGATCTTGGGAGTTACGGAGCAGTGGAATTTGCTTACCGAGAACGCAGTGAAACAGAATCATGGAATTTGGCTTGGGTCGTGTTGCTCTGTGCTGGAATGGCCGGCCTCCTCATTCTCCCTAAGAAGAACAAAATCTCTCCTTAATGTGAATAATATCCCGCTAAATGTGAATTTACTTCCGGAAAGCGGAAAGCGGCGATGCATTTTTGCAGAGCATTGATATGCGAGGATAGACAAAGAAGGACCATGGAAGAAACATGGGAAGATGTCACAAGGCAGGAGAATGAACCCCTCAAGGAATGGGTTGTGGAATTCCTCGTCACCAGCGGTGGAAACAAGAACCATCATTTGAGCACGCTTTGGGGTGAGGATCATGCCGATGTACAACGGCACCTTCTCGCAGAATTGAGGCGGATTTACAGTGGCAGCGAACGCATTGATGTCACGGTGCTAAGGATGGAAGAGGTCAGCACAGAAGCCGATGCTCTGTACTTCGAAGGGTGCTTCACACCGTGATCAAAGTTCAACGAAATACACTTCGATGACTTCGCTATTTTGGAGCAGGTAATCATCAAAGGAATCAACTTGGTTTGCTTCGGAAGCTTCCGAGCCATCTGTAATGACGTGCATTCGCATGCTGTGGGTTTCATTGACTCGGTGGTCAAAGATACCTGTTTCGTCAAAGTGGACGCCCCAGATGTCGAAAAATACGCCGAGTGAGACGTTTCCACCATCGTTCATTTCGATGTGCAAGGTGCCCGCATCGTTGTGGGTGTGAACGGCATGCATGTTCGCATCTTGTTGATTGCAAACGCCGCTGTTGATGCCGATGCCACCTGGAATTGTTTCCTTTACGCCTTCAACGAACACTTTCAGTGTCACGTGGTCGTGGCGAGCCAAACCATCGTGGTCGAGGCAAACAAAGGCGAGTGGATCTGGTTCATCAGCACTGGACCAGAGGGATTCAACTTCATCCAATGCAGATTGTTGGCTGAGTAAAATCACCAGACCTGCAATTGCTACAGCGGTGATCATTCCCCAAACGAGACGTTCTTGATTCAAACCAAATCACCTCATCAGTCATGCCACTGCGTTTCGCCGTGCATGAAGCGGAGTTGAAGGAAACCCGCAAGTGCCACAACGTTGGCCAAGTGAGCCATGGTGCAAAACTGACAAATCTTCTCCATTTCAATCTCATAGGAGACCAACAGGGCAATCACCCCGAGGCCAGCAAAAGTAACGAGGGATCCCAAATCGATGAACCGCTTGACCCAGGGAGCGTTTGGCTCTTTCGAGGACGAATAAGCCAAGAACAGCAAAGCCGTGAAGGTCACAAAGCCAACCATGCCCCAAGACAAGCTAGGCAAATATGGCACGGTGTTGTAGGCGCTGTTCCCAATCACATCGTCACATGAGAAAATCGTTTCAGAAGCACAGAATTTGGATCCTTCACTGACCTTGGCATGAATCCACTGTGTTTGAATGGAAACCGCAAGACCTGCGAGCAGGGTCAAGTTCAAACCGCTAAAGATTCGACCTCTTCGAGTCTTGAGCGATGGAAAGCGTTCAGAAAGAGCGCTGAAAACCCCTTCAGTACCGGGGAGGATCATTACGAGGCCAATCAGGATCGGGACGCCATAGGCCATCAGAAGAAGGGTTGTAGCCATCTCAGGCACCACCGTTATCTCGAGTCACTTGGGTGATGATTGCATCGATGAAGGTGTTTGAGTCACCATCACCATTGACGTCTCCAACATCGGTTCCACCGTTTGAAGACCAAGCGATGATACCATCAGGTGAGATCAAGAAATAGGTTGGTGTGCCTCGGATGTCCCACTTGTCCATGTTGTCTTGGTCCAGGTCATCAACGTACGTCACCTCATTGTGGGCTGAACCATCTCGGTTAGCGCAATCGGAACCGCCACACTCTTCACCGGTGACTTTGTCCCTAAAGGCGACGATTTCGTCTCGAGAGGAATCATGGCCTTTGATGTCCAATTGTGTGGCACTGGCAAAGAAATCGACGTGGGCTCCGTTCCATTCAGGATTGTTCTGATTGAAAATCTCGGAAGCCTCACCGTATAACTCAGCGGACCGGACACAGTATGGACAGTCGGTGTCCATGAATTCGATCATCACCCAATCTTCAGAAACATTGCCGTCCCATGCGGTGTCGAATTGAGCAGAGAAATCGAACGATGACCATCCATTTCCTGAATAGGCAGCACCGTTGAGGGCAGGTGCCCTTTCGCCTTCTTTTGTTCCAGTGGGAACGCTGTTTGTGGTGAAAGCGAGGATCAAGATTCCAATGAAAAAGAGTGAGGTAATCTTCAACAATGCGTCACTGCGGGTGCTGGCTTCTTCATCATATGTGTGTTTCATTTGTTCATCTCCTATCCAGACCAATTTCTTCAATGAGGGCGAGGGCGGTGTGCCTGATGGCTTCTTCGCTGTTGTAGCGCACATCAAATCCTGTTGAAAGCATCTTCTCTATGCCAAGCATGGCACGAGGGATGTCGCCAGCCCATCCACGATCGCCACCAGTGTACTCGATTTTAGCGCCGTGGCAACCAGTCGTCTCCACAACGATCTCTGCGATTCGACGCACTGAAGCAGTGTCATGGCTGCCGAGGTTGTAGAGGTTCAGTGGAGCATCTGCAGAGGACATCACGTGAAGGATACCTTCGACACAGTCACCCACTTCCATGTAGGACTTCTCTTGCATTCCATTGCCGAGCACTTCCAGTCGGGATGGATCGTTCTTGAGTTTGTGAATAAAATCGAAAATCACGCCGTGTGTCCCACGCGTGCCAATGATGTTGGCAAAGCGGAAAATGTAGGCTTGAAGTCCGAACGTCCCCACCCAGCTGCTGATGAGCCCCTCGCCTGCTTGCTTGCTCGCCCCATACAGAGAGATTGGTAGGCAAGGACCGTGGGTTTCTGGCGTTGGTAATGGAGCATCTTCTCCATAGACCACCGATGAAGAAGCAAAAGCAATCTTAGGGACATCGTTTCTTCGCATTGCTTCTACGATGTTGTAGGTGGCGAGCGTGCCTTGTTTTAGATCGGTATCGGTGATTCGGGTGCCCAAGCGAATGTCTGGGTTCGCTGCGAGATGGAACACGCAATCGATGCCAGCCATTGCTCCCATGACATCGTCAAAGACAGTGACGTCGCCGTGGATAAGGGTTGCTTTACCGCTGTCGAGGTGATGTTGAATGAAGGAGACATTGCCTGAAGAGAGGTTGTCGATGATGACGACTTGGTCCCCACGGCCAATCAAACGGTCGATGAGATGTGAGCCGATGAAACCTGCTCCGCCCGTGACCAATGCTCGCATGTCAAGAAGAAAGAAGCCCTCCGTATGAGGCTTTGCTCCCGGTGTGGAAACCGTTTGCATTAAGACCGTAGGGGTGAATGATTCGGATTGCGCACCATCGAATGGTGTGCGGATGTGTAAAAATGAGCAAAACAACCCCAAAAAAAGAAAATGAAAACCTGGACATGAACAACAACCTGTTGGTCGGATATGTCCGAAAGAGCAACGCTGGTGGCGCCCTCAAAGTGTCCATCAACACGAGCGCTTTCGGCGATTGTGCGACCTATGTCACAAGCGACGGCCAAGCCTATGTGCCCCTTGTGATCTCGTTGAACGCGCTCGGTAAAGTTCTGAGCGGTGAGCGAGCAGTGACCACCCTCAGCCAACTACAAGATTGAACGGCCTTCTCAGCAAAGACGTTTCCACCTCATCGAAGATGACCGCCTGCCAAGCGCAGGAGCCGTTCTCCTTTGGGCTTCGGCCCAATGGAGGACCCCACCCCCCCCACCAAAACAAGGAAGTACCGCAATGTTTGAATCTATACGACTAAATAGGTCTATGCGAGCCGATAAATGGTGAAAACTATGTCACAGCAGGAGCCATCGCCCCGCTCATTTGTTGTTGCTGGCATGCCCATGTACAATGAAGAAGAGACGATTGGCACCGTCGTGACAACCGCTCTTCGCCATGTTGATGCTGTGATTTGCATCGACGATGGGTCATCAGATTCTGGTGCTCGGATTGCCGAAGCATGTGGAGCAATTGTGTACCGACACCGCTCGAATCGAGGCTACGGTGCAGCCCTGAAAACCCTCTTTATCAAAGCTCAAGAAATGGAAGCCACTGCTTTAGTGGTGTTGGACAGTGATGGACAGCATGAAGCAAGTGATATTCCTAAACTTCTGGATCCTATATTGTCCGGGAAAGCCGATTTCGCAATCGGTTCACGGTTCATCAATGGTGGTGGAGGAACGGACATGCCGGCTTATCGACGCCTTGGCATCAAAGTCATCACCGCGGCCAGCAACCTCTCAAGCGATTTGGGTATCAAGGACACACAGTCTGGATTCCGGGCTTTTTCCAGTACCGCTTTGGAGCGTTTGCGGTTTGATTCCGAAGGAATGGAATTGTCCCTCGAAATGCTCGAGGATGCCCGGGAAAAACAACTGACCATCATCGAAGTTCCAACGGTCATACGCTATGACGTCCCTAAAGGATCAAACTTCACCGCTGTATCACACGGGTTCACTGTTCTCACTTGGGCCCTGCTCTCACTTTCACAGAAGAAACCGTTGCTCGTTCTTGGACTCCCTGGCGTTGGACTCTTAGCGACCGGTGCTGCAATGGGATTGAACGTCGCACAAGGCGTAACCATGCAACTTGACAGCATTGTCGGACCGGGTCTTTCTGCCGTCTGGATTGGTGTCTTAGGCCTCTCTCTGATGGCAACGGGGCTGGTTTTACAGAGCGCACGTGGATTTCTTCGACATCTTCTGGTTCGCGAATTCGGCTTGGATTAAAACCTCAAACTTTCATCCAAACCCAGCCGCTGAATGAGTATCCTTCAAGACCCTGCTAATCATGCATCAGCCATGGCAAGCGGTTCGAGCGGGGATGAAGGGTTCCTTTCGAATTTGTTTGAACCGCTTGCAAATTTGCAAAACCGCTTCACATCCTCTTCGATGCGTCGCCTTGACTCAATGTACGGCACCATCCTCGCATCACCGATGATGGTGGTGGTGCTTCTTGTCATCATCGCCGGTGTTTTTGCAAGCCAAGGTTTGAATTTCCAGGAACAAATCGATGATGATGTCGAAATTTTCCTTCCTGATGGGGCTCCTTCAACAGAACTGCTCCTCGAAGTGCGCGAAGAATGGTCGACCGATATAGCGGTCATCTACATTCAAACACCCAATGCCATGGATCCTTCCTTTACGACCAACATCACCGATGAGATGTTCCTCAAGGAAATAAGTTGGATTGAAGGCGATGATGACAACGCTAACGGGGATTCAACCGGCAGAGGCATCGATTATGCAAAAGACGACCGTGGTCGCAGTGATGGCGTGTTATGGATCATATCGCCAGCTCAAGTGATCAAAGAAATCAATTCCGCTGACGGGCGGTTCAACAATTCCCTCTGCGTCCATGGAATTAACACCCGCATTCCTGTTCAAGTGGACTGTGACCTCCCCGGTGGTGGCCGATACGCAATACCAGATCAACAACGCATCGATCAGATCATCGAAGAATCAGACGGTGCCTTTGATGCGTTATTCAAGGACACCAATGACATGGATTTGTTCTTCGACAGCGACGGTGACGGAAACACCACCAATGACATTGATGGTGACGGCATTTGGGACACAGCAGCAGTCCTTGTTGGGATGAAAAGCGACCTTTCCGAGACCAATGATTTCGACGATTTTAGCGAGTTGCTCGCTCATTTCCAAGAGGTCATCGATGCAAGGCCAGATGAATACACCCAGACCGATATGACCGTGACGGGATTGACCAAAGTCTTGGAAGATATTTCTGATGCCATCTATGAAGACTTATTGATGATTTTACCGTGGTCGGTCTTGTTTACTATTTTGGTGATCACCGCTCTTCACCGTTCGCTCAAGGTTGTCGTGATTACAGGAACCCCCATCGTGATGGCGCTCGCAGTAACGTTCGGAAGTTCCGTCATCATGGACATCACGCTGACGCCAATGATTGTAGCAACGTTTCCTATTCTGATAGGTTTAGGGGTGGATTATGCCTTGCACATGGTCAATCGAATCGAAGAAGTTCGGCGAAAGGAGATTGACAAAGCCAACGATGAGAACGCCCGAAGGCGTCGAACTGGTGAGGCACTTCAACCCGTTCCTGATTTGTGGGACATCAATTTTTATCGAGAATGTGTGCTCGAGATGACTCGCTCCACCGGTGTGGCTGTCTTCCTCTCTGCGATGACCACCATCATCGGTTTCTCTGTGCTGATCGCCCCAATGATCGTGCCAATCGCTCCAATTCGCTCGGTCGGCATCACATTGGTCATCGGTATCGGCTCAACATTATTGTTCAGCATCATTCTCGTGCCTACGCTTTCATGGCTTCTGAAGTTCAATAAACGAAGCAATCCATCGGTGTGGAAGAACATTGGAACTTGGCCTGTGAAGTGGTTCTTAGCGATTTTGTTGGTTTCGGGGAGCGTCACGGCTTACGGTGTAGCGAACTTAGACACGATGGATGAACCGATCACTGGCTCCTCAGAAGCACCTGACGGGATTGACTCGCTCAACTCCTTAGCCAAATATTCCCGTGAATTTAGCGGTGGACAAACCTCGTTGTTCATTTTTAATGCTGAAGAACGGACCGCTGAAGCTCAGGCAAACAACACGGATAACATCCGTGACCTACCTGTTTTAGATGCCATCGATGCTTTGGAACTTCAAATTGATGACGTCGATGAGACCAACACCACCAGCATCATCACCTTCCTGAGAACGATTCCCGCAACGATCACCCTTACAGATGGAGTCACGCTCTACGAAGGCAGCCTCTGGGATTTACTTCACGACCCGTGTTGGGAGAGCAATGACCCAATCGAATGCAACGTCTGGCTTGGCCTTGAATTAACGGGCCCCGATGGTCGGAAAGGCCTTCGAAAGGACATGGTGAATGCGGTCTTTGACACATTGAGTGAAGAAGTGCGTTCAATGCTGTTGAATGAAGGAGGGACGAAGGCAATCGTTTACGTCACTCAGCCATACATGAACCTCAATGTCGCAGGGGAATTGCGCGACGAAATTGACGGCTTACTCTCTGAGGAACCCGATGTTGCAAAAACAAGCACTTCGCTGCTCACTGGAGGCCTCCCTGTGTCCCTCGACATCAACGATGGCATCCATGACACACAAACCCTCACGACAGTCGTAACGCTCTTGCTTCTGACCTTGGTGTTGGCCATCGTGTTCCGATCGCCCCGATTGGGAATCTACACCATGATACCGGTGGCAGTGGTGATTTTGTGGCAACCGTTGTTGATGAAAAGTGGAGACGTCAATGTCAACATCTTCACCGCAATGATTGGAACGATTGTCTTTGGAATCGGAGTTGATGATTCGATTCACGTTATGCACAGAATCCAAGAAGAAGGTGAGACGCCAACCGGCATCGCCAACGCCATTGAAGAAACAGGTCAAACTATTTTTGAGACCACCCTCACGACGATTTCAGGCATCGCTGCTGGCTTTTTAGCGGCCTTCCCAGGCTTGGAGAACTTCTTCATGATCATGTGCATGTTGATCTTCTTCGCCTTCATCACCAGCGCCTTCCTGCTGCCTGCGATCATCACCTTCGAACACACACTACGCAGCAAATTACGTGGAGAAGATGACTGGAGAGATTACGGAGAAGGAATCGCTTTAGCTTCACCGATTTCAATGAAACCGCTTGATGCGGTGTTGGAACAATGATGCGAGGCATCCATTGTTGACCACGGATGGGCCAGCATTTCGTGACTTTGAGATGTGGTGGGCAGGAACTTTCACGCACTGGAAGGTTCGAAGGTTGATTGTTTGGCCAGGGATACGAAAAGGGTGGAGGGAGTAGGGAGTAAGCCCCTTTCTGTTACCTTTCGGTGACCGCATTCAACTTAGCATCCTACCTGCCCCTCGACGTGCCGTGTCAACGGGGCTGTTTGGACTTGCTCCAACGGGGTTGCTCGTCTCATCGACAACAAGGCAATCTCTGTTTTTCAACTTCATTGTACACACCTTGCATCGTTCGTTTCTGCTGCATTGACCTGACCATTTCTGTTCTCTTACTTCTGTAAGCCGTTTGCACTATGGAGAGGGGACTTTCCTCAGAGTCGAACTCTGTCAGCGATCCTCCTACTCCCTCCAATGGGTGCTTTGGCATCGAGGTTTCAAACCCTTCGCTGTAGAATGAAGATCACTTGTATGGGTTCTCGCCAGGTGGCGAAGAGGCCTGTTGAGCCCCATAGGGGCCTGATACAGGTGGAGTTGTGGGTTGATTCTGCTGAACCGTTGATTCTGGAACATGATAGTTCTTCATCGGAACCATACCCTTTGGTTGAGGTGATTTCAAACCGAACATAAGCACAGCAACTAGCGATACACTGAGCAAAAATATGATGACAAGGAGCATAGGGTTGACCGCAGCCACACTGCCCAAAACCCCTTCAGTACGCGGTTCATCTACAAAGACAGTGCTTGTTTGGGCAGAGGGACCCGCAATGATGTGGTATTCAATCCACATCGTTCCTGAGCGGTCAGGCATCCACTCTTTGCTGTAGTCGAATTGCCCACCTGCAGGAATTTCAACTTCACGTGCATCGATTCGAGTTCGAGCTCCGTTGCTTTCAACGCGTTCGACAAACATCTGCGCCGTTCCGTTGGCACGACCGTTGTTTTCAATGGTCACGCCAAGGCGGAGGACATCTCCTTCAGCGATGTCCTTTGATGGTTTCATCGTAGGATTGGTAAAGGTGTAATCTGCAACCCGTTGTTCAAGCGTCCAAACCGACAAAGGCGCATCGATGTCATTGAACACTGGCGCCATTGGATGGCCTGCGACATCGGAGCCGGTGACCCAAATGCGCAATTCAAGGGCTTGGGTACGCATGGATGTGGTTAATTGTTCATCAAGGTTCAGCACCGCCTCTGTTGGGATCATCGAGCCGTAGGGGCGCCCTCCAACGACGCCAAGGGGAAGCGATCCATTGACAACCACAGGACTTGCGAGGCCAAACCCTGCTTGGTGGACCGCCCAATTCAATGTGAGTTCATCTTCACTTAGCCGATCCTCTTCATCGATGATGATTTCGAATTTTAATGAAGACCATGTTGATTCATCAATGATTGAATTGACTCCCGGTGAGGCGACCCCCACAATGCTTGGGTCTTGGTGATCGACAATGAAGAACGCGAAAGGTGCAGAATCGGTTCGATCGATCGCTCCATTCGGAGGGTCATCAAGAGCGCTAGTGAGTCCATAGGTGCCAGGGGCAAGAGGAGAGATGACAGCCCCGGTAAAGGAGCCATTGACCGATTCAACGGCAGCTTCAATGCCGCCAAGGTCCAACATCAAATCCACGGATTGAATGACTGCGATTTGGGATCGGAACCAGACTAAATCACCCATCACGCCCACTTCAGAGCGTGGTTGAATCCATGTCCCAAGTCCATTGATGGCAACTTCATCAACAGTCAACGTCATGCCGCTACGAGGAATTTCAAACTCCCCAGAAAAGCGCCAGTCAAGTGAAGAAAGTGAGGCTAAGTTCGATTGTCCAGACCGATCGTGGACGAGGATGGAAGGCGTGCGGATCAAACTCACATCGGGATTGAATCCCCATTCAAGAGAGAAGTTGATGTGGAACATTCCCTCTGTCGAAAAGACTTCGCCATCGTTTAGGTCTTCCAGTGTGCATGAGTCGATTTCAATGAAAACTTCACTGGTCAAGCATTGCCCCGTGGTAGCATTCCAGAGAATGTCGAGCGGTGTGTTGTGATTGCTTGCGAGGTCGATTTGAATGGTTTCAATGTCAGACACGCCGTTCATGTCCCAAACAGGAACACTGAGCAGGTTGGCTTCACCAGGGTGCAACCATGCATCGCCTTCAATGTGCCACGAAGCGGGCGTAGAGCCAAGTTGAGGTGCACCGTCGTTATCGATTTGGACATTAAACAACGGTTCTTGGAAACTGCCAGCAGCCAACATAGGATTGCCCGCAGAATCTGCAACTTCGAGCCATCCTCGCATCATCGATCCCGATTGATACGCAGAGGAATCAAACTGGAACAGATAATGACCTTGAACGCCTGTTCGATCTTCTGGAATTTCAAGTTCATGGAGTGTGAGTTCTTCTGCATCCATGATGCCATCCATGTTAGCATCATCAATCCAAGAGCGCCAAAGAATGACCTTGGCATGGGAGGGGAGAACCGGACGGTCGGCAATGAGGAAGTCAAAGGCAGTTGACGGGCCAGCATCAAGATGGTCAAATTCATGGATGTTCATTCCGAGCAATTCAGGAGACACTGTGTCGAAGAAAAAGTCTGCATCGTTGGGTATGGCGTATGAAACGTTTTGTCCTTGCAAGGGTTGGAGTTCAATCCTCAATGACACCTTTTCTTTATTGGTTGGGACACTCCAAGGGAAGGAAGCAACACCGTGTGTAAATACGGATGTGCATTGTTGTTGCAAATCCTCAACAAAGAAACACACATCAACGCTGCCGCTTCGTGGGGAGGGGCTGTTTTCAATCCCTTCGAATCTCAATTCGGCTTCGATGGTCACCACATCGCCAGGGTTGAGGTATGGATGGTCCAATTCAGAATGAATGCCGTCGAGGTTCACCGAGCGCCAGTCGAGAAGTTGGACATCGTTTTCGACACCCTGAGCGTTTCCGAGCCCGAAGTTCATCGTCACTGGAATCATGGGCCCAGTTGGTGCAATGAGGTTGACAGAGACGGTCAATGATTCTTCGTCGTCCCATTGCTCGGTGAATTTGAAGCGGTGATCTATTTGGAGGATGGAACCACTGCCAATCACAGTTTTCGACCCGAGACCACCGTTGTCTGACCACACCATTGGTGCGCCTTGTGTTGTGCATCCTAATTCACCCGTTGCTGGGAGGGATACAAAGGGGCATGAGGTTTGAGAACTGCGAACCATACCTTGGAGTTGCAAAGCCACAGACCAGCCATTTGTTTTGACATACGAAGCGGCATCTGTGACCCCGAGCGAGGTGAAATCAAAGGTGCTGCTAATTTCAATCCAATCGGTTGATGGAACAAAAGTATCACTGATGTTGGTGATTTGAATCGATACTGGGTCGACTGAATTCTGGGTGGTGATTTGATTCACTGTGAGATGGAGTGCACCCGTTGAAGACATCCGAACAGGGAGCATGATTGTTTTGAGTCCACCCACGGCTGCTGCTGAATGAAGTTGGCTGTTCAAAGCGATGACAAGTGCATCATTGGAAGTGAAGTCCATGCTCAAGGCCGCATCATAAGGTGCGAGCAAACCACCGACTACCAGGTTGGAACTCGAACTCGTAGAACCTATAGAAAGTTGTATATTGGCCAAGGGCAACCCTTTCATCCCGTGTGTAGCAATCGCCTGTGACAGCGCCCCGTTGAGTGTTGTCAATTCGGCTGGAGTCAGGGTAATCACAATCAAATCTTGGAGGTTAGGAAGGGTTTTGCTCAAGACTTCTTGACCTGCGATGGACAAGGTCATGGCCGGTGTTGAGGATGGTGTTGCTGGTGAAGCCACTGCAAATTCGAAGGCATCGACGCCTGCCAGTGGCAATGCGAACTCAAAGGTAGCTGCTGCGCTTGGGGTTGAAGCCCTTGTGTGCCACATCTCGCCGTCAAGGAATCGATCTTGGATACCCATTCGCCCCACTTCTGGCAACATCATCGACCAGTCATTCACACCGTCAAGTCCGACATCAAATCGAAGACCGTCAACAATGCTGGTACGAATCATTTCCACATCAAACGTGCTGAGGGTCCATGATCCACCAGTTGAAATCACCCTGAACACAGCAGTGTACATTGGTGCATCAAACCAAAGTTGCACACCCGTCTGCATATTTTGCCATGTAACACCGCCGTCAACAGACGCTTGTAGTGTGGCTGAGCCTGACAATAAACTGTTGGAAACCACACCTGCGAAACCGCTTCGAACATGATAGGAGGGCGAAATCAGATCACCAGAGCCAGAGATTTGACCCGACGTCCATGAGACCCCTTGTAGTTGCCAACCTTGACCAGTTGGATCTTGATTGAAGTTTTCGAACAGTGCCCCGTCAAAGTGGAACCCATAAATGCTAGGAACACCCATTGAGCCGCTTTCCATATGGACATCCAAACGGACAAGCGGGTGAGTGTGCCAATCGATCATTCCAAGATCGATGCTTCGATCAGTCATGTGCTCAAAACCATCCACTGGTTGGTTGGTCGAAGCATCAAGAAGACGCCATTCAAGCACAGCGTTTCCAGGAATCAAAGCGTCCATGTGAAGGTAACCAAAGGCTTTGTTTTCGCCCTGGCCCAAAAGACTGGGGCCAAACGCCGAGGATGTCCAATTACCCTCACCTGATGAAACACCGGTGTTGGTTGGTAAAACGGACACGTCGTCAACGTTCCAACCAGTGTAGGTGACTGAACCATCCGTGCTCCCGATGCCGAACCGAACTTGAAAATTTGAGTTCCCTGCCACGTAGTTCGTAATGGATATTGTTTGTTGAGTCATCGAACCGTCATTGACTGAACCAGGATTGGAATAGACCGTAGCCCAATTCCCATTTGTGCCCTTCACAGCCACATATGCATGGTCATAGGAGGAACTTTCAACACCTAAGCGCTTCATGAACTCAAGTTCCCAATTTCCGGAGCATGAGGAACAATCCATCACAGGGGACGTTGCCCAAATGGTCGAACCCATCGAATTTGGATAATTCCCATTGTACGTGTAAAGGGCTTTGACGCCACTGCTCACTCCACCGTTTTGACCAAGAACGGTGTCATAGCCCCAAATCCAAGAGGGTGACCCGAGGGTCCAACCGTGTGATGCTGCTTCGAAATCCCATTCCCATCCTTGTGGCAGAATGGTCAGTGACGAGCCATTGACGTCCATGCCGTCATACACGGCACCTGTTGAAAAATCACTGGAATCCGTCCACGACGAAGCCAAAGAAGAAGGAAGCCTCATGGGTTCAACTTCGATATCGATGCCTTGGATGGCTTGACCGTCGGGCACCTCTAATTCGATTTTTGTGCTTGCTCCATCAGGAAATGAACCGATGGTTATGCTCTCTGCTTGTCCCAAAGTGACGGCATGTTGCGGCGATGC
>Ga0308016_10000476_pt1 | contig 20475 bp, 7 predicted proteins | sample Neamet233_FD_203129 | JGI IMG/M metagenome (GOLD analysis project Ga0308016, IMG submission 203129) | Marine microbial communities from water near the shore, Antarctic Ocean - #233 | ecosystem: Environmental > Aquatic > Marine > Unclassified | place: Southern Ocean | collected 2014-07-28
ATGATAAAGAAAAATCAACTGGTGAACCCTGAAAGTTCAACCTACAAATCATTTATATCATTAGCTTCTTAAAAAATTAAATTAGTTTAAAACTTGATGCTTAATTTTAGCAGATGCGACAGAACCTAAATTTCTTGTATAGTTTATTCACTCGTTTCTTCGGAGATTTATTTTTGATGTTTTTTTTAAACAAAATTTACGCCGGCTTTTGCTTCAATTCCCATTAAGATTATTACTTTAGAAGTAGATTCAAAAAAAATTAATCTAATTATTTCATTTTCTAACGATACTGTTTAAATAAAGCCTCAACATATTATGAATTAATTTGTTGAGGCTTTTATGAATCAGTCAATTAAAAAAAATATTTGAACCTCTCCTTAAAACTAGAGATAATAGTTTGATCCTAAATTATTTAGCAACTATACAGTATCAATATTTTATTCGATAGCGTAATACTTTTTATATAAATCAAAATATTTTGCGCTATTTCCGTTTTCAAACGGAATCAACGTAAAAGTGTACGTATGTTTAACATCTCCTTTAATAAGATATTTATCTAATGGTTTAGAATACCAACTATCAACACCAGCTACACCTCTTTGTTCAAGGTCTATATTTAACTGTACTAAATCTCTTTCTTTAATGTCTGTCGTATGCTTTCTACCATTGTAATTGCTAGCCGTTTTACTATAATCTAAATCGCTAGTAGTGTCAAAATCTTCATTAAGCATATGTAAGGCAGAAATACCTAAACCTTTCGTTTTATTATTACTTACAACTAATAGCCCTTCGTTATTTGAATTGGACAACGCAACCCAACGAACATCCGTTTTGTAGCCATTCTCTTGAGGTCGAATATACGGCACATATTGGTCTCTTACATTCGATTCATATACATCTATAAAAGCAGATACATTTCTATCTTGGTAGTTTTCCCAAGGGCCTCTACCATAATACACCATGTTATTATACGTTTTTTGCAATAACATACTCATACCAACTCTTGGAATATCGCCTTTATAAGTTGTTTCGTTTAGCGTATTTTTAATGGTTATCAACCCATTTCCATCAATAATATAGTTACTAATAAAAAGGGTATTAACTCCAGCGAGATTGTATTCAACTTCTAATTCAACGCTATTCTCTTTTTTATGAAGGATGTTTATGCTTTTTACTTTAGAAAACAAAGAAGCTTCTTTCCATTTAAGACTCTTAATTTCCATTTTATTACCCTGATCATTATCCGTTAAAGGTCTCCAGAAGTTAGGTTTAGGTCCATTTTCATCTTTAATTAATTCATTCTCTTTATATTTATATGAGATTATGTTACCAGATGAACGGCTAAATGTAATATCAAAAGTTGTATTATAGATTCTAATATTTTCATCATTTTTATTAACAGAAATGGCAGGTGTTTTTTCTAAAGTAATTTGCGCTTTTTTGAAAAATTTATCTAATTTTATTTGCTCACGAGCCACCTCAAAACCTTTCGATAATAATCCCCAATTGGCTTTTATTTTAGCGGAAAATTCAATAAAATACTCCGTATTTGGTTTAAAATCAATATCTTCTTCTATTGCGATTCGAATTAATTTACCTGTATGTGGTTGTACATCCAAATTTTCAATCGGTATTGATTTGATGATTTTCCCATCTGCCTTAAGCATCGCAAATAAATCAAAAGCACTTAAATTAGTAAAATCATATAGATTTTCAACTAAAATTTTAAGTTCCTTATTTCCTTTATTATACCCTTTGAATTTAAAATTTATAAATTCCTGAGCTTTTTTAACTTCGTACAAAGCAGGTTGCGGAGTTCTGTCTGGAAAAACAATACCATTGTTTAAAAACGTATTATCCGATGGCATATTTTCTCCATAATCACCACCATAAGCATAGTATCTCTCTCCTTTCTCATTGGTTTTCCATATAGATTGATCTACCCAATCCCAAATAAAACCACCTTGCAAGTTGTCATATTGTTCTATCACATCCCAATAATCTTGAAAATTACCAGTACTATTACCCATTGAATGTGCATATTCACTAGGAATATATGGTCTATCTGTTTTAGACCTCCCAATAATTTCAAAGGCTCTTGGCGAAGGGTATTGAGGTGCTAAAATATCGGTATTCCAATCCATATCAAAAATATCATTTGGATTATCATCTTTATAAGGACGCTCATATTGCACAGGTCTTTTCGTTTTATCAATTGCTTTTATAGACTTGTAGCCTGCATAAAAATTAACACCATTTCCCGCTTCATTTCCTAAAGACCATGTAATTACTGAAGGATGGTTTCGATCACGAATAACCATTCGAACCATTCTATCTACATGCGCTTTTTCCCAAGTAGGTTTTTTCGCTAATGAATGGTCTCCATAATACATACCATGAGATTCTATGTTTGCTTCATCTACAACATAAACACCATATATATCGCATAATTCATAAAATACATGACCTCTAGGGTAATGACTTAATCTAACTGCGTTGATATTGTTTTCCTTCCACATTTTAATATCTTTTAATATTAATGCTTCAGACATTACGTGGCCTGTTTCTGGGTCTGCTTCTTGTGCGTTAACGCCTTTCAGTGTAATTCTTTGTCCGTTTACTAGTAATAATCCGTTTTTAATTTCGACACTTCTAAAACCAATTTTTCTAGTTATAACTTCTAAAACGCTGCCTTTAGAGTCTTTAAGTTCAAATACAAGTGTATATAAGTTAGGATGTTCAGCGCTCCATTGTTTTACACTTGGTAATGTTGTCTTAAATGAAATTTGATTTTCAGAAAACTTATTTACAAAGGTCTTTTTTATTTCATGTGCTAACAGTTTATTTTTATCATAAATCTTGTAGCTTAATCGTATCTTTTGTTTTGTTTTTAAATGATTTTCAAGTTGAATATCAGTACTGAAAACACCATCTTTATAAGCCCCATCTAAAGTAGACGTAATTTCAAAATCTTTTACTCTAACTTTTGGTTGTTCATAGATAAATACACTTCGTTCTATACCGCTAATACGCCAAAAATCTTGACATTCTAAGTAGCTACCATCTGTCCATCTAAAAATTTGGATAGCAATCGTGTTTTTTCCTGATTGAGCATGTTTCGTAATATCAAATTCTGCGGGTAATTTACTCCCTTGAGAATACCCAACATATATACCATTAAGCCAAACAAAACCACCAGACTTCATGGCTCCTATATGTAAAAAAAGCTGTCTATTATTAAAATTTTCCGGGAGTATAAAATCTCTTCTGTATGAACCTACTGGGTTCGTGTCATGTGGAGTTTTTCCAGGATTTTTGGGATAAATACCATCTAACTCAATATCTTTAGAAATAGGTGCTTTATAATCTGCAAATTCATACTGATGGTTTACATAAATAGGAGTTCCAAATCCTTCAACTTCCCAATTTGCAGGTACTTTTATAGGATCCCAAGAATCAAGATTCTCTTCAGGATTGAAAAAGGTTAAAGGTCTATCATCAGGTTTATTCGCTAAATTGAATTTCCAAATTCCATCAAGCACCAATTTATTGCTAGCACTATTTAAAAGCGTGTCTTTTATTGTAGATAATGATGTAAATGAGGCATGAGCTGGTTCTTTATTTTCTTCAATAACTTGTTCGTTTTCTATGTAATGATAAATGTCTTTAACTTGACTGTTACCAACAGAACAAAAAAAGAATAAAATAGATGTGAATAAGGATGTTTTAAAGATCATCTTAAAATTGGGGTATTAAATAGTTTTGGTGAATTTAAGCAATAATAGCGTAGTACTATGCTATTATTTTAAATTTCTACAGGAGTAAATTAAGTGTTTATATAAAGTATATTCTAGTTTTAGATCTATTGCTTAAAACATTATTTTTTTTTAAAAAAAGGTTAAAATCGTGTTCATTTGCTGCTGTTTTTATTTCAAAAATAGAACCCTTTAGGTAAGTTCGAAATACACATAAAATTTTCTTTTTTATCTATTAAAAGTTCTCTAGATTTTATAACCCGTACATCACTTCAAAATGTCTTTAAGGATCCTCTTTATGAAGTTAGCCTTTCTGCTTTTACATGAAAAACATCCTAAAACGGATTAGGATGTTTTTTAATTGAGATACTGTTATAAAATCAAATTATTTTAAATGAATGTAGGGGCTATAAAAGCCCCTACATACTGTGAAATAAAACTATTTAAAAGAGTTTTATGAAAAAAATCTTAAAGTATTCCTCAAAACAATTTTGAGAAATTATTTTAATTATTTATTCACAATCACTTTCTTAGTTTTCGTTTGACCATTGGTCGTTAAACGAACAAAATAAATACCATTTGGCTGATTTGATAAATCAATTGAATGTGTTCTATTCGTAACGTTTGTATAATTAGATGATTGAAGCAATTTTCCTAAAATATTAAAAACCGCTACATTAACATCATTTGCATTATCCATTTCTAATTTCAAATTAGTAATTCCAGTAGTTGGATTTGGATAAATTTCAAAAGCACCTGTAAATAATTGATTTTCAACAGTACTTAAAGTAGTCTCAGCTATCAATATATCATCATAATACGCTAATGAAGGATCATCAGAACCAGAAATTTTAGCCGCATAGAAGTCAATTGAATCTATAGTACCGTCTAATGTAAATTCTTTAATCAATACACCAGCATAATAAAATTGTCCTACTGCGTTGTCATAGTCAAGAACAAATTTCTGTTCTACCCATGCATCATTAATTGCATCAAAAGTAGTTGTAACTGAGTTGGCTGTAAATTCCCCTACCGTTGTACTGAAATATAATTCTGCTTCGTAATGGATATTAGCGGAAGTCATATAATCACCCATTAAATGATAGTATGCTCCTCCACCTGAAGAAGCAATATATTGCTTCATCGTAATTGTCTTAGATCCTGTAAGTGTTCCTAAAAGAGCTACAGCATCTGATAGAGTACTTCCATTCTCCCAAATCTTCAAAGAATTAGTACCACTAACCGCATAATCTGTTGATACATCTGCATTAGAGGGTCCTCCCCAACCTTCCCATTCACCAGCTGTAAACTGTCCGTCGAATGATCCTGCTGTATAAGCCTCAAAATCATCTTCCGTTAATGGTGTTGGTGCTATAACTGTTTCAGCTATCAAGAAATCATCATAATACGCTAATGAAGGATCATCAGAACCAGAAATCTTAGCCGCATAGAAGTCAATTGAATCTATAGTACCGTCTAATGTAAATTCTTTAATCAATACATCATTATAATAAAATTGACCTACTGCGTTGTCATAGTCAAGAACAAATTTCTGTTCTACCCATGCATCATTAATTGCATCAAAAGTAGTTGTAACTGAGTTGGCTGTAAATTCCCCTACCGTTGTACTGAAATATAATTCTGCTTCGTAATGGATATTAGCGGAAGTCATATAATCACCCATTAAATGATAGTATGCTCCTCCACCTGAAGAAGCAATATATTGCTTCATCGTAATTGTCTTAGATCCTGTAAGTGTTCCTAAAAGAGCTACAGCATCTGATAGAGTACTTCCATTCTCCCAAATCTTCAAAGAATTAGTACCACTAACCGCATAATCTGTTGATACATCTGCATTAGAGGGTCCTCCCCAACCTTCCCATTCACCAGTCGTAAACTGTCCGTCGAATGATCCTGCTGTATAAGCCTCGAAATCATCTTCCGTTAATGGTGTTGGATCTGGAAAACCACCTACAACTCCTATAGTTGTATCTGTTGCATCAGCTACTTTAATAAATTTTAAAGGATTCCCTTGATCATTTGCTGTCCATTGTCCTAATGTTCTATCAAAACCACCACCGCCGTTTTGATTAACGTGCTGTGTTTCTCCATCACGTCTTAACTCATAAGAATTTGGATGAGAAGGATTCGCAGTCGCTATAATGTCGAATATTACACCTGCATCAGCTGCCGTTGCTTGAAGTAAAGAACCACTATGTCCAATCTCTCTTCCTAATTTATTGGTAAAAACATGTTTGTCTCCACGAATTGTAATACTCCATAGTTGAGAATCTGTAGCTTCTAAAGCTTGCGCTGTTAGTAAGTCAGTATCTAATCCCATATCTTGTATAACACCCTGATTACCATCATTATCAGGTCTACCGAACTGAATATAGTAATCTGTAGCTCCAGAAGTATCTAAATCGGTACCACTTGTATCTGCTATTGCAGCAACTGTAGTTTCTTGTGTAAATATTAATGGATTATTAGGATCTCCAATTCCCCATTCTGATAATAAAGCACCTATCGCTCCACCACCAGCTTGGTTCATTCCATAATCTCTAACTTCTCCAACACGTTGTAATTCCCATCCAGCTGAATAAATGTCGTTTTGACTTACTTTCAATTCTAAAACTGTAGTAGTACTTGATGTTGAATCATAAACATCATTATCCGCATCATAGTTTAAAGTATTTTCGAGTTTACTAACTAATACCATTGCATCGTTAGAACCTGTTACTTTCCATAATTGGCCATCATTTGTAATATCAAGCGCTTGAAGTGTAGCATTTGTACCAACACCCATATCTTGAATATAGTTATTACTGCTTAAAAATTTAATGCGGTAATAATTATCTGCAACTACATCATCAGAAATTATTGGTGCATACACCATATCCGAAGGCAAAACAAATGTTAATACATTATTAACGTCACCAACATTCCATTCTGCAATTGTTTTACCAAATCCAGAACCACCTGATTGGTTCAAAGCACCACTTGCACCAGAACGTTGTATTTCCCAGTTTGGAGCGTTTTCAACCAATCCATAAGTTGTAGTACCTCCAGCAGTAGCTGTAAAGTTTGCAAGACCATCGTACTCTAAAGCATTACCAGCTTTATTTGTAATCGTGTAATTTCCTGCTGTACCTGTTATTTCCCATAGTTGATTATCATCACCTTCATGTGCATAATCAGTTTTTACTACTGAACCATTGCTATCTAAAACACCATTACCAGGAGTAAATTGTATATAATAGTATGTATTTAATTCTGGTAAAACAGAAGCAGCAGCTGTATGTAAACCACCTACAACTCCTATAGTTGTGTCTTCTGCATCAGTTTCTTTAATAAATTTTAACGGGTTACCTTGATCGTCTGCAAGATATTCTGTTAGTTTTCTATTAAAACCACCACCGTTATATTGATTTATGTGATCTGTTGTTCCTTCACGTTGGAGCTCAAAAGATTCAGGATAATCAGTATTATTACTAGCGACAATGTCAAATGTTACACCTGCAGTAGCTGCTTTTGCTTCATAGAAACCAGTGGCATCATTCCAACCAATTTCTCTTCCCAATTTATTGGTAAGAACATGTTTACCTGCACGAATTGTAACACTCCATAGTTGAGAGTCTGTAGTAAAAGCAGCTTGTGCAGTTTTTACTGGAAGATCTGGTCCCATGTCTTGTATGACACCCTGGTTGCCAGAACCAGCTCTACCAAACTGAATGTAGTAATCAGTACCACCATCAGTATCTAAGACGGCACCACTGGTATCTGTCTGTGCCAAAGTTGTAAGTGAGAATAGCACACTTAAACATAATAAAGTAATTTTTTTCATTGTATTTAAATTTAGTTAATAATTATTTGCAATATTTTAATTCGATGTTTATTAGTCAATACTATAAGCGTTTAATTCTGCTAAATGCGTATAATGGTTACTCCCTTGTGGAACACGATACGTAATATACCTTGTTGCATTGGGAGTGAATTCTATAGATACACCTTCATCTGTTTCTAAGCTTCCTGCGTAAGTCGCTACAATTACTCTTCCATGGCCAGGATCCCAAATACTTGGTGTATTACTTGTAATAATTTGGAGAGACGTTGCACCGCCATTATCACCTATTTTTCTAAATATCTCTACACTAGAAATAGTTTTAACCTCACCCAAATCGATGGTAATTAAATGTGGATAATTTGGTTGTGCATTTACCGTAGCTGTATGCCAAAATGTATTTACATTGCCATCTATTAAAGCTTCTCCAAGACCATTATTTGGAAATTCTACAGTTGACATTGATGGTTCTTCAGATGAAATATCAGTGATAGTCCAATTGGTTTTATCAACTAAAATTGGAATTATTGGAGCAACGGTGAATGTGTTAATCCATTGGTTTCCATTTGAATCTGAAACCAATATTGTAATTTGTTGCTCTTCACTTGGAAGGTTTGATATTGTAAAAGTATCAGTGGCATCAGATGATGTTACACTTTGCTCTATTGCTTCTCCGTTTATATCTGTACTAGAGAAATTAAAAGTAAGATCTAGATTATTTTCGTTGTTCCAATTAGCAACAATAGCTCCAAGAATCGAATCGAATGTAAAACTCATTATAACAGGTTCTATTGAAACATCTGGGGTAAACACTTCCCAGGTAGAAACAAATGAATCTAAAGAGGTTTCATTACCTAAAGCATCTTTTGGGCTAGGCACATAAAATGTACGGTAGCTAAAAGGTTCCGTTAAATCCACTTGTGGCAAGGCTACTTGAGAGTTATCTCCAATAGCATCAACAACGACTTCATTACCGCTTGTATTTGTATATTTAACTTCCGTATTTCTAGTTAAATTTGTTGGTAATTTTAAATTTGCATATCCTGTTTGGGTTGCAATGTTATAGCTTGTTGAATTTACTTCTCTAGCCGATAAAGTAGCCTGAAAAATATCGCCATAGACATTACCAAATACGGTACTTGCTACAGAATTATTGCCTCCTGAATTTTTAGAAATTACTTGAAACTGATATGATTTTTCTTCTAAATTATCAATAATTAATTCTAAAGTATCCGTAACTTCTTCTGAGTTTGTGTAAGAAAATATTTTACTTTCTTGCTCATTATTCCAAGTAACGAGTATTTCATTTACACTAAAGGCGTTGGTAATAGTACCTACTATTTTTATTCTTTTATTTCCAGATAGAGCAACTAAATCATTTACTTTACTGGTGTAAATAATTTCACCCCCATCAATATATTGTTCATGTACTTCAAAAGTATCGGTACATGCGAAAAAAGCAACTAATGAAAAAGCCATCAATACTATCAGTTTCATTACTGTATTCGTTTTATATATGTTTTTAATGATCATCTTAAAATTCGATTTAATATTATTATAAATAACTTCCCCAGAAAGTTAATTCCCCAAGATTCACAAACCCAGCTCCATCCCAGGTTTGATGTACAACTAAACGGAAATATCTTATTTCTACAGCTTCATCAAAACTAAACTCATCACCAGCATCAAAATGATTCAAATCTTCATCTGAAGCTTGGCCTATTGGTAGTCCAGAAGGCTTCACAGCTTCACATTCTCTTAAAAGAATCCATTCTGATAAATCTCCTCCTACCGGAGGTAACTCTTTAGAACCATACACTGAATAACGTTTTGGGTTACCGTGTGAAAATGCCCAATGTCTGTTTACTTCAGTTCCTCTTTGAAGTACATTAAACCGGCTTAATGTTAACACCCTTCCAAGATCTATAGACAGGATACTTGGTAATGGACCATCTCCTTGTGTATGAGCAAAAGAGCTTTCAGAAGAATCATCATCATATAAGTTTCTGAAGTTACCACCCCATCTACTCCAATCGTCATCGTTATCAAACACAATTTTGCTGAATAATGTCTTGTCTAAACGTTCTTCTAATAATGGAGTTAAAAGTCTATCAGGAGTATTTGCATAAATAGTGTCAGAATAATTATCATAACGATCTCTTATAACAGCTGCAAAAAATCTTGGTACTGCCTCATAGCCTCTTAACGAAGATTTACCTTCTGTTTGTTCGGTATATTTAACATCTACTATTTCAATTTTACTAGAAGTATCTGTTGTTAAAAACTCTATAGCTACAGGTATATTTTGTTCATTTCTCCATGTGTATTTTGCGCCACCATAATCTGCGTTAATTTTCATTGTTTCTTGAATAAGGAAAACCGGAGGTGTTAAAGGAGTCCCTTTTACTTCTACAACTTCAGAAAGGTTTTCTGATCTATCTGCTGCATATAATTTAATTGTTTTTTCTTGAGTGTTTCCAAAACCTGAAATTTTAATGGAATTACTAAAACTTGATGATTTCACCTCAGCTTTATCTCCGTTAGATGCCGTGTAAACTGCTTTTACGTATAATAAATCTTCGTCATTAGGTAAATCATAAGTAATATCAAAGCCTCCATATACAGGTGTTAGTTCTACATTAGATATTATTGATGGAGGAACATTATCTGATAAGGTAGGGGTATGTGCTTGTTCTTCCGAACAACTAAAAACAAACCCAATTAGCGCTAATAAAATTGCTGTCTTCTTCATGATTTCTATTGTTAATATTTTTATTTATAAATGATTACCAACCTGGGTTTTGAATCAGGGTAGGATTATTAATTATTTCGTTTTCTGCAACAGGCCATAAATAATCACGCTCTGAAAATGATGGATAAAACAGGTCTATTACTTTATAATAATCAACAAGATCTTCTTGTAATACATTCCATCCTTTAATAGGTTGATTCATCAGATCAACAGCTAACTTCCATCGTCTCATATCCCAAAAACGAAGTCCTTCAAATGACATTTCAATCATGCGTTCTTGCTGAATAATTTCTCTCAACCCTTCTTTGGTAGTTGGTTTTGAAGCATTGGTAGAAAAACTGCTCCAACTTGTTAGTACACCATCAAGTCCTGCGCGCTCTCTAACTAAATCTATGTAGTTGTATGCTTCGCCTGTTGGGCCATTAGCCTCGTTTAGGGCTTCAGCATAGTATAAATATAAATCTGCTAATCTTATTACTGGGAAAGAATACCTTTTGGTATTCAATGAATTTCCATTGGTTACTTCGGTTTCAATATGTATTATTTTTTTTGCCCAATATCCTGTAACAGAATATTGTGATGGCTCAAAAATAGATGCAAATTCACCTCTTCGACTACGGATATTCCAAAATTGATTTGTACCTGTTCTACCATTTCCAAACCAACTATTTCTATCAAAAGCTAAATCTGCATAGAACCTAGGTTCTCTATCAAAATTTAATTTTGCAGTAGATTGCCCCACTTCTATTTTAAATTTATCCGAAGCTTCAGCAAGCTTCACATTATATCGATTTGAATAGTCATACGTAATATCTTCATTTATCGGTACCCCATTTTCTGTATAGTACATTTCTGCTATTCGAAGTGTTGGGCAGTGCCTAGACGCTACAGGATTGTTTAAATAACTATATAAACGCGGCATGCTTTCATACTGTATTATTCCAGTATCATCAGTATGTCCCCATATAATTTCTTGATTCCATCGATCTGTAACACGACCACGTAACGTTGCTTTTAATAAGGTAAAATCAGTTTGAGGTGCTTCAATATCTAAATCGCCAGTTTGATAAAGTCGTATTCCAGCTTCTTGACAAATATCTATAGCTTCTTTCGATGCTATAGCAGCCATTTCCCATTTAGAGGCATCAAATTGTTGTGGAAAAAAGTTTTCGCCATCCACATTCACAAAATCAGAATACACCGTATTACCGTTAAATAAGGGGCTGGCATAAGTAACTAGAATTCTTGCTTTTATTGAAGCCGCAATCGGTTTTGTAATTCGACCTAAATTATCATTCTCAAACGGTATAAATATTGGTAAATCAGCAATAGCTTCATCTAACAACGCAGAGATAAAAGTAAATACCTCATCAATTGTATTCCTTGTAAGTCTAACATTATCTGTTGCAGACGATATAGGAATTAATTCATCACTAATTGGAATCGGCCCATACATGCGGGCTAAATAAAAGTGGAAGTAGGCTTTTAAAAATTTAGCTTCAGCAATCCATTGTTGCGTTTTTTGTTGACTTAAACCACGGACACCTAGTTCTAACCTTGAAATAAAAATATTACAATTACGGATGCCTACATACATAGAACTAGTACCTTGACCTCTCCAACGTTCACCTAAAGTGTTTGTAGCACCTTGATTTCCTTGCGCAATCGCTTGCCCTGTTTTAAACCTTTCTGTGGTTGGATACCACGTTTCATCAGCACCAGTTAATGATGGATTAAAAACACTACCAGGAGAAGGTACAGAAGCATATAATGTGTATAAAAATTTCTGTGCATTCACTTCATCTGTAAATGCATTATCTAATGTTAATACATTATCTGGAACAACATCTAAATAATCTTTTTCACAAGAATAAAATAGACTAATAATTAGCATTGTAAAAAATATATGTTTGTTTTTCATTTTCTTGTTTTTAGAGAGATACATTAATACCAAAATTAAATACACGTTGGTTTGGATAATTAAATCCATTACCAGCAAGCTCAGGATCCCAAAGCTTAAACCTACTTAAAACGAATAAATTTGTACCACTAGCATAAACTCTAAGTTTATGTAGATTTGATTTTTTTATAAAGCGATCAGGAAAACTGTATCCAATTTCAGCAGACTTTAGTCTAACAAAAGCGCCATCTTTCATAAACCATGTACTAGTTTGTACATTGTTATTAATTTGAGTATCCGACAACCTTGGCCATTGAGCATATAAATCTCTGTTAGATTCAGACCAGTGACTATCCGCGTACACTTTTAAAAGTTGTTGTTGATTTACAAAAGGTGCTGTTTGTCTTGGGTTTATAAAAAAGGTAGAGTTTGCAGCGCCTTGAAAAAAACATGATATGTCTAAATTTTTAATACCTAACGAGAAGCCTGCACCAAAAACTATTTCTGGAATCGTTGAGTTACCTATAGGAACTTGATCGAGTAAAGAGATTTTACCATCCCCATTTATGTCACGATATTTAATATCTCCACCGGTGTAGTCTCCAAAAGTTTGCTCTGGAGAATTATCAACTTCGGCTTGATCCACAAATAAACGGTCGGCAACATATCCCCAAGTTTGATTAATTGGTTTACCTATGCGAGATAACCAAGGCGTATCCGTATAATCAGGTTCTTCTATTTTGGTGATTTCATTCGTTGCATATGTAAAGTTACCTCTTACTTGTAACCAAATATCATTGGTTAAACTTTTATTATATACTAAAGTAGCATCAATACCTCTACTTTCAGCTGCGCCAATATTGGCTCTTACATCAGATTGTAAACCTAGAGAAGAAGGTACAACTCTGTTTGCTAAAATATTTTCTCTTTTTTCTGAAAAGACATCTACTTCTAAATCTAAATCGTTGAATAAACCTAGTTCTAAACCAAAATTAAACTTCTTTGCTGTTTCCCAAGTAATTTGATTATTACCATATCTACTGATAGAAACACCGTTTATATAATTATTGAATTCTTCACCAGTCGTATACCCATTTCCATCAAAACTAATTACAGATAAGTAGAAGAATCTATCTACATTATTACCTAAATTATCGTTCCCTACTAAACCATAAGATGCCTTCAGTTTTAATTTAGTAATAACGTCTTCTGCTTTTTTCATAAAAGGCTCATCTGAAACCATCCAACCTAAAGCGGCAGAAGGAAAGAATCCCCAACGTTCATTTTTTGCAAAGCGTTCTGAACCATTATAACCAAAATTGAACTCTACAAAATATTTTTGGTTTCGTGCATAGGTAAATCGACCAGATAGTCCCATGTTTCTAAAAGGTAATGATAGCTCTAAAAGTTCAGAAGAATTAAGACTGTTATCGACTAACTGTGAATCAGTAAGCGTATTTAATCGATTGTTAAGTGTATATACAAGTAAACCACTTACCTCATTTTTATCGTCTATTTCTTTGTTATAGCTCAAGTTTGATTCAAAATAAGTTGTTGTAGAAATAGCTCTCCCACTCTGTTGAAAATCTATAAATTCTGTTCCTGTCAATGGATTTAACTGTCTTAAACTAGTGATACCTGTAGCGCTGTTTAGTGTAGGCGAATAGTAAAACGGATTGTTAAATCGATCAATTCTAGATGTAGAGTTATTAGTTGTATTAAATATCATTCTATAATTTAAACCATCTGTTATGAAGTTTAAATCTTGATTAAATTGTAATTGTGCTATGATTTTACTTGAAGATGTTTCTTGAATACCACTTGCCATTTCTGCAAAAGGGTTTGTTAATAAACTACCATTTCGTAAAACGTTTCCAAATAATATATGGTTCGTAAATTCATTCGCTTCATTTTTTTTGTAAAATGGACTAAATTCAACAGGGTTCGTTCGTAAAACAGAGTTGTATACACTAGATCCACCTTGTCTAGGGCCACTGTACTTTTCAAAATTAGCATTAAAGCTAACTTTTAACTTAGATGTTTTAGTCAGGTTTACATTGGTACTTGATCTAATATTGTAACTCTTAAAGTTTACATTATTATCAAAAGAACTTTCATTAGGTACGTTTAAAACTCCTAAATCTTGTTGTCCTGCTACAGATAGATAATATCGTGCAGTACTTCCACCTCCACTTAAGCTAAAGTTTAAACGTTTATTGACTGCAAAATCACTAAACAGCTCATTATACCAATCTGTTGTTGGATATAATTCTGGATTATTACCAGAAATTGTATTTTCAATTTTTTGTTGAGAATATGGTAACGGAGCAATAGGATCTCTTGTTCTTACAGCTTCATTTCCCAGTAACATATAGGTAATAGGATCTGCCAATTCTATATTTTGTGTTGGCATTGAGTATGATGTTTCAAAACGAGCAGAAACTTTTATTGGGCCCTCTTTTCCTTCTTTCATGGTAACAAATATCACCCCATTTGCTCCTCTTGCTCCATATAAAGCGGTAGCAGAAGCATCTTTTAGTATCGAAAACGCATCGATATCATCCGGATGTAAACGTCTTAAATCATCGATAGTTAACTCTACACCATCAATTAAAATTAACGGGCTATTATTCGCTCCGAAAGACGTAACTCCTCTTACGAAAAAACTAGCGTTATCTTGACCTGGTTCTCCACCTCTTTGAAAACCAATTAAACCAGAAACTCGTCCGGCTAATGCAGTTGTTAAGTTACTTGAAGCCACTTTAAGCTCAGATGGCTTAATTGTGGTAACAGATGAAATAACATTCTTCTTTTTTTGTTTACCAAAACTTACAATAACAATTTCATCTAAAGCGGCAGCGGCAGCATCAGGTTCAAGAGATATATTTATATTATTTTTACCTGTAACAGATACTTGCTTTGTTTTATAACCTAAGTAAGAAATGGATAACACATCACTTTCTTTGACGGTAATAAAAAAGACACCATCAAAATCGGTTGAAGCACCCTTTTTAGTTCCAACAATAGTCACGGTAGCATTTGGTAATGGAAGCCCCGTTTCATCTAAAACAGTTCCTTTAAAGTTCTTTTCTTGCGCACTAAGTGCAACAATACTCAAAAAGAAAATTAAAAATATATATGTTGTTTTTTTCATAAATCTATTAAATAGAGGTTTATTAGTAAGTATCTTTTATCCAATTATAAGGCTTGCGTTTTACCCACATACCTCTAGTAAAATCAGGGAAATCTTGTGGCGCTCCATTGTTTTCAATTGATAATTCCGAAAGCGGTGTAACAGCACTCCAGGCTGCAGCATCGTATACATCCATTGGTGGTGCTATATTTTCTTTAGCAGATTCGACAAAGGCGTTCATTACAAAAAAGTCGATACCTCCGTGACCCGCTTCGGTTGCGATGTCTCCGTATTTTTTCCAAAGTGGATGATCGTATTTCTCAAACCAAGCATCCATATTCTCCCAACCATGTCCTTTAGTGGTACCTTCTATATGGATACGTTGCGTATGGTAATCGAAATCAGTTAACCCTTGAACACCCTGAACTTTAAATCCTAATGAATATGGGTGAGGAGTGTTTACATTATGAGTAACAATAATAGTTTCTCCATTAGATGTTTCTATCGTAGATGTAATAATATCTCCCTGCTTCCATTTTAATTTTGCATTAGGATGATCTTTACCACCATTATCAACAATATATTTATTTAACCCAATAGCTTTAGTAGCGTGCGACGTTAAAGACAAAAAACGGTTTCCTCTATTTACATCTGCCATAACAGCTATTGGTCCCAAACCATGAGTTGGATATACATCGGCATTTCTCAATAATGAATGTTGCGTTCTCCAAACAGATTCAGAAATTCCTTTATCCCCAAATTCTACACCTTTACCATAAGCAGTTTTGCCATTATTTAGTTTAACATGTCTAAGATCATGTTGATACCCACCAGTGAAATGTAATAACTCGCCAAAAACATTTTGTTTTACCATATTTAAAACGGCTAATACATCTCTACGGTAATTCACATTTTCAAGAATCATTAAGTGCGACCCTGTTTCTTCATGCGTATTTACTAAATCCCAGCATTCTTCTAAAGTATTTGCTGCAGACACCTCAAGACCGGTATATTTACCAGCCTTCATGCTATCAACAGCCATTTTAGTATGCCACAGCCATGGTGTTGAAATAATTACAGCGTCAATATCTTTAAGTTCTAATAAATTTCTATAATCATAATCTGAGCTTCCAAAAACTTTAGGTTTTTTAGCCCCAAAATCTTCTACCATTTTTAATGCGATATCAATACGATTAGGATCTACATCACAGATCGCAACAACCTCAACGTCTTTTCTTAATAAAGCATTATTTAAGTGATTGGTTCCTCTTAACCCAACACCAATAAAGGTCATTTTAAGTTTTTGACCAGAAGCTCCAGTATTGGATGCAAAAGAGAAACTAGGTAAAAGTGAAAGACCTGCTCCAGCTAAACCAGCTCGCTTGATGAATTTTCGTCTTGAATTCATATTTTATTTGGGTGAATTTTATTTATGAGTTTATTTTAAAAGAGTAAATATGACGCATCTATTAAATTAATACGGCGAAATTTTAAGCAGTTAAGAGTAAAGCCTTATCATTATTGCGTGACTGTATAAAACATCTCCCTTTTTGATGAATTTGACCACTCTAAAGCTCTTGCTATTAAATTTAAACCATCGTTCTGAAATAATTTATTAATATCTTTACCCAAGTACCAAACCTCCTTTAAAGGAGGTCTAATAGTCTTTTTCTATCTAAATATTCCATATTTTAGACAGATCATTTAATTACTAAAAACACAGTTAATGTTTACATTAAAACGCCTTTTACTCTTAGGATTTACGACATGGTGTTCCTCATTTTTATATGGTCAAAATCAAACAAATTTTAATCATATCTCTCCAGTATTAAATAATAAGGTAATTTCTATTACCCAAACAGAACAAGATGCTTTTGGGTATATGTGGATGTTATTTGGAAACGGAATTTTAAAATATGATGGCTATGATTATAAATTAATAAAAAATAAAACCATTTTTAGTACATGGCAATCAGCAGATATTATAAAAAATATAACCTCTGATGCCGAAAAAAATATTTGGTTACTTACTAGATCTGGATTGGTAAGTAAGTACGATAGCAATCATGGTACTTATGAAGATATTTCATCCATTATAGCAGAACCTATTCAGAAAATACGAGCTAAAGAAGGGTGTGTTTGGCTATTAACCAAAAATAATATATTATATAGATATACCGATGCTAAAATAGACAAAATAGCAGACATTTTTAATGATATAACTCCTCGTGAGATTGTTAAAGACATGGATCTAACAAATCCAAATGAGGTGTTTTTAACAACAGACAGCGGAAGACTCTATCATTATGAAATTAAATCAAAAGAACTTAACGAATTAGTCGGCTCATTTACTGGTTTTCCTGGAGATCTGATTCTAACATCCGATAAAAACAATAGACTATGGATAGGCACAGATTCCTTTGGTTTTTTTATTTATGATACTATAAAGAAGGAATTCATTCAAGACACTTTTTTTAACAATGAAAAGTTTAAGGTTGATAAGGAGTTGTTCTTATCTGTATTTTTTGATAGTAACGGATATATATGGGGAGGAACAGATGGCGGCGGTCTCTATAAAATAGATTCTAATACTGGTAAAATAGATGTATTTATAAAACAAGATTCTAATCAGTCTTCGTTGGGAAGCAATACCATTTTAAATATTAGTGAAGACAATCATAAAAATATTTGGATTTCGACCAACTACGGGAAACTCAACGTGCTTCCTTTTAAAAATAAAAATATTGGCTACCATGAAGGTTCTTCTAATAAAACACCTCAAAGAGTTCTTAGTATTTTCAAAAGCTCTAAAGACATATTGTGGATAGGAACCGATGGTTCTGGTTTAACAAAGGTATCAACCAATTCTAAAAATGCAGTTATTAGTGAATCTCACTATTTAAATAATATAGATTTAAATAACAGCTATTATGTACAATCTATAATAGAAGACTCCAATGCGAATATCTGGTTTGGCACCTACAAGAATGGTTTATTTTTTCACGATACCCACAAAAATATATTTAAAAAAATACGCATTATAAATTCAAAAAAACAAGAAGGGACAGATGTTAGAACAATTTTCAAGGATTCTAAAAATCGTATTTGGGTTGGGTCTAACACCTCCTTAAATGTTTACTCTAGCAAGCTTAACTTAATGGCTGTTTTTGATGTTAATTCACATAATCTAGAAGGGTACGTTTTACAAAGTATTACTGAGGATCAAGATGGCATTATCTGGCTTGGGACGAAAAAAAATCTATTTAAACTAAAAGAAAACTTAATTAATTTACAAAACTCTACCTTCAGTAAGCAATCTAATCATAATACTAATTCCATTAATATAAAAGGTGTAATGCATATAGCCATAGGCAATACCAATGAACTATGGCTAATAAGCAATGAAGGTAAGCTCTTTAAGTTTAACACTACAAGTAAGACTTATAGTACTTTTGATCATATAGATTCTATTAATGGTGTACTAATAACAGCTGTTATTGTTGACGACAATAATTTATGGTTAAGCTCTAATAATGGAATTATTTGTTTGAATATTAAAGATAATATTACTGAAACATATTATAATACAGATGGACTTCAAGATAATATGTTTTTATCTCGAAGCGCTTTTAAAGACGCACAAGATATATTATATTTTGGAGGCATAAAAGGCGTCAATTATTTCGACCCTAAAACCTTACGTAAAAAGAAGTCTCATGCTAAACTATATCTAAATGAAGTAGAAATACTCAATCAGCCTATTGATTCCATAATACCTTTACAGGTTGCTTCCGGGGTTTATAATTTAGAATCTTTAGTTTTAGAGAATACTCAATCTTCATTTTCGTTTCGGTTCTCTGCAATCGATAATATTCTCAATCCAAAATACTATTACGCTTATCGCTTAAAAGGGTTTAACGAAAATTGGATTACGAATCATCCTGAACGCATAGCTACGTATACAAACATCCCATCCGGAGACTATGCTTTTGAAGTAAAAGCAAGTACGAAAACAGATCGCTGGGATATTTCAACGAAACAAATTAATATTTCAATAAAACAACCATTCTCGAATAAACCGATTGCATATATTCTGTATTTATGTGTTATTTTATTAATTATCTACGCAATAAGACGTTGGTATTTACTGAAAAAGAAATTGCTTTTAGAAAAAGTAAATCATAAAAAAGAGAACGAATTACATGATTTAAAAATGAATTTCTTTGCGAAAATGTCTCATGAAATTCAGACACCAATAACATTAATCTTAGGACCTATAGACAATATGCTTAGTCTTGCTGGTAAAAATGGAAATCTATTATTGAAACAGCGTTTAAAAATTATATCAAATAATGCCAAACGTCTTTCTAAAATAGCAAGAGAGTTAACTTTAGTTAGAAATAAAGAATTAGGCACGCTACAGTTATTAGTAACAAAAAATAATCTTTGGGTAAATATTGAAGAAATTTATTTATCTTTTAAAGAATTAGCAAGAATTAAACAAATAGACTTTGTTATTAATTGTCCTAAAAGCTTATTTGATACTTGGTACGACAAAGAAAAAATAGAGCACATTATATACAACCTACTCTCTAATGCTTTTAAATTTACACCTAAAGAAGGCTATATACAACTGAATGTTGTTCCTACGAACTCTAAAAAATCAATTAAAATATCTGTAACTGATTCTGGTTCTGGAATTAAAAAAGGGGAATTAGATACTATTTTTGAGTTATTTTACCAATCAAATATTGGCAAGAAAAACAAAGGATCTGGGATTGGATTGGCACTAACTAAAGAATTAATAGATTTACATAAAGGTAAAATAGAAGTCGAATCTATACCAAATGAGGGTACAACATTTACAGTAACTATTCCAATTACTGAAGGTGCGTATACTAAATCTGAAAGAATTACGACAAGCGATTCCGAAATTACAAATACGAATATTCAGACTCAAGATGACGATAAAGATTCAACAGATAAAGAAGAGCTAAGTTCTAATAAAAAAACGATTCTTATTGTTGAAGACAATTATGAATTACAATCATTTTTAAAAGATCTTTTAATCCTAAAATATAATATTATACTTGC
>Ga0308016_10000483_pt1 | contig 20290 bp, 13 predicted proteins | sample Neamet233_FD_203129 | JGI IMG/M metagenome (GOLD analysis project Ga0308016, IMG submission 203129) | Marine microbial communities from water near the shore, Antarctic Ocean - #233 | ecosystem: Environmental > Aquatic > Marine > Unclassified | place: Southern Ocean | collected 2014-07-28
TCCAATAATGCGATTAAGGATGGATCAATACTCTCAATCTCTCCTACCTGACCAATATCAATCCATTCATCTTTCTTTTTTCGACCCTGAATGTGCATTTTTTTTGCACGAATAAAAGATCCATCTTTACCAGTCAAACCAACTGCATGGCCACCATTCTGGTTAATGAGATTAACTATATTTTTATTAACTAATCCTCCCAAGACCATCTCAACCACATCCATAGTCTCAGTATCTGTTACACGCATACCCTCAATAAATTCTCTTTTTTTCCCGACACGTTGTAACATGTCATCTATCTGGGGGCCGCCACCATGAACAATCACAGGATTCATTCCCACCAACTTTAACAAAACCACGTCCTGAGCAAAGCTATTTTTCAATTTTTCTTCTGTCATAGCATTGCCGCCATATTTAATGACGATCGTCTTCCCATGAAAACGCTGAATATATGGAAGTGCTTCAGCCAGAATTCTAGCTTTCTCATTCGATATTGATGATGGTTGTGACATAGCTCCTCTCAGGAAAATTTTAACTATTTTACACTGTGAATTACCATCTTGGATATTCCATCGCTCATTTAGAATGAACGCCTAATAATACGTATATTATTAATCTAATAAAATTAACAATAATACTTAGGATAAATTATTTTCTATAATGCGATGATCATCAAACCAACGGTATAAAACAGGTAGCACTATCAACGTCAATAAGGTTGAAGTAATCAATCCTCCGATAACTACAATTGCAAGAGGTCGCTGCACCTCTGATCCAGGGCCGGTAGCGAATAGGAATGGTACCAACGCAAACATTGCAACAGTAGCAGTCATCAGAACTGGGCGGAACCGCTGAGAACATCCTTGAGTAACAGCTGAAATTATATCCATACCTTCATTACGGAGTTTTTTAATATAGGAAATCAGAACCACTCCGTTTAATACTGAAATTCCCCATAATGCGATAAAGCCAACTGACGCAGGTACAGATAAGTATTCACCCGTAATAAACAATGAAACCACCCCGCCAATTGAAGCAAATGGCAGGACCAAAATAATAAGACCTGCAAGCCTAAATGAATTAAACAATAAGTACAAAAGGAAAAATATTCCTGCAATTGTGAGCGGGACAATCACTGACAGTGTCTCCATCGCACGCTCCATACTTTCAAATTGCCCTCCCCATTTCAGAAAGTATCCAGGAGGTAATTTAATTTTTTCTGCTACGCGATTCTGTACTTCTTTAACAAAACCATCCAAATCTCGCCCACTAACATTAGCGCCGACAACTACTCTACGCTTTGCGTTATCACGAGAAATTTGTGCAGGACCATCCATAATCTTAATAGTTGCCAGTGCATTTAATGGAACCAAAGCACCACTAGGTGCTAGTAACAATAAATCATGAATTGAATCAATATTATTTCTCAATCTACCTGGCAACCGTAGTGCAACTTTAAATCTTCTCTCTCCCTCAAATAAACTTGTAATTTCTTTTCCGCCTATAGCAGTTTCAATCAATTCATTCACATCTGAAACGTTAATTCCATGACGCGCTATAGCACGACGGTTTATTTTAATTGCCAATGACTGCTGCCCAGAAAGTCTTTCAATACGTACATCGCGCGAACCTGGTACGGTTCGGAGGATTCGTATAACTCGTTCTGACAACCGGCGTAATTCTCCAATGTCATCACCAAATATTTTCACGGCTATCTGTGAACGGACTCCTGTCACCATTTCATCCACTCGCTCAGCAATTGGTTGTGACATGACAATTTGCACACCAGGCAGCTCTTCCAAACGAGCTCGGATATCATCAGCTATCTCATCTTGACTAAGACCAACATCAAGATCCAAAGTAACAATTGGATCAGATTCATTAGGGCCTACCGGATCTGCTGGGGATTCACCCCTGCCCAGTTTAGATACTACGGTCTTTACACCAGGCACCTTCATAATCATTTTTAGCGCTTCTTTTTCCATTTTGATAGACTCGTCAAGCGAAATAGATGCTACACGATTAATTTGTGGCACTAATGAACCCTCTTTCATAATCGGTATAAATGATTTTCCTAATAAAGTGTAAAGGCCTATTGCCAAGGCTAATAAGCATAATGCAATAAAAATGACAGTCTTCTCTTTTCTCATTGCTAAATTTAATATGCTCTTATAGCCCCTCCTTAAAAAAGAAGTAATTCTAGTGTCATGGTCAGTAGCACCACCTTTTAGGAAAAAAGAACATAGAACCGGCGAAAGTGTTAATGAGAGAAATAAAGAAATTGCCAGCGCAATCGCAATTGTAAATGCTAACGGGCTAAATATTTTCCCTTCCATGCCCTGTAATGTCATTAGTGGTAAAAAAACAAGAATAATGACAAAAACGCCAAAAATTACGGGCATGCCTACTTCAGAAACCGCATCAATAATTGTATGTATCCGTAGATTACTTTCGTTTGATACAGTAGGGTGACAGAGACGACGGTAAACATTTTCCACAACTACAACGGTAGAATCAACCATCAATCCTATAGCAATCGCTAGTCCACCTAGCGACATAAGATTAGCAGAGATCCCCTGCTGATTCATTACTATAAAGGTAAGTAACGGCGTAATAATAAGCGTAACTACAACAATTAAACTAGAACGGGCATCCCCCAGAAAAATAAACAGAATAAAAATTACGAGCAAAACTCCTTCTATCAGAACTTTAGTTACCGTCCATAAGGCAGAATCTACCAGATCGGTCCGGTCATAATACGGTGTAATCTGCAGTCCACCGGGAAGTAGTTTAAGACTATTAATCTTCGCTATTTTTTCTTTAACCCGTCCTACAATCTCCTTAGCATTCCCTCCCCGCATCATCATTACAATGCCTGATGCTGATTCAGTGTAGCCACCTTTTAGGACAGCTCCCTGGCGAACTTCCGTACCAATTTTTACCTCTGCTATGTTCCGGATAAAAATTGGCACACCATCATCTTCTTTAAGAACTATATTTTCAATATCTTCCACTGTGCGGAGCAGCCCAACACTACGTATTAAATATTGTTCTGCGCCTAATGGCAGTATTCCTCCACTAGCATTAGCATTATTATTACTTATTGCTTCATCAACCTGCTCAATTGTCAAATTGTAATGGCGCAACCTGATCGGATCTACTAATACCTGGTATTGCTTAACATATCCGCCTTGTGAATTGATTTCTGCAACACCTTGAATTGACCGTAACATAGGTCGGACCACCCAGTCTTGAACTACACGCCGGTCTGTCAACTCCTGTATAGAAAGCGCACGCTTTCCGTCATCTGGATGATCAATTGTGTATTGGTATACTTCACCTAGACCAGTAGAGATCGGCCCAAGAATAGGTCTTATGCCATGAGGCATAGAATTTGTTACCTTTAGTAACCGTTCCAGGACGAGCTGACGTGCGAAAAATACATCCGTGTCATCGCTAAACACTAGGGTAATTACTGATAGTCCGCTTTTATTTAATGAACGCATGTCTACCAGACCCGGCAGACCTGTCATTTCAATTTCTATCGGTATGGTTACCAGGCGCTCAATTTCTTCCGGACTTCTACCTAATGCCTCAGTCGCAACCTGCACCTGTACGTTAGTTACATCTGGAAAAGCATCAACTGATAATTTCTGTGCTGCACGTATGCCCAAACCCAATAAAATAAAAGCGATCACTACCACTACGAGTCGATGCTTAATTGATGCGCGCACAATCAGGGCGAGCATCTTCTATTCCAGGTCAGCGCGTTTGCGCTCATTATTTAAATGAAAAGCCCCATCAAGGACAATTTCCCGATTTTTATCGAGTCCTTCAAGTACCGGTCGCACTTGGCCAACTGCCTCACCTAACTCAACGGGCACAAGGAGGAAGTGATCATTGCCCTGCGCAATAAAAACATGATCACGATTATCCTCACGCACTACTGCCCCCTCCGGAATTACCAATTTTTTATTTTGCACGCCTGTAATATACATTCGTGCAAGCATAGCTGGTTTCAAATTACGCCTCTCATTATCTACCAGTGTACGCACCATAACTGTGCGGGTCTCAGGATCAACAGTATCTGCAACAAATACAATGCGCCCTATTAAGCGCACATCACCTAGCGCCGGGATATATACCTCTACATGCTGGTCAATCTTTACTCCTCTTGCACTTTGCTCAGGCACATCTCCTACCACCCAAACTGAAGACAAGTCTGCAATCGAATATAATTGGTCAGAAGGTTCTACTACCTGACCAACTGAGACCTTACGTTCAATAACAGTGCCCTCTATCGGAGAACTAATCTCAACCGAAGGAAGAATACGCCCAAGTTTTCCAAGACTACTAAGAGCCTTACTACCTATTCCTAATAAACGTAATTGATCTTTAGCGGCACTTTGCTCAGCTCGAAAAACTTGTAACTCAGATTCGCGACGTTGTAACTCTGCACTCCCAATTACATCGGCTAACAATAACTGAGTTGCACGTTCAGATGCACGCTCAGCTAACGTTGTCTGAGAATTTGCACGTAAAAATGCAAGCTGAGCTTCGGTAAATTCTGGACTAGATATCTTTGCCAGAACGGTCCCAGAGATTACCTCGTCACCCAGCCTTGAATTTACTTCGACAATACGTCCGGTTACATTAGCGCCTATACGGACAAGTGTTTCCTCATCTGGCTCTATCCGACCAGGTACCCGCAATTTATCAGCGAGTTCCAACGATACAGGCAAGCCAATTTTTAGGTGCTTAGTCATTCCAGGCTTAAGCTGAATACTATAGATATCTTTATTAGGTATAGATACCCTCTGTTCCTCAGGAAGAGATAAAGGTTCACTATCATCACATCCGACTATAAATAGCGAAATGAAAACGATAGCGCCAGTATTTAACACTATTGACTTCATTTTATACTTTGTTCCTTTGGATATTGACCACGAAGCCGGAGGATCTCAGAAACGGCTGTCTGGTACTCAAACCTAGCTTGCAATAAGTCTGCTCGCACGCTTCGTAGTACGCGTTGCGCATCAAGCACATCAAGTAATCCACGCTCACCAAAACGATATGCTGCCTGAGCTACACGAAGTGCTGATTCAGCCTGATTAATTATTCCTGTCTCAAACATTTCTACTTTACGTTTGGCAATTTGCTTCCGCTGCCAAGACGATTCAAGAAGTTGGACAATCTCAAACCTACGATAGTCCAGAGTCTCCTTCAACCGCGCCGCCTCTGATATGGATTCCGCAATTGGACCACGACGACGATCAAATATTGGTATTTGAACATTCATGCTAGCTATATTATAAGCAAACTCAGGGTCTCGTTGCTGCCCAAATTTTAATTGTAAAGATGGAAGCACTGCAGCACGCTCCTTGTCAGTTGTAAGAAGTGCACTATTTAATTCGGCCATTAACCTTGCAATATCTGGATTGAGTAGCTGCACTTCATGGCGAAGAGTTTCTAACGGCGGCAAATTATCCTTATCAAGTAAAGAAGCATTAATATCAAAATTAGTATTCAATGCTCCGGCAGTAAGCTTTATTAAATTCACCCTTGCACGCCGTGCATCTAGTGCAGTGGTTTCTTTACGGCTTTGTGCAGTCAAAACCTCAGCGTCCGCCTTGATCAATTCAAAACGTGCTGTTTCTCCGGTATCTACACTTACTTTAACACGGTGGCGTATCTCTTCAATTAACTCAAGAACACCAGCCTCAACACTTGCTATTTCTTGCCGTAGCAGAAGTTCATATGCTCGTACCCGGAGTGCTGCAGCTAAATCAGCCCGCGTCCGATCCAACCCTGCCTTGCTAGCTTGAACACTAGCTTCAGCTGAACCAATGCGAGCGATACGTAAAAAAGGATTTTCAATTCGTTGACTGACATATGCACCATAACTATTACCAGATATTGGCCCAATAGCCCTCGAACGATTATGCCCCCCAACAAATTCTAATTCTGGATTTGGGTACGCGCCAGCGCTAATTACACCTGCTTTAGCCGCATCTACCCTAGATCTTGCAGCACGAATTAATCCGTTTGCCTCTAACCCTAATCTTTGAAGGGCGGAAATAGAAATAGATACAGAAGGATTAGCTCTAGGCTCAACTATAGGCTCTTCGGCAAGAGCCGATGCTAGTGGCAAAATAATCAATACTAGCAAGACGCGATAAAGAAAAGGAACTCTAACGTGTCTAATTTTCATGTTTGAGGAGTGATAATAATTGGCATTTTTATCTATGGTTATTCATAAGTAATATAAACAAGAAATAGATCTCTGTTATTAATGCCAATATTTCTATTAAATTTAGAATATCCCCAGTGGGGACATTTTTTTAATTAAAATCCTAACTAAGACACGTCTCCAAACAAGAAGATAGATATTAGCACACCTCCAATAAGCGGCATGCTAAATGCTCTAAACTTCTTGCAATAACAACTCATTAATCCTTTTAACAAATGAGGCAGGGTCTTCTAACTGTCCTCCCTCGGCAAGTAATGCCTGATCAAACAAAACATGGCTCCAGTCACTAAAACGTGACTCTTCATATTTTAATTTTTGCACCATTGGATGGTGAGGGTTAATTTCGAGTATTGGCTTAGAATGATTAATTTTCTGTCCTGCCGATTTTAATAAACGCTCTAAGTTGCCACCCATATCATTGCTATCAGCCACTAGGCATGCAGGAGACTCAGTTAGGCGAAGAGTAATACGTACATCCTTTACTTGTTCACTAAGAACACTTTTTATTTTATCGGTAAGCTCTTTATAATCATTTGCCTCTTTTTCCTGTTCCTTCTTCTCTTCCTCACCCTCAAGATTACCTAAATCAAGATTACCTTTTGCAATTGATTGTAGCGACTTACCTTCAAACTCTGATAGATTTGATGCGAGCCATTCGTCCACACGATCAAATAACAATATAACTTCAATACCTTTCTTCTGGAAAACTTCCAGATGCGGGCTACTTCTGGCAGCTTTTAAGCTATCAGCAGTAATAAAGTAAATTTTTTCCTGTCCATCCTTCATGCGACCAACATAATCGCTTAATGACACTATCTGTTCATCGCTATCAGTATGAGTAGAAACGAAACGAAGAAGCTTAGCTATCTGCTCTCGATTTGCATAGTCTTCCCCTACTCCCTCCTTAAGGACTTGCCCAAATTCTTTCCAGAAAATTTTGTATTTCTCTTTATCAGAGTCTTGCTCACTTTTTGTTAATTCAGCTAGCAGCCCCAATATTTTTTTTACTGAGCCTGATCGTATTGAATCAATATCTTTAGACTCCTGCAAAATCTCACGTGAGACGTTCAAGGGAAGATTATTTGAATCAATTACACCCCGTACAAATCGTAGATAATTCGGCATTAATTGCTCAGCGTCATCCATAATAAATACACGCTGCACATAAAGCTTTATTCCGTGACGATGCTCCTTGTCAAATAAATCAAGTGGAGCATGTGAGGGTATATAAAGCAGTTGGGTATATTCCTGCCTGCCTTCTACTTTAGTATGTACATAGGATAATGGCGCCTCAGAATCATGCGCTACATGTTTGTAAAATTCTTCATATTGTTCTGGTGTAACTTCATTTTTTGGACGCGCCCACAACGCGCTTGCCTGATTAATAACTTCATCTTCATCAGTAATAATATTTGTACTTTTTTCTTCAGACCATTCCTCTTTCTTTAAGACTATAGGTAGGGGAATATGGTCAGAGTATTTACGTATGATAGATCGTAGCTGCCAACCATTTAACAAGTCGTCCTCACCCTCTCGCAAATGCAGAATAATATCTGTGCCACGATCAACCTTTTTGACTACTTCTAACGAATAATCACCCTCGCCAGCAGACTCCCAACGTATGCCATGCTTTGCTGCCAATCCAGCCCGACGAGTTATAAGAGTTACTTTGTCCGCAACAATAAAAGACGAATAAAAACCAACCCCAAACTGACCGATCAGATGAGTATCTTTAGTTTGATCCCCTGTAAGGGTATTAAAAAATTCTTTTGTCCCAGATTTAGCTATAGTTCCAATGTGATCAATTACCTCTTGCCTGGACATACCGATCCCATTATCGGAAATGGTTATGGTGCGAGCACTGACATCATAACTAACACGAATTTTTAGATCTGAGTCCGACCCGTATAATTTGCTATCTGTCAGTCCTTCAAAACGAAGTTTATCAGCAGCATCAGATGAATTAGAGATTAATTCTCGTAGAAATATTTCCTTGTTACTATACAAGGAATGAATCATAAGCTTTAGTAGCTGTTTAACTTCTGTCTGAAAACTAAGATGTTCTTTGGTGGCCGCAGCTTTCATAAATAATTCTCCTTGAAATAATGCAGTAGATTTATGGGATCAAATCAGGATTTTTCAGGATCTAGGACTATAAAACTTATCATTCATTGAATGAATTTTTTATAGCAGATTATGCCGAATAAATTTATAGACTTTTCTCAATACCAGGAATGCCCGGGTAATTTTTTATATTTATCTGAATGACTATCTTGAGTATTTAATTTGTTAATGAAGAGCATAAAAACAAAGCGTCATAAGTGTCTGAGGAAAGATGCCAAGAATGAGCACAGCCATACCATTTGCACTTATAAGAAATCTAACATCGCCACCTGGTGTAATAGCAGCATCAGATTCAGGCTCATCAAAATACATTAGCTTAACAATACGTAAGTAATAAAATGCGCCAACCAGGGAAAATAGTACAGCTACTATGGCCAACCAAATATAGCCTACACCCATAACTGCCTGCAGCACTGATAACTTAGCATAGAATCCAACTGTGGGCGGTATCCCTGCCAGGGAAAGCATAAACAACAAGGTAATGAAAGCATACCAAGGGCTTCGTCTGTTAAGTCCCTTGAAATCATCAATTTTTTCTACTTCGTGTTCTTCACGTGAAAGCAGCATGATCATGCCAAATGTGCCCAGTGTAATTATCACGTATACAACCATATAAAACATAGCAGAGCTATAGCCATTACTATCAGCACTGATTATTCCCAAGAGCATAAAACCCATATGCGAGATAGTAGAATAAGCAAGCATACGTTTAATGTTTGTTTGTACAATTGCAGCAAAATTACCAACTAACATTGACAGTACTGCGATAATAATGAGCATCCCTTGCCAGTCAGCTACCATCCCTCCCATTCCATCAACCAACAGGCGCATAATAAACCCAAATGCTGCGATTTTAGGTGCTGAACCAATAAACAATACAACCGCCGTAGGAGCTCCATGATAAACGTCTGGAACCCACATATGAAAAGGCGCCACACTTAGCTTGAAACTGATTCCAGCAATAATAAAAACTAGTCCTACTACAAGTACCTTTGGATTGTCGACACCATTTTGGATCACTTCTGCAACACGAGTAATATCCAAAGCGCCACCAGTTGCACCATAAACTAGCGACATCCCATACAATAGAAAACCAGAAGCGAGTGCTCCCAGAATAAAGAATTTCATAGCAGCTTCAGTTGCCACTACTGAATCACGCCGTAAAGCAACCATAGCATAAAGTGACAATGACAAAAGCTCCAGTCCTAGGTAAAGCGTAAGGAAATGATTGGCTGATATCATAACCATCATTCCAAGCGTAGCGAATAAAACTAAGCTAAAGAATTCACCACTAAACATATCACGCATAGCGACATACTTATGAGAATACACAAGAAATACAGATACCGTTATATAAACGATCATCTTTAATATATCGGCTAAAGTATCATCCACGAACATACCGGAAAAGGTATAGACAACTTCAGGAGAAAAAGTATAGAAGGTAATAAAAGCGCAACCAAATAGCGCAACCTGAGACAACAGATATGAAATATAAGGCAGCTTATCTCCTACCAGAAGTTCGGCCAGTAACGCCACGCATACCATTATCAGGAGAAATATCTCCGGATAGGCAGGAACTAGGTTAGGCAACAGAAAATTCATCCATCTTCCTCAAATAGAAATTCATACTTTATTTATCTATAATTTACTGCGCGATAAATGCGCTAGCAAATCATCTACAGTAGCGTGCATTACTTCCGTCAGTGGTAATGGATAAAGACCAATCCATAGAACAGCCGCTGCCAGAATCGTTAATATAAATATTTCTCGGTAAGTAACATCATTCAATGCCTCAACTTTAGCATTGGCTACCGCCCCAAAAACCACTCTTTTATACATCCAAAGAGTGTAAGCGGCCCCGAAAATTAGTGTTGTAGCAGCACAAAATGCATACCAAAAATTTACTTCTATTGCCGCCATGATTACCATGAATTCCCCAACGAAACCACTGGTACCAGGCAGCCCAGCATTTGCCATCGCAAATAACATAAAAAATGCTGCAAATATGGGCATTTTATTCGCTACACCACCATAATCAGAAATCTGACGTGAGTGTAATCGATCGTACATCATCCCTACACAAAGAAACATTGCCCCAGAAATAAATCCATGTGAAATCATTTGCACCATTGCGCCTTCAATACCATAGGCGCTAAACAGAAAGAATCCCAAAGTAACAAACCCCATATGTGATACTGAAGAATAAGCTATGAGTTTCTTCATGTCTGCCTGTACTAAAGCAATTAACCCAATGTATACAACTGCAATTAACGAAAGCCCTATCATCATGCCAGAAAGATACTCGCTGGCATCTGGAACAATTGGCAAGGAATATCGCAAAAATCCGTAGCCGCCTAACTTTAATAATATAGCCGCCAATACCACCGAACCACCTGTAGGTGCCTCAACATGAGCATCGGGTAACCAGGTATGCACCGGCCACATCGGCACCTTGACAGCAAATGCGAGCAAGAAAGCTATGAATATAAGAATTTGTGGGGTTAGTGGTAGCGATAATTTGTGATAATCAAGTATCGAAAAGCTACCACCTGAAATATTATAAAGATATATAAATGCAACCAGCATCAATAAGGAACCCATAAGGGTATAAAGAAAGAATTTAATCGCAGCATAAACACGGTTAGGGCCACCCCAAACACCAATTATAAGAAACATGGGAATTAATGACGCTTCCCAGAACACATAGAATAAGATGGCATCAAGTGATGAAAAGACACCATTAACAATTCCAGACATAACAAGAAATGCTCCCATATACTGGGAAACCCGGTTACTTATTACCTGCCACCCAGCAATTACCACTAATGGTGTAATGAAACAATTTAGTAAAATTAATGGCATGGATATGCCATCTATGCCCAGGTGATAATGAATGTTAAAACGTTCAATCCAGCTGTGATATTCAACAAATTGCATACCAACCATAACCGGATCAAACTGCACATATAGCGGGATCGCCACTAACAGACTCATAACTGAGCCTATTAGTGCTACCCACTTAGCCAAGCGTGCGTTTTCATCGCCACCAGTAGCAAACACTAAGATACCAATCAAAATTGGTAGCCAGATAACTAAACTTATCAAAGGGAAACCAAACAGCATATTTATTCCGTTTTATTTATTGGCTTTCAGTTGCCCGTAGTTTGTAAAAACATGGCAATTTTGCCATGCTGAAATCTTATATCCTAATATAACCAAAAGCTTAAAAGAACGAATACACCCACAATCATAGTAAAGGCATAATGATAGATATATCCTGATTGAAATTGACGTATCAATCCAGCAGCCCAGACAACTACCCGTGCAGAGCCGTTAACAAAGAACCCATCAATAATCTTTACATCACCAAATTTCCAAAAACCACGACCCAGAGCACGCGCACCACCAGCAAAAAACCAAGAATAAAATTCATCGATATAATACTTTCGATCTAGCAAAGTATAAATAGGTCCAAATTTCTGCTTAACTTTCCCTGGCATATCCGTCTTCACCATATAAAAATACCAAGCGGTAAAAATTCCACCCAACAAAAACCAGAATGGTAATGTTGTAAGTGCATGAGACATCATTCCCCAGATACCATGGAATTGCGCCTCCATTTTAGCAACTGCCTCATGCTGCGATCCGATCTGTATCGAATCCCCAAAATAGTTACCAAAGAGCATTGTTTCAATTAACCAACCCGCACCAATTGCTGGGATTACCAGGATAATTAGGGGCAATGTAATCACCCATGGTGATTCATGTAAATGCTCCTTAGTATGCTGGTCCATACGCGGGCTGCCATGAAAAGTCATAAATAACATACGGAATGTATAAAAAGCTGTAACAAAAACCGTTACTAATACACAAAAATATGCGAAATTTGCACCAGGAATATCAGAAAAATGTACTGCTTCAATAATAGAATCTTTTGAGAAAAAACCAGAAAGCCCCGGAAACCCAACATTTGCTAACCCAGCAATAAACATTGTGACGTAAGTAACGGGCATATACTTTTTAAGGCCACCCATTTTCCTCATATCTTGCTCGTGATGCATTGCAATAATTACAGATCCTGCTCCAAGAAACAGTACTGCTTTGAAAAATGCATGCGTCATGAGATGAAATATTCCCACCGAATAAGCCGATACGCCTAATGCTACTGTCATGTATCCAAGCTGAGATAAGGTTGAATACGCAACCACGCGTTTTATATCATTCTGTACAATCGCCACCAATGCCATAGATAGGGTAGTGATGCTACCAATTACCAACATTACTGTTAAAGCCGTATCAGATAGTTCAAACAATGGAGACATGCGTGCCACCATGAAAATGCCGGCAGTTACCATTGTTGCTGCATGGATTAATGCTGATATTGGCGTGGGCCCTTCCATGGAATCGGGTAGCCAGACATGCAATGGAAATTGTGCAGATTTCCCCATCGCACCAATAAATAAAAGAATACATATTACCGACATGAGCATCCACGGCAACCCGGGAATAATTTCAACTGTCTGAGATGCAATCTGTGGTGCTTGAGCAAATACCGTTGCATAGTCCAGTGAACCAAAATGCATTAAAACCATACCAATACCGAGAAGGAACCCAAAATCACCCACGCGATTCACTAAAAAAGCTTTCAAATTTGCATAGATAGCTGTTGGCCTGGTATACCAGAACCCAATCAGCAGATATGATACTAACCCAACAGCCTCCCAGCCAAAAAAGAGCTGGAGAAAATTATTGGACATCACCAGTACCAGCATTGAAAAAGTAAACAGGGATATATAGCTAAAAAATCGCTGATAACCCGGATCACCCTTCATATAACCAATGGTATAGATATGGACCATAAGAGATACGAAGCTTACAACGACCATCATTGTGGCGGAAAGCTTATCGATTAGAAATCCAATTTCAAAGTGCGTTGTACCTGTAGTCATCCAGGTATAAACACTTCCGTTATAGATGTTCCCATTTGAAACATCCATAAAAATGGTGATAGATGCTGCTAAACACACAAACATCATTCCAATAGTAATACGATGGCTCCATGTCGTACCTATCACACGCCCTAACAACCCAGCTATAAGCGAACCCACCAGCGGGGCTAGCGGAACCAATAAATAAAGTTTTTGAATTTCAATCATAGAGCTTGGTATTTATTCTTGAGGCATCTTATCGAATCACCTACCTCAAAAATCTACCCCTTTAGTTTGTCCAGATCATCAACATTAATAGTATGTAGATTCCTAAATAACACTACTAATATCGCCAGACCAATTGCAGCTTCAGCAGCTGCTACAGTTAGTATAAAAAATACAAAAATTTGGCCGGATATATCCTGCAGATAGTGAGAAAATGCTACAAAATTCATATTTACTGCTAGTAACATAAGCTCAATGGCCATCAACAAAATAATCACATTTTTCCTGTTAAGAAAAATTCCAACAATGCCGATGGCAAACAAAATAGCACCAAGTACCAAGTAATGGGACAACGATATCAAGCGAATTACCCCTTATTTGAAAAATATTAAAATATTACTACGAACTACTATTCTTTCTTCTCAGATGGCATTGATACCAGCCGAACTCTGTCTTTCTTTTTAACTATTACTTGCTTAGACGGATCTAAAAATTTCACTTTTGAACGGGTGCGTAAAGTTAATGCAATTGCAGCAACCATCGCTACTAACAGAATTACTGCAGCCAACTCAAAAGCATATACATATTCGGTATAGAGCAACCTACCTAATTCCTTTGTATTACTGTAATCAGAAGCATGTGATGGCGGAGCAGGCATCTGATCAATACTAAAACTTTTATTAATTAAAACCATGACTACCTCGGCAGCCATTACTACAGCCAAAAGCGCTCCGAACGGAAACCATTTCCAGTAACCTTCACGCAAACGATCAAGGTTAATATCCAACATCATCACTACAAACAGGAATAGCACCATTACTGCTCCCACATACACTAACACCAGTGTAATCGCGAGAAACTCTGCCCCAAGTAATAACCAGAGTCCTGCAGATGTAAAAAATGCCAGAACCAAAAGTAACGCTGCATGTACAGGATTACGAGAAGTTATAACTCCTAGCGCAGAAAGCACAAGTATTGCAGAAAAAAAGTAAAATATTATTTCTAAAAAATTCATAGGTCTCTAATAAGAAATTATCGGTAGCTTGCATCCATTTCTCTATCTTTTGCTATCTGCTCTTCATATCTATCTCCAACTGCCAGCAGCATCTCTTTGGTATAGACCAAATCACCTCTTTTCTCTCCATGATATTCAAGAACATGGGTTTCAACGATGGAGTCTACTGGACAAGACTCTTCACAGAATCCACAGAATATACATTTCGTAAGATCGATATCATAACGAGTTGTACGACGAGTTCCGTCATCTCGCTGCTCTGAATCAATAGTAATGGCTAACGCTGGGCATACCGATTCACATAATTTACATGCAATGCAGCGCTCCTCACCGTTAGGATATCTTCGTAACGCATGCAATCCTCTAAAACGAGGTGACTGAGGTGTCTTCTCTTCAGGAAAATGTACTGTAATTTTCCGGGCAAATAGATACCGACCAGTGAGCATCATTCCTTTAATCAGCTCAATTAGCAGAAAGCTACTGAAAAAATCTTTTATACGATTCATCTATTTCTCCAGTCTCAATGAAACCACAAATTGAGCGGAAACATGTTTAATAAAGATGGCGGTAATTGCATCACCCCGCCCAAAAGAACAATCCATACCAGTGTTATCGGGATGAATACTTTCCAACCAAGACGCATTATCTGATCATAGCGGTAACGTGGAAAAGTCGCACGAAACCAGAGGAAACAAAAAAGTAAAAAAGCAATCTTTAATAACAACCAAATAAACCCCGGAATCAGAGTAAACGGAGCCATATCTAGTGGTGGCAACCAACCACCTAGAAACAAAAGACTGGCAAGTGTTGCGACCAGAATCATATTAGAATACTCAGCAAGAAAAAATACTGTAAAAGCCATGCCCGAGTACTCAACATGAAAACCTGCAACTATTTCAGACTCTCCTTCAGCTACATCAAATGGCGCGCGGTTTGTTTCTGCTACACCGGAAATAAAATACACCACAAACATGGGGAATAATGGAATCCAGTACCAGTTAATAAGACTCCCACCCTCCTGCCCTCTAACAATATCACCCAGATTTAAACTCTGCGACATCATCAATACACATACCAACGCAAACCCCATTGCCAATTCATATGAAACAACCTGAGCAGCAGTACGCATTGTTCCCAGAAAAGCATACTTGGAGTTAGATGCCCAGCCAGCAATAATAACGCCATAAACGCCCATGGACGTCATCGCTAATATGTAAAGTAACCCCGCATCGATATCTGCTAAAACCATTTCTGGCGAGAAAGGCACTACTGCCCATGCTGCTAAAGCAGGCGCGATAGTTAAAATCGGCCCTAATATAAATAAAACCTTATTGGCACCATTTGGCACGATGATTTCTTTCATCATTGCCTTAACCGCATCCGCAATAGGTTGGCCCCAGCCACCTAACCAAGGAATACCAAAAAAGGTTACTCTGTTTGGCCCAACCCTAATTTGCATAGAAGCAATAATCTTACGTTCTGCAAATGTAAGATATGCAACCCCAAGCAATAATGGAATCACAATTGCAAAAATTAAAGCCAAATTCTTAGTAAGTGAGAATAGTATTACCCCCCACTCTGTACCAAAGAACTGTCCGAATAATTGTTGTGCGTATTCCATTAATAAATCCTAGCCTTGTTCATCACACTTCTTTACCGTTATATCTTCAAACATACCCCCAAGACCTGCCGTCATAGGGTGCGCAGTAACAAGTCGAATACAGTTAGGTGGTATTTTGTCATCACAATCTACTCTAAGCGACGCCCCTCCCTCACCTTGTTTTAATTCTGCCTTATCTCCCGCACATAAGCCAAGTTTCTCAAGTAAATTTCCTGACATCCATGCCACCGGAGCTTCAACAGCATCGCGAGTAAGTTGCAATGATTCCGCATGGCGTACAATAGGATCAGCCTGATAAATTGGCACCTCAGCAATACGTTGAATGCTGTCATTCTTCTGCCTAAATTCGTTTACTGCAAAATCATTTAATTCATTACCTAAATTATTTTTGATATCAAAATCAGAAGGCATAGCTTCCGCATATACTTGCTCAGGATTATCAAAATCAAACCCATCTAGCTCCAACAAGTTACCTAATACTCTTAATATTTTCCATGCAGGACGAGTATCTCCAAGTGGTGTAACGACCCCATTAAAATTTTGTACTCGCCCCTCAGTATTGATGAAAGTACCTGAGGTTTCAGTAAACGGAGCAATCGGGAGCATCACATCAGCATAATCTGTAACAGCAGATGTATCTTTCTTGTAAGCACTCATCATTACAACAAGATCTGCCCCATCTAATGCTTTGGTTGCTGCCTGCGGATCATACGAGTCAAGCTCTGGCTCAAGATTTAACAATAGATAAGCCCGGCATGATTTAGTACTAGGTGTGGCAGTATCCATCCCCAACATTTGGGAAGCATTGAGCCCATTGTTTGATGAACCATCTAAAGATACTTTATTGGGTACTGCCCCCGCAAAATACGCTCCAACACTATTTGCGGCTTCACCTAAAATACCGAAGTCTGCTTCTGCAAATTTTGCAATGTACTGAGTCAATAGCTGGATATCTGCATATTGCGGATGGTGCTGCGCTAAATTACCAAGAAAAATAGAAGAAGGGTTATTATTTATCAGACTTACTGCTATCGAACGTGCTGTATCAGTTATCTCATTAACGCCTTTGAGCAAGTTTTCTATGTTATCAGGAGATTTTTCTTTCTTTAATTCAACTATAACTTTCAAAACCTGCGCAAGCATCACAACCATTTCTGAAGGTGGAACAATGGCCTGATTAGCAACATCTGTAAGCAAATCATCATTTATAGGATTTATCAGATTTAGTTCTGCTCCATTCTCTACTGCTCTACGTATACGCTGTGCGATAAGCGAATGATCTTTACGTAAATTGCTACCAATTATTAATATTGCCTTAAGCTCCGAAATACCTGCGATACTCATGCCCAACCAAGGCACACCATTCATATGCCTGTCCGAACTAAAATCTGACTGACGCAACCTATGATCTATATTTTCACTACCCAAACCACGAACTAATTTTTGTAATAGATATAATTCTTCCAAGGTGCTATGAGGCGAAGCTAATGCACCAATACTCTTTGCACCGAAATTCTCTTTTATTTCTTTCAATCCATTAGCAATAAACTCAAGTGCAGTTTTCCAATCACATTCCTGCCATACGCCACCTTGTTTTATCATGGGCGTAGTGAGCCGATCTTCCGAATTAAGACCTTCATAGGAGAAACGATCTTTATCTGATAGCCAGCACTCGTTTATTTCTTCATTATCACGTGGCAACACACGCATTACCCGGTTCTTTTTTATCTGTACTATTAAATTAGAACCAAGGCCACAATGAGGACTTATGGACTTTCTACGAGACAATTCCCAAGTGCGCGCAGAATACCTAAATGGCTTACTGACAAGCGCTCCCACTGGACAGAGGTCGATCATGTTGCCAGATAATTCTGAGTCCACTGTGCTACCGACAAACGATAATATTTCTGCGTGTTCTCCTCGGCCAGCCATACCCAGCTCCATAACGTCAGCTATTTCCTGGCCAAAACGAACACACCGCGTACAATGTATACAACGAGTCATATCTGTTGAAATAAGCGGACCTAGATTCTTGTTTGTCACAACACGCTTAGGTTCCTCATATCTTGATGCGCCTGCTCCATAACCTACCGCCAAGTCCTGTAATTGACATTCGCCGCCTTGGTCGCAAATTGGACAGTCCAATGGGTGATTAATGAGTAGAAACTCCATCACACCCTTCTGTGCCGTAATTGCTTGTTCACTATGTGAGGACACTTTCATTCCTTCAACAGCAAATGTGGAACAAGCTGGCAGCGGTTTAGGAGCTTTCTCCACCTGCACTAGACACATACGACAGTTTGCTGCAATCGACAATTTCTTGTGATAGCAGAAATGCGGTATATAAATACCTAACTGCCTGGCACCGTCCATGACGGTTCCACCTTTAGATACTGACACCTCTTTCCCGTCTATTTCAATATTTATCATTAGATAATAATTTTAGTATTAATATTTGGAGCTACTTTCAATAAGTAAAAATTAGTTTTAAATTTAAGCAAAATATACAGATTACACCATGCATTTTTTGTGCTCAATATGATATTCAAACTCATCACGAAAATGTTCTATCATGGCCCGTACCGGCATTGCTGCAGCATCCCCCAACGCACAAATTGTACGTCCTTGGATATTATCAGCAATGTTATTTAAGAGGTCCAGGTCTTCAGCTCGTCCTTTACCTGTCTCGATCCTATGTATCACACGATAGAGCCAACCCGTACCCTCACGACACGGCGTGCACTGACCACAGGACTCTTCAAAGTAAAAATATGCAAGCCGCTCTAATGCTTTCACCATACAGGTAGTGTCGTCCATAATAATAACTGCACCTGATCCAAGGTAAGAGCCCGCCTTAACTATTGAATCGAAATCCATATCTGTCTGCATCATAATATCGCCCGGCAGAACCGGCATAGATGACCCTCCGGGAATGCAGCCCTTTAATTTCCTGCCCCCGCGCATACCGCCGGCCATCTCTAGCAGCTTTGCAAATGGCGTTCCCATTGGCACTTCATAATTCCCCGGCTTATTAACATGGCCAGATACTGAAAAGATCTTGGTACCGCCATTATTTGGTTTACCAATCTGCAAATACTCTTCCCCGCCATTCCTAATAATCCAAGGCACAGCAGCAAATGTCTCCGTATTATTAATGGTGGTTGGCTTACCGTAGAGTCCAAAACTAGCTGGAAATGGCGGTTTGAAACGTGGCTGTCCTTTTTTACCCTCAAGCGACTCTAGTAATGCTGTCTCTTCACCACAAATATAGGCTCCGTAGCCATGATGATTGTAAAGTTTAAAACTAAATTCCGAACCTAAAATATTTTCACCCAATAAGCCTGCCGAATTTGCTTCCTCAACCGCTTCTTCCATCCGTTCGTATGTATCCCATATCTCACCATGAATATAATTATATCCAGTCTGAATCCCCATTGCGTAAGCAGCAATAAGCATTCCCTCAATCAGGATATGGGGATTGTGCTGCATGATGTCTCGATCCTTGAAGGTACCCGGCTCACCCTCATCTGAATTACATACCAGATACGTATCTCCTTCAAACTGCTTAGGCATGAAGCTCCATTTCAAACCTGTTGGGAACCCTGCTCCTCCCCGCCCGCGTAACGCAGATTTCTTTACTTCTTCTATAACTGCATCAGGTGAAATTTTTTCAGTTAAAATCTTTCTTAGTGCAACATAACCCTCTCTCTGTTCGTAATTCTTAAGGCGCCAGTTATCAGGATCAGATGGATCGATTCCAGGAAGCAATACTCCGGGTGAAAGGATATTATTTGACTCAGTCATTTGCTCAATTCCTCAAGTAACTGATCGATCTTTTCGTTAGACATAAAACTACACATCCGTTTATTATTAACTAGTAACACTGGTGCATCTCCACATGCACCCATGCATTCCCCCTCTTTAAGGGTAAACTTCTTATCTTCTGTAGTTTGATTAAAATCGATTCCTAGCTTTCGTTTTAAATGAGAAGCTGCATCAATGCCACCAGACAGACCACACGGCAAATTAGTACAAACAGTGATCTTGTATTTACCCAAGGGCTGTAAGTTATACATATTATAAAAAGTTGCCACCTCATACACGGCAACTGGAGACATTCCCAA
>Ga0308016_10000484_pt1 | contig 20278 bp, 15 predicted proteins | sample Neamet233_FD_203129 | JGI IMG/M metagenome (GOLD analysis project Ga0308016, IMG submission 203129) | Marine microbial communities from water near the shore, Antarctic Ocean - #233 | ecosystem: Environmental > Aquatic > Marine > Unclassified | place: Southern Ocean | collected 2014-07-28
CCGCTTGGCTATTCTCGAACTGGCGAAGTTTTTTCTTTGACTCCGGAGAATGTCGCGATAGAAGTGGCAACTGCATTAAAAGCAGATAAATTAATTTTTCTAATGGATACACCTGGTATAGATAGAAAATCCAATGGTGATTTAAATGGGGCATTAAGTGAGCTGACTTTGGCTGAGGCAAGGGCATTACTTTCAAAGCTTGAGAGTAACAGTGTCAAACTTTCAAAAGATATCCAGAAATATTTGCCATGTGCGGTACAAGCCTGTGTGGGTGGAGTAGATCGCATTCACCTTATTAGCCGTCGTATAGATGGAGCTATGTTACAGGAATTATTCACGCATAAAGGTGTTGGCTGTATGATCTCACGTGGCCCTTTACAAACCTTTCGTTCTGCAGAGATTGATGATGTGGGTGGAATTCTGGAATTAATTGAACCGCTAGAAAATGAAGGGGTATTAGCAAGGCGTGACCGTAAGCTGATAGAAATAGAAATAGATCATTTTTTAGTTTTAGAATATGACAATATGATTATTGGTTGCGCTGCGCTTAATCATTTTCCCGGAACAGCTGTAGGTGAGCTTACTTGCTTAGCAATACATCCTGATTATCGCAATAAAGGATGTGGAGATTCTCTGCTTAAACGCATTAAGACTAGGGCTAAAAATAATGGAATTAATGAATTAATTGTACTTACTACAAAGGCTTCTCACTGGTTTACAGAACGTGGATTCAATGAAACCAGTATAGAAAAATTACCTAAAATAAGGCAGGGGAGATACAACTATAAGCGTCGCTCAAAAATCTTTATAAGGAGCATCTAAGCATTAATTATGCTTAGAATTTAATTGATGGGTTCATATTCTGGGTCAGATAAAAGATATTAAATATCTAAATATTATTTTTTCCAAAATTTGGATTATTTGATAGTATAGTTCTACTTTAGTAGCCTAAAATAAATTATTAAGATCGGAGAAATTTAATGGTAAGAATGGTTCAATGCGTCAAATTTCGACGCGAAGCAGAAGGTTTGGATTTTCCTCCCTATCCGGGAGAGCTAGGGAAACGGATTTTTGAAAAAGTGTCTAGAGAGGCATGGGCCGGCTGGATTAAACACCAGACTATGCTAGTCAATGAGAATCGCCTAAATCTGTCAGATATCAAAGCACGTAAATATTTGGCAGAACAAATGGAAGCCCATTTTTTTGGTACAGGTGCTGAGAACCCTATTGGTTATGTGCCACCATCAGAGTGATAAGTTCGAATGTTTCGTCATAAAACTTTAAATAAAATTATAGATTATAAAATATGAAGTTTCCATAGCTAGTCTTATTGTTTAGCAGCTATGGAAACACGATATACCTAAAATGAATGCCGCTGATTTAAATTGAATTGCTTAACTTTGGTTCGATTGCAGCACTCTCCATTTAAGCTTCAGTAGCATTCATCTCTCATATTTCTAGTTCAATAAAATTACTTGATAATGGCCTTTAATTCACCTTTAGCATATTTATTCGCCATGATATCGAGCATGACCGGCTTAATTTTATCTGCTTGTCCGGCACAACCAAATGCTTCGAAGCGTGCTGTACAAATATCTTTTGCCGCAGCAGTCGCAACTTTTAGAAATTTCCTTGGATCGAAATTACTCTTATCTTCAGTTAAATAGCGTCGAACTGCACCAGTCATAGCAAGGCGAATATCAGTATCGATATTTATTTTACGAACACCGTGCTTGATTCCTTCCTGAATTTCTTCTACAGGAACGCCATAGGTCTCTTTCATTTCTCCGCCAAATTCACGGATAATTTCAAGCCATTCTTGTGGAACTGAACTGGAACCATGCATAACCAAATGTGTATTGGGGATTCGCTTATGAATTTCCTTAATACGATCGATCGCGAGAATATCGCCTGTAGGTTTACGAGTAAACTTATAAGCGCCGTGAGAGGTGCCGATAGCAATTGCTAATGCATCTACACCAGATCTTCTAACAAAATCGGCAGCTTCTTCCGGATCCGTCAGCATTTGATCAAGTGTTAGTACTCCTTCTGCACCTTGGCCATCTTCCTTCTCGCCCATACCGGTTTCCAGTGATCCCAGGCAACCGAGTTCGCCTTCGACCGAGACACCAACTGAATGAGCCATGTCTACAACCTTAGTAGTAACTTCAACGTTGTATTCGTAGGATGAAGGTGTTTTAGCATCAGCTTCTAATGATCCGTCCATCATGACACTAGAAAATCCGCTACGAATAGCATTTGCACAAACGCCCGGAGTGGCACCATGATCTTGATGCATAACAACTGGTATATGTGGATATGCCTCGACCGCTGCTTCAATTAGATGACGCAGGAAGGCTTCACCAGCATATTTACGAGCACCTGCAGAGCCTTGCATGATTACTGGGCTATTACATTCATCAGCTGCTTGCATTATGGCCTGGATTTGCTCCAGATTATTTACATTAAAAGCAGGTATGCCATAGCCATTTTCTGCCGCGTGATCCAAGAGTTGTCTCATTGATACGAGTGCCATTTAAGTGTCCTCCAATAAAGAATCTGTAACTACAATTCGTAGGTTAAAAGAATAGCATAGTTTGAAATCAGGGAAATCCAATTAAAGCCAAAAAAATAAGTATAAAAATATATTTCGCTATTTAATTTTTTATTTGAGTATTAACGTGGTCTCCAACTTTAACAATTTTCATGGTGTTTGTCCCACCTGCCTTACCTACCGGTTCACCGATAGTCATGAGTATTAGATCACCGGTTTTTACTACCCCGCGCTTAAGTAATTCGTCTTCTGCACGGTTTAGAATTATTTCTGGATCTTGAAATTTACCGTTGAAATTCACTGGATAAACTCCACGAAACAAAGTTACCTTTCGGCGGGTATCTAACTGCGGGCTTAGCGCAAAAATTGGAACATTAGAACTTTTTCTAGACATTAGCATCGCTGTAAACCCGCTTTGTGTAAGAGCGGCGATAGCAGCTATTTTTAGACTGCCTGCAGTGAACATGGTAGCTCGGGCAATTGCTTCCTCAATTGTGTCTGGCATACCACCTTGAATTCGCCGAAGCTCAAGGTTGCCATGATATTCTTTCTCTGCCTCAAGACATACTCTGGCCATAGCTTCAACAGTTTCAACTGGGTACTGACCCGTAGCAGACTCTGAAGATAGCATTACCGCATCAGTTCCGTCTAATACTGCATTGGCGACATCAGATACTTCTGCCCGAGTAGGGACCTGACTAGCATTCATTGATTCCATCATTTGAGTAGCAGTTATTACTATTTTATTATTTGTACGGGCGGCACGGATCATGCGTTTCTGTAATGCGGGAACTGCTGCATCACCCACCTCTACAGAAAGATCACCTCGTGCAACCATGATCGCATCTGAGGCTTTTAGAATATCATCTAGCGCTACAATTGCCTCTTTCCGCTCAATTTTTGCCATCAACAGACTTTTGCCGCCGGCCTGATTCATTAAATCACGAGCTATAGCCATGTCCTGACCAGAGCGTGGAAAGGATACTGCGAGATAATCTGCTTTAAACTCTGCAGCAGTCTTAATATCCTCCATATCTTTACTAGTTAATGCGGGAGCACTTAGTCCGCCTCCCTTGCGATTGATACCCTTGTTGTTAGACAGTATCCCGCCTTGCTCAACTGTACAATATATTTGGTTGCCCTTAACTCTGGAAACATTTAACACAATGCGACCATCGTCTAACATAAGAGTTACACCAGACTCTACGTCATTTGGTAGTTCTTTGTAATCCAGGCCTACTCGCTCTTGATTCCCAAGATCGCAGTCTGCATCAAGGATAAAAGGATCGCCTGTTGCCAGAGATATACTTCCATCCTCAAATCTTCCTATACGGATCTTTGGTCCCTGTAAATCTGCTAGTACGCCTATTGCATGTCCTGAGGATCGCGCCAAAGAACGGGTCAACTCAATTATTTCGAGATGCTCTTCTTTGGTGCCGTGGGCAAAATTGATGCGAATAACATCTACTCCAGCCTGAATCATACGCTCGAGGACTTTCGGGTCACTAGATGCCGGGCCAAGGGTGGCTACAATTTTTGTTCTTCGTAGCATTTTTTTCTTCGAATCATATTTAGTAAAAAAGTAAGTATCTAATGCGTATCAGTTTGCGCGCTCTTCTAGTATTTCCACTGCAGGTAATTTTTTTCCTTCTAGAAATTCTAGGAAGGCACCGCCGGCAGTTGAGATATAAGATATTTTGTCATAAATATCGTATTTTTGGATGGCTGCAATAGTGTCACCACCACCTGCAAGAGTGAAAGCTTTAGTATTTGCTATAGCCGTAGCAATTGTTTTAGTACCAGATCCAAACTGGTCAAATTCAAATACTCCAACTGGGCCATTCCATACTACTGTTCCGGCGTTCATTATGATATTGGCTAACTCCTGAGCGCTCTTTGGCCCAATATCAAATATCATCTCTTCATCCGTAACTGTATCAGAATTCTTGAGTATTGCTGTTTCATTTGGATCGAACTTTTTCCCGACTACGACATCTACAGCAATAGGAATCGAAGCATTACGTATTTCCATTTTATCCATTAAGTTTTTAGCAGTAGAAACCAGACTATCTTCACATAAAGATTTTCCAATATTCTTGCCCGTAGCTTTTAGAAAAGTATTTGCAATGCCTCCACCTACAACTAATTGGTCCACTTTTTCTGATAAAGATTCAAGAACAGTTAGTTTTGTTGAAACCTTGGAGCCACCTACAATAGCAACCATGGGCCGCGCAGGACTTAATAAGGCTTTAGTTAATGCTTCTAATTCCTCAGTCAACAAGATACCGGCGCAGGCTACAGGCGCATATTTTGCAATGCCATGAGTCGAGGCTTGTGCGCGATGCGCAGTACCAAAGGCATCCATTACAAAGACGTCACAGAGCTTTGCGTATTTTTGTGCAGTTTCTTCGGTATTCTTTTTTTCACCTTTATTAAAGCGGCAATTTTCTAATACTACGAGATCACCACTCTTAACTTCAAATCCACCCTCAACCCAATCCTTAATTAAATGTACCGGTTTGTTTAAACGTGCTGATATATTATCAGCAACAGGCTTGAGAGAGTTTTCTTCAGACCATATTCCTTCTTCAGGACGACCTAAGTGTGAAGTTACCATTACTTTGGCACCCTGTTCTAGGCAGTAATTAATCGTAGACATAGAAGCAGTAATACGTGCATCAGATGTTACTACTCCATTTTTGATCGGCACATTAAGGTCAGAACGAATGAATACTCGCTTATTTTTGAGATTAAGTTCAGTAATTTTTATGACTGGCATAGCTGATCCAAATATATTTGGGAGAGAAAAATAACTTGAAGCATTTACTACAAACAGCATCTAAATTTAATTTGTAGTAAATGGCAAAAAAGCAGGGGAATAATCCCCCGCCTAATAATAGTTACGATATAACTATTTGGCTACAACGCGTGCCATTTCAAGAATTTTGCTAGAATATCCCCATTCATTATCATACCAAGAGACACACTTTACAAATGTGCTATCTAGGGACATGCCGGCATCCGCATCAAAAACTGATACACAGCTCTCACCGCGGAAATCAGTAGAAACAACTTTTTGGTCAGTATAACCAAGTACGCCCTTCATGCTCCCTTCAGATGCCTTTCTCATAGCTGCGCAGACTTCTTCATAGGTGGCTTCTTTGTTCAATTCCACAGTGAGATCCACAACCGAAACATCTGAGGTAGGAACACGGAACGCCATACCAGTAAGTTTCTTGTTTAATTCTGGAATAACTACTCCTACAGCTTTAGCAGCACCTGTCGAAGATGGGATGATATTCTCAAGAATACCGCGTCCACCACGCCAATCCTTGTTAGAAGGACCGTCAACAGTTTTTTGAGTGGCTGTCGCTGCATGTACGGTAGTCATCAGGCCACGCTTAATACCAAAGTTATCGTTTAAAACTTTAGCGATTGGCGCAAGACAGTTAGTTGTACAAGAAGCATTGGAAATAATGGCTTGGCCAGCATAGGTTTTGTCATTCACTCCGCAGACAAACATAGGCGTGTCATCTTTAGAAGGAGCCGACATAATTACTTTCTTGGCACCAGCAGTAATATGTTTCTCACAAGTTTCTTTAGTAAGAAAGAGCCCGGTTGATTCAATAACAATATCCGCTCCTACTTCATTCCATTTAAGCTCCAATGGATCTTTAACAGCAGTTAGACGGATTTTATTACCGTTGACTACTAGAGTGTTATTGCCTTCTAAAGTCACCTCTCCTTTGAAGCGTCCATGTACTGAGTCATGTTTTAGCATGTAAGCTAAATAATCTGGCTCGAGTAAATCGTTTATAGCAACGATTTCAATGTCTTTAAAATCTTGGACCGCTGCACGAAATACCATACGTCCAATGCGGCCAAACCCATTTATACCGACTTTAATTGTCATATTGAAAGTCCCCTGAATAAAAAAGTTAAATTATAGTTAAACACAAATCCTTGTGTCACCAAACAAAAATCAGATTACATTTTTTACTGTCTTAACAACATTATCTACTGTGAAACCAAAGTGGTTAAACAGGTCACCCGCGGGCGCAGATTCGCCGAAGGTAGTCATTCCCACCACTGCTCCTTCAAGTCCTACATATTTGTACCAGAAATCTGCGGTGCCTGCTTCCACTGCAACACGTTTTACGCCATTCAGAAGCACGCTGTCCTTATAGGCTTGATCCTGTCGGTCAAATAAATTAGTGCAGGGCATTGAAACAACTCTGACATTGATGCCTGATTCAGCCAATGCTTGCTGTGCACTCATGGCTAGCCCAATTTCCGAGCCAGTTGCAATAATTATAGCTTGTGGCTTTCCATCTGATGCCTCTGATAAAATATAACCACCTTTATCAATCAATTTAATTGTTGCGGCAGTACGTTTCTGGAATGGAAGATTTTGACGACTGAAAATAAGAGTTGACGGGCCATCCTTACGCTCAATTGAACGTGCCCATGATATTGTTGATTCAACCGAATCGCATGGGCGCCATACATCCATGTTAGGAATGTATCGAAGAGTTGCAGTTTGCTCTACTGCTTGGTGTGTAGGGCCATCTTCGCCAAGACCAATTGAATCGTGCGTAAACACAAACAAATTACGAATTTTCATCAGGGCCGCCATTCGCAATGCATTGCGGGCGTATTCTGAGAACATAAGAAATGTGGCACCGTAAGGTATTATGCCACCATGTAATGACAATCCGTTCATTATCGCACTCATGCCAAATTCACGAACACCATAATAAATATAGTTGCCACCAGTTTCATTACTAATACCTTTTGAACCAGACCATAGAGTAAGATTTGATCCCGCAAGATCGGCTGAGCCACCTACTAGTTCTGGTAAAGCAGGAGCTAAGCCCTCAATAGCATTTTGTGAAGCTTTGCGGCTTGCAATGGTCTCTGCTTTTTCATTGACCTGAGTAATGGTCTTCTCTACATGTTCACGCCAATTGGCTGGAAGATCTCCCGCTATGCGACGCTTAAACTCAGCAGCTTCACTTGGGTATTTTTTTGTGTATTCATTAAACTTTTGGTCCCATTCAGCTTCTATTTTTTTGCCTTTGGCACGACCATCCCATGCGTCATAAACCTCTTTCGGTATTTCGAATGGCGGGTAGTTCCACCCTATGCTTGCGCGTGAAGCAGCTATTTCTTCTTCACCTAGCGCTGCTCCGTGAACTGCATGGGTTCCTGCCTTGTTAGGTGATCCCATCCCTATTACTGTCTTGCAGCAAATCATTGAAGGTTTTCCGCTTGCCTGTTTAGCTTCCGCAATAGCGGCTTCAATTGCCGCAGGATCGTGACCATTTACATCAGAAACCACGTGCCAGCCATAAGCTTCAAAGCGTTTAGGGGTGTCGTCACTAAACCAGCCTTCTACGTGTCCATCTATAGAAATGCCATTGTCATCATAAAAACAAATTAATTTTCCAAGTCCTAGAGTTCCTGCTAAAGAACAGGATTCATGGGAGATTCCTTCCATAAGGCAGCCGTCACCAAGGAACGCATAACTGTAATGATTAACAATATCAAAATCTGGCCGATTAAATTCGGAGGCAAGAATCTTTTCTGCCAACGCCATGCCCACTGCATTTGTAATACCTTGACCTAAAGGTCCGGTCGTCGTCTCAACACCAGGCGTGTAACCATATTCTGGGTGACCTGGAGTTTTGGAATGAAGTTGACGGAATTGCTTAATGTCTTCTATTGATAAATCATATCCAGTAAGGTGCAACAGAGAATAAATTAGCATAGAGCCATGCCCATTAGATAGAACGAAACGATCTCGGTCTGCCCAATTAGGATTAGCAGGGTTATGGCGTAAATGGTGAATCCATAGTACTTCGGCAATCTCAGCCATGCCCATGGGCGCGCCAGGGTGGCCAGAGTTAGCTTTCTGAACGGCGTCCATTGCTAATGCACGAACAGCACTGGTTAGGTCTTTGAACACTGGCGGTTCAAAATCTTTAGATGTTCCCATGGATACAAACTCCCTAGCTCAACAAAAAATAAAGAAAAAAATACCCGGCCACACATCTGTGAAAATAGTGTGGCGATATTTTAGGCAAAGGCGGCATTATCGCTTAAGAAGCGGAGACAGACAACTAGGTGAACTAACTTTATGAGGGTTTTGTTTAATATCAGTGACTTCTAAGTTTAATATCTAACACTTTAAGTTTGCGATAAAGGTGCGTTCGTTCTAGCCCGGCCCGTTCTGCTACTCGGGTCATATTGCCCTCCTCATGATCTATTAGTTGCTCAAAATACGATTTCTCAAAAATATCGCGGGCTTCTCGTAAAGTCATGTTAATAGGAGCACTCTGAACTGGTTGTCCCAGCATTGGCGCTCCAAGGATTTTTTTTACGTCATCTGCTGAAATTTCTCTTCCGGTGCAGGTTAGACCCAAAGAGCGTACCGTTCCAGTAAGTTGCATAAGATTGCCAGGCCAGTCATAGTTGCGTAAAGCATTAAGTGCCGCAGTATTAAATTGTCGAATAGGTGCGTCACCTGATTCAATACAATGCGAGAGAATTTGGTTCGCAAGTTCAGGAATATCTTCTTTGTGTTCTTTTAGCGCAGGGACATTTATACAAAGGCCGCTTAAAATTTCATACAATTTTGGCTCAAACTCACCTTGAGCTGTTAGCTGTGCTAGTGGCAGGGAGCTTGCGCATACAAGACGAACATTGTATTTATCTAGTTTACTTAGTAGTTCTAGTAAACCATTTTGCTCTAACCTATTTAGGTTGCCAATCTCTTTTAGAAATAACAGTCCATCTCTTGCTTTTTCAAGTAAATCTAACGGAGAGTCTGACAGTAATATACACGTATCAGGTTCTATCCATGGCGTGTTATTGCAATGGAGGAAATGAGCACATAATTCTGTTCCTGCTCCATGTTCTCCGGTAAGTAGTAATGGAGTTTTTAGATTAGAAATCTGTTCTAGTCTTTTTCTTAGATCTGCTATTAGCGGCCCTTTTCCAATACTGGCAAGTGAGAGGGTTGAGGAGAACTTGCTCTGGCCTGCTTGTAATGCCTGCGCTACTGTATTTAATAGCATTTGCAATGGAACTGGCTTTTCTAGGTAACCAAAAGCCCCTATACGGGTTGCCTCAACCGCAGTTGCAATGGTGCCATGTCCTGACATTACTACTACAGGCATTGTCAGTAGCCCGTTACTTGCCCACTCTTTTAGCAGAGTGACGCCGTCTGTGTCTGGCATCCAAATATCAAGCAGCACCAGATCAGGGCGTGATTTGTTTCGCCAGATACGTGCTTGCTCAGCACTTTCTGCTAATGTTACATGGTAACCCTCATCACGCAATATTTCTGATAGCAGTTCACGTATGCCAATTTCATCATCGACAACTAGTATTGTATTGTTTGTCATAATTATTAATTTTATTTCTTCATTGTATGTAATGAGATACTTCTTGTAGGTACTTAATTAATTAAGTTATTTCATGGGTAATAGTTGAATCATTTTCAGAAATAGCAGGTAGGGTAATGGCAATATAGGCGCCATGTGGCTGAATATTTTCAATTTTAATTGTCCCATTGTGCTCTTCCACAATCTTTTTTACTATGGGCAAGCCTAATCCCGTACCTTTAAGCTTAGTAGTAACGTATGGTTCAAATGCACGCATTATGACGTGATCAGGGAAACCCTTGCCATTGTCACTTAGACTAAGGCATATTCCGTCTGGCACTATTTTCGTGCTCACAGTAATGACTGGTTCTGGAATATCAATCAGAGTATCTTGGGAATTTTTCAGAAGATTATGAATAACTTGACGCAATCTTGTTGAGTCTCCTTTAACAGGCGGTAGGTTAGGGGTTAAAGCTAGGCGAATATAAGAGTGTAGCGTACCTTCAGCAGTACTTGTTGTTTCATATAGCTCCAATACTTCCTGTATTAGTTTATTGAGGTCTAACAAGTTCAGCTTTAGTTTTGGTTCGCGTGCATATTCGCTAAATTCGTTTACCATCGTCTTCAATGCTGCTACTTGATTTACGATTGTTTCAGTTGATTTTCTTAGAATTTCTGAATCCTCTAGATCCAGTTTTTTGGATAATTTATGCTGTACTCGTTCAGCAGAAAGCTGTATCGGTGTAAGTGGATTCTTGATCTCATGAGCCAGACGCCTTGCAACCTCTCCCCATGCAGCAGTACGTTGCGCCTGAAGCAAATTAGTAATATCGTCAAAAACAACCACACCACCACCTCCCGAAACACTTGGAAGACGTGTTCCACGTAAGAGTAGAACTTGGTTTATACCATCACTGGTACGCTCTATTTGGCATTGCCATTCACCGGTTTTGCCTGACTGAAATCCTTCACGAATTCCATTCTCTAGGGGGCGAAGCTGGGGTTTTTGGTTCGCACACTCATCCATAGTTAATCCTTCGAGACCAGCCAAAGGAATTTTCAAGATATATTCAGCGCTTAGATTTGCAGTACGCATACGTAAACTCTCATCAAATACAAGGACGCCTGATGAAAGATTGGCTAGAATATTCTCTAAATAAGCTCTAGCATTTTCAACCTCATGCTGATTGCGCTGCGCTTCTGTACGCGCTTCTTCTAGTTGATGGGTCATGAGATTGAATGATTCAGTTAATACACCTAATTCATCGTTACTTTGTATCGGATGCCTTCTGCTAAAGTCCCCCTGAGCCACTGCACGGGTACCTTCTGCCAGCATACCTAATGGAGCGCTGAGTCGCTCACTAATAAAGAAAGCTGCAGCTAGCGCAGAAAAAAGTGAGAGCAGCAGCACCAGAGTTAATGTTACTCCATAGAGCCTCTTCAGACCGTGGCGCGATAATGACAGCTCTTCATAATCACGATATATTGTTTGAACTATTTCCGCGTCCTCTGCTAGTTGCTTTGGCACCGGTTGCAACAACTGCAAAATTCGAATGCCTCCTTCATGTTTAAGAACATTTACTGGGACTGGTTCAACTACACGCAAATATAATCCTTTTCCCGGTATGAACTCAACAGCACTATAGGCCTCTTGAATTCTAACTTGTCGCATCACTTCAGTACTTGGCATTTCTGGAACTTCCGTGCCAGCGGTATCAGAGAATGCAATTACTCTGCCATCCTGATCAAATAGTGTTGCCTCTTGTACTTCTGATTGCTCTAAAAGTTGTTTTAATTCTGGTAATGGTAGGGCGGATTGCCCAGATAGAGTAATGGCCGTGACCTGAGCTTTCTTTCGTAGCTCTTCCAATAAATTGTCTAATGCGATTCGCCCAAGATTTAATCCTCCTTCTAGTGCCTGATCAACCTTAACATCAAACCATGACTCGATACTTTTACCAAGGAACTGTACTGATGCGCTGTATACTAATACCCCTGGCAGAACAGCCATTAGAGAGAAAATTAGCAATAAACGTAATGCAAGCCTAGAGCCTAATACTCCTTTTTTAAGCCTGCGCCTGAGTCTCCAAATGAGATATCCAACTACTGTCATGAGAAATAGTACGAAACCAACATTGAGCTGAATTAGAAGCTGATATTTTCGCTCAAAGAAGTCAGTATCATCACCTGCAATTGCAAGCAGAAATAGCATTACCGCACTAATTAGAACAGCGCCAATAGTTATTATGTATTTCACGGTTTATCCTGAAGAATAAGCCTTTGCAAAGGGAACTTAAGTTTCCATTGTTGCCAACCTGAACTTAAATTCCATTCTTTTGAACCGAGTGCTTCCACCTGGAACGGTTTTGGCAGTCGCGACAGGTCCAATCTCATTCGCAATTTTGCTATATGCTCTTTATCTCGTATCAATTTTGAATTTGCTACGATAGGGCGGTCTCGTACGCGACTTAAGACACGTAATGCCTCTTTTAGAGTACTAAAACTTTGGTTTTGTAATCCACCGCTTAGACGGTATTGGCGTGTGAGCGCGTAGTAACTTAATGAATCTCGCTGTTTGCTCCGAGCGATTCTTTTATCAAACCAGTACCAGCGCGGACTTACTAATCTAAAGTCAGTTACAAAATAAAGTGCGATGCCTTTTTTGAGTGCCCTTTTTAAAGTAGGGTTCAACGCTATTTGAATATCAGCATTAAATTGATAACCATCGTCGACGGCATCTATTTCAACAAATTCTAATTTTATACTTTCTGCTTTAGCTGCGAAGGAAATCAACAGCAATACAGTCAGCAACATTGCTGCAGCCATACGTATTGCCTGCGCAATAGGGTCAGATTTTTTGTAGCAAGGTATAAAAGAAACCATCATGCTGGGAACTCGGTAACAGTTGTCCATCAAGAGCTTCAACCATAGGTAAGGGTACAATTCTAGCATCTGAATGATGAAGCAAGAATTCTTCAACCTGTAATTTATTTTCTTCAAAAAATATAGAACAGGTAACGTAGAGCAATTTACCATCTCTTGCCAGGGTCTGCCACAAGGCATTGAGGATTCTTTGTTGAATAGAGATAAATTGGGCAATATCACTCGGGCGGCGTAGCCATTTTATATCAGGATGACGGCGAACTACTCCCGATGCAGAGCAGGGCACATCAGCTAAAATTCGATCAAATAATTTACCATCCCACCATTCTGGGGGGTTTGATGCATCACCGCAGACAATACGATATTTTTTGAAAGCAAGACGTGTAAAATTCTGCTTAACTAGGGCAAGTCGTGCAGGACTATTATCTAGTGTAGTTAGGTCTATATCTGCCAATTCTAATAAATGTCCACTTTTTCCACCAGGGGCAGCACAGGCATCTAAAACACACATCCCGTCATGTACATCTAAGAATTCTGCTGCTAATTGCGCACCTGCATCCTGAACTGAGACCATCCCTGCAGTGAACCCCGGCAGTTTTTCTACTGTTACCGGGTGTTCAAGAATGAGAGCATTGTTCCATACTATCTGCGCACTAAAATTATGATCATTTAGCTGACTCAGATATTCCAAAACGCTTATTTTTTTTTGATTAACCCGAAGTGTCATGGGTGGTCGCTGATTACTTGCTTCTAGTACTGCGCTATAGTCTCTAGGGTATTGGCCGCGAAGTTTGTCTATCCACCACTGCGGATGGGAATATTTTCCGACTTCTTTTGTGCTCGCCGTTATTAGAAGAGTTTCTCGCTGCCGTATAAATTCGCGTAGTACTGCATTAATTAGTCCTTTTGCACCCTTGCCATAGCTGAGATTCAGGGATGCCGAAACGGCGTGGTTAACCACCGCATATGAGGCAGCCTTGCTGTATTGCAGTTGATACAAGCCTACCAGCAATAAACATCGAACATCCTGTTTTTTTAGGGGTTTCTTAAGTAGCAAACTAAGTAACGTATCTAGCTGCCCATAGAATCGTAAAACACCATAACTTATATCTTGAATAGCTCCGCGCTGTTGGTCTGATAGGGTATGGTGAGTACGCCATAATTCTTTCAAAACAACAGTCAGGCTGGCTCCGGCTAGCACTTTGCCCACTGCATAAGTCGCTATGATTTGAGTTTTAATCATCCTGCTGATGTAAAGTAATTACCGGGCTTTAATGAGTGTCCGGCAAGGAATTCAGCAGCACTTAGCTTTTTGCCGCCGGGTTTCTGTACTATTTCTAGCATCAGAGCATCTTTGCCACATGCGACAACTATGCCTTCCTGCTCGGTTGATAGAATCTCACCCGGGCTGCCTATAGCGTTGGTAATAGTCCTTGCTTGAAAAATTTTCAGAGGAAATCCGTCTATGACAGAATGTGCTACAGGATAGGGATTAAATGCTCGTACGGCATAACTAATTTCTTCAGCATTCAACTGCCAGTTAATTTTCGCTTCTATTTTTTCGAGTTTTGAGGCATAGCTTGCATTTTTTTTAGTTTGCGGCACCGCTGTAATTTTTTCATTTTTTAAGAGGTTCAGAGTCGTAACAATGCAGCTTGCACCGAGTGCGGAAAGTTTATCGTATAGAGTATTAGCGTTGTCACTATGAAGTATAGAAGCACTTCGTTGCAGTAATATATCTCCGGTATCGAGACCGCGATCCATTTGCATGATGGTAATACCGGTTTCTTTTTCTCCAGCTAGAATTGCTCTTTGAATTGGCGCGGCCCCTCGCCAGCGTGGCAACAAAGAGGCATGGATATTTATACATCCAAGACGCGGAGTATTTAAAATGATTGAGGGTAAGATTAATCCGTAAGCCGCGACTACCATCACATCTGCACAAGTCTTATTTAACTGCTCGTGTACCTCGGGCTGTTTAAGTGAGTGTGGTTGCAATAGAGTAATTTTGTGTTTTTGTGCTAATAATTTAACGGCACTAGCATTTAATTTCATGCCTCTTCCAGCGCGACGGTCAGGCTGAGTTAGTACAAGTGCAATCTCGTGCCCTTCAGTTATTAGCGCTTCAAGTGCTTGTGCAGCAAATTGTGGCGTACCTGCAAAAATAATCTTCATGATTAGCTGCTTTAGATACCATTAAAGTAATTTATTTGTGTCAGAAAATGTCATAAGACGTATGTCTTTACTAAAGTAGTTTAATTATCCATGGGAAATGACAGACAAATAATCGGTTACATTATATTTCGTTGTTGTTTTTTTATTTTTCCAAGAATCCTTGTCTGTTTTAGCTGTGACAAGTATTCAACGAACACTTTACCTATGAGATGATCCATTTCATGTTGAATGCAGACTGCCAGTAATCCATTAGCCTCAAGCACATACTGGTCTCCATGAATATTCAATGCTTTAACCAAGACGTAATCAGCACGTCGTACTTTTGCAAATACTTCCGGGACTGACAGGCAGCCCTCTTCACTATCAGATGCTCCGGAAGAAGATGTAATTTCCGGATTGATTAATACGTGCAACTGATCATGGGCGTCAGATATATCAATTACAATCACGCACTGGTGGACATCTACTTGTGTTGCCGCTAAACCAATGCCAGGGGCGGCATACATGGTTTCTGCCATGTTGTGTACCAAAGTTCGAATTTCATCAGTTACTTCTGGTACTTTAGCTGCAACCCTATGCAGTCTTTCATCTGGGTATCGCAATATCTTTAGAAGGGCCATAAAAAATGGTTATTTAAAATCTTATGCTTAATGGATTAAATACAAAATTTAAGAAAAATTGGCCTATTTATTTTATATGAATTAGCCGATAGCCCACTTTAATGAGTCAGTTGAAATTATCGTTTCCGAAAAATCTATCTTTTTCAGTGACTGAGGGGTCTCGTGCATAATTCTATTATATCTGTGATTTTGTTTGTGAGTTTGCTTTATGGTCAGTAGCTAAATTCAACTAATGTAATTAACGTTGAGTTGCATAGCAAGTGCTTGATCATTACATTGCCACAATAACTGTGAGTTGTTTTTGCGGCCGCTTGACTGAAGTAACGGTATCCGCCATGCTTGTTATGCTCATATTGAATATATATAAATGAAATTTTACAAGTAATTTCTTGTGAGGTTAATTAATAATATGCATTTTTAATGCTCCAGAAATCCGTAATTAAATTTATCAGAGCCTAAAGTTAGCATACTAAATTAGTGTTTCTCCCGATGCGCTCAATCGAAATGCTATTGTAAATTTAATTTGAGGATAAGCGCAGCGCATATTTTATTTAACTGAGCATTTAAGCTATTTATTATGGTAGTCTCCCACCGTAATTTTGAAATCGTTTTTTGACCATATAAAATTAATCGATAAGAGAGTCCTATGGGTAAAGTGCTAATCATAGCTGAGAAACCATCTGTCGCTACAGATATTGCGCGAGTTCTGGGTGGATTCGTCAAACATACTGACTACTATGAAAGTGAAGAGTATGTATTGTCATCAGCTGTAGGTCATTTGCTGGAACTGGCGGTACCAGAAAAATACGAGGTTAAGCGTGGTAAATGGAGTTTTGCAAATTTACCGGTAATTCCACCTTATTTTGATCTTAACCCCATTGAGAAAACCAAACCAAGATTAAAGCTTCTAAAAAAACTCATTAAGCGGAAAGATGTTGATAAGCTTATCAACGCGTGTGATGCAGGGCGTGAGGGAGAGTTAATTTTTCAATATATTGCACGTTATGTAGCAACAAAAAAACCGATTATGCGTCTATGGCTGCAATCAATGACGCCGGGCTCGATAAAAGATGGTTTTACAAAATTACTTGAGAACGAAGCTATGCATCCCTTAGCTCAGGCTGCTGTGAGTCGGTCTGAAGCTGACTGGTTAGTTGGCATTAACGGTACGCGGGTAATGACGGCATTTAACTCCCAGGAAGGTGGTTTTCATAAAACCACAGTGGGTCGAGTACAAACGCCTACTTTAACAATCCTAGTTGAGCGGGAAGAAGTAATTAAAAAATTTATTTCTCGAGATTATTGGGAGATTCATGGCACTTTTCTCGCAACAGATGGCAGCTATAATGGGCGCTGGTTTGATGAAAAGTTCATTAAGAACAAAGAGGACACAGAACAAAAAGCTGAGCGTGTGTGGGGGCATGAGACTGCTGAATCCATTCGTATCAAATGCCAGGGGAAGACTGGAATAGTTAGTGAGGTTAGTAAGCCTGCCAAAGAAACTTGTCCCCAACTATATGACCTTACTAGTTTGCAGCGGGATGCCAATGGACGATTTGGTTTCTCTGCTAAGATGACGCTCGGTCTCGCCCAAGCTTTATATGAAAGACATAAAGTATTGACGTATCCTCGAACTGATGCACGTGCATTGCCTGAAGATTATATTTCAACTGTAAAAGATACCTTGGGAGAGATGAAAGACTCTCAATATGGACTATTTGCCTCCCAAATTTTAAAATCTGAGTGGGTCAAACCAAACAAGAGAATTTTTAATAATTCAAAAATATCAGATCATTTTGCTATTATTCCAACTTCATTTAAGCCTAAGAAGTTAAATGAGGCTGAGCAGAAACTTTATGATTTGGTAACCAAACGTTTTCTGGCAATCTTCTATCCTGCTGCAGAATTTCTCGTAACTACCCGAATCACCCGAGTTGAGAATGAGCCATTCCGAACCGAGGGAAAAGTAATGGTTAATCCTGGGTGGCAGGCTGTTTACGGTAAAGAAGTACGTGCAAATGGGACTGATAAAGATTCAGCTTTAGTTGCTGTAAAGCAGAATGAATCTGTGCAGGCAGAAGAAATAGAAGTAGTTGCAAACCAGACCCGACCGCCAGCTAGGTTTAATGAGGCAACATTATTATCAGCTATGGAGAGCGCAGGCAAGTTAGTGGAAGATGGAGAATTGCGCGAAGCAATGAGTGCAAAAGGGCTAGGTACTCCTGCTACGCGAGCTTCAACTATCGAGGGGCTAGTATATGAAAATTATTTGCAACGAATGGGTCGAGAGTTACAGCCTACCGCTAAAGCTTTTTCTCTGATTATTCTTCTTCGCGGCCTGAAGGTCCCAGAGCTGACATCGCCTGAATTGACTGGAAATTGGGAGTTTAAGCTTCGGCAAATTGAGCAAAATAAGCTGGAGCGCAGTTCATTCATGGAAGAAATTGCTAATATGACGCGCCATATGGTTGAGCAGGCAAAAGACCATCGCGGTGAATCTATAAGCGGAGATTTTTCTACTCTTGCCTCGCCTTGTCCTAAGTGTAGCGGAGTAGTACAGGAAACTTACAAGAAATTCCAATGTGAGAAATGTGATTTTGCATTGTGGAAAATTCTGGCAGGTAGGCAATTTGAAGTGACTGAAATGGAAGAACTGATTACGAAACGTGAGGTTGGTACGTTACAAGGCTTCCGGAGCAAAATGGGTAGGTTATTTAATGCAAATATAAAGCTCACAGATGAGTATGAAATGAAATTTGATTTTGGTGAAACTAATGATGAGAGTACAGAGGAAGTTGATTTCTCAGGTCAGGATTCGTTGGGTAAATGCCTCAAGTGCGATGGCCGAGTATTTGAGCATGGGATTAGTTACATTTGTGAGAAATCTGTCGGTGCTACCCGAACATGTACCTTTAGAACAGGAAAAATAATTCTTAATCGTCCAATGGAACGTGAGCAAGTTACAAAGTTATTGCTCACAGGAAAAACGGACTTGCTTACTAAATTTATTTCCAAAAAAGGAAGGCCTTTTTCAGCTTATTTGGCAGCCGATGATAGCGGTAAAACACGATTTGAATTCGAAGAAAAACGAGCAAAGGTCGGATCTAAAGTTAAAACAGTCAAGCCTAAAATAAAGAAACCAGCTGTCAAGAAACCAGCTGTCAAGAAACCAGCTGTCAAGAAACCAGCTGTCAAGAAACCAGCTGTCAAGAAACCAGCTGTCAAGAAACCAGCTGTCAAGAATTAGATTAACAATCTGATTTTAGAGGATTGCTGATTCCTAAGCAGGTATTTAATAGGGGTCTATTTTCTTGAGTTTCTAGGCTAAAGTTCATACCTATGCTTGGATACTATATTACTTCTAAGTAAGTAGCATAGATTACAGTTGTATGCCAAATATCTGAGGAAAGAAATATTTTAAAGTAAATCCCATGACCATGATCATCAGTATCAGGCTGGTGATAACAGCCAATCCTTCTCCGACAGTCGATAATAGTGTTGAGCCAAGGCTCCCAAATTCCACATCCCCAGAATCATTACGTCGACTTTCCTTGCGTCTCCTAACCCAAATATGAATCCCTATGGCGACCGGGATAAGGAAAAGTGCCATTAATAGATTTAATCCAGCATCATCAGTCATAATTAATCTACCTTATAAATAAAATATTGTTATAAAAACTTAAGCTTAACTGCGCAATACGATTGTGCAAAAATATTTAAGGGTTCAGTTTAAGAGTTAAAAAGTATCAGTAATAATATGCATTAAATTTCTTTTAGTATGTCACGTATATCGAAAAGTAGTAATTCTTCTTTTCTCTTTTCTAGATTAGTTGCTTCTTATCGCTTTAGATATCACGAATGCTATAATTGTAGAATCAATTATATTTTGTATAAATGTACCATAAGATATCGATACAGCAGCAACGCCCCCTGGTTTTCATTTTAATGTGAAGGTGAGTTTGTTGAAGTCTTCCCCTGAATTAATAATTCTATTCGGGACAATGAGTTCCTCATTAAAAAATGAGGAAACGATCTTTCCAAATATAGCTCGAATGAGGATATCAACGGCTATGTCAACAGTATTTACTTTTATTACAGACTCTTTGAATTCAGTCTTCATGCTCATAACTATTTCTCTTGTTAAGATAATGTGCCGAAAGACAAAATTCCTGGCCCCATTGATATAGGAACAGTGTTCTGTGATTATAGCTAATAATATTTATTAGCTATAATTGAGCGCTATACGTGGAACCTAATGACTAGTAATCCAAAGATTTAATAATTTTATATTTACCCTCATGTCATGAATGAAAAATCCAATTTGCCAATATCTGTAGCAGTTGCTGTTCATCCGGTTACTAATCGTCAAGAATTAAGAAAATTTATTGACGTTCCCTGGCTCGTTTACGCAAATGACCCTATGTGGGTGCCACCACTACGCCTTGAGAGGCGTTGGCATTTTTCTAAATCAAATCCTTTTTTTGAACACGGAGAATGGCAGGCTTGGATTGCATACCGTGATAACAAACCGGTTGGGAGGATTAGTGCGCAAATTGATCAACTCCATCGTCAGCGATACGGTGCGGATACTGGCCATTTTGGGCTATTAGAAAGCGTGAATGACAAGGAAGTATTCTCAGCACTCATGCAGACCGCGG
>Ga0308016_10000486_pt1 | contig 20241 bp, 17 predicted proteins | sample Neamet233_FD_203129 | JGI IMG/M metagenome (GOLD analysis project Ga0308016, IMG submission 203129) | Marine microbial communities from water near the shore, Antarctic Ocean - #233 | ecosystem: Environmental > Aquatic > Marine > Unclassified | place: Southern Ocean | collected 2014-07-28
TAGAGATATATATGCCCCTAGCATTCGGTGTGATATTAATCACTTGTTGCTTTAATAATAAAAATCATTCGGGGGCGCCATGGAAGGTACTACTGACCCGTCGGTTTTACAAGATAGGCTATACTACAAAATAGGTGGTTTTGTTTATGATAATGCCAAGGTTGTCTTAGTAGCTACTTTACTTTTAGGCGTAAGCCTGGCTGGATTAATGACTTTAGAGCCGAAATATATCGAAGGTTTTGGAGAAGGCGATTTAGAATCGGTACACGGTTGGAAAGCACTTGCATCTGGTTTTTCAGATGAAAATGAAAGTGGCTATCAGGTGTTTTATGTTTTATTTTATCACCCTACAGGAGTTTCCAATGATTCGGAAATTAGATCGGCGATGGAAGGTACTGTGAAGATTTTTGAAAATAATGAAAATATTGCAATAGATTATCCGTGGTTCACTAATGAGGCAAATCAATCAAAGTTGATTAGCGAGGTAGATAGTTCTTGGTCAAGAATTCGGATCCAAATAAATTTAGATAGAGAGGAGTCGAAAAAACTTTTGAAAAATACTATTGAAGATTTAGAGTTACCAGAAAATACTCCTGAAAATATGGAAAAATGGGTTACTGGTGATTTGGCTATAGATGTTGTTTTTGATTTGACATTAGAGGAAGAATTAATCAAAGCAGAATTAATATCCGGACCACTTACTTTGATAATATTACTACTAGTATTTGGGAGCCTCGTTGCAGCAGGATTGCCGGTATTAGCCGGCATTTATACTGTCGTTGCTGCAATTGGAATTGTCACAGGGTTAACATATATTTTTGATGATATTACAATTTATGCAAACAATATTGTTTCATTGTTGGGGATTGGGTTAAGTGTTGACTATTCCCTATTCATCGTTAATAGATTTAGAGAGGAATTAGCTAGAGGTCGAGATCATAGGACTGCCATTGCAATAACAAGTGCAACCGCTGGGCGCGCTATTTTCTTCTCGGGAATGACTGTGATGGTGGGTTTAATGGGTATGTTGTTTTTTGAAAATACGGGATTGCCTTCCCTAGGTTGGGGTGGTATTTGTGCGACTTTCGTTGCGCTAACATCTTCTATGGTTTTACTTCCTGCTGTATTATCTCTCTTAGGAGATAGGGTGAATTCATTCAAAGTACCTTTCTCTATGGAAGGTGAAAATGGAGAAGATGGTTTTTGGTCACGAATTGCTGAAGGTGTTATGAAACGCCCTATTTCCGTACTTGTTCCCGCAATATTAGTGCTATTAATCGCAGGGTCCCCTTTCATTCAAGCAGAATGGGGGATTGTAACTTGGAAAGCTCTAAGCCCAGATGATGAAGCCAGAAATGGTTTGGAGATTACAGATGAAAAATGGCCAGGAAATGTTGCAAATACTGCTCTTGTTGTATTTGATATTGAGGACGGGGTAGAACCCTTTTCAGAGGAAAATCTTCGGAACCTATATGCATTCTCGAAAGAAATTCTAAGTATTGATCGGGCTAGTTATGTATACACCTATGCTCATTTTGATTCTTCAATGAATCAGGACGATATGATTGCTTTTTGGGATGAATCTAATGATCAGAATTTAACAGATGAAGAGGCCCAGATTTTAGCTCTTCAACGTAATTTCCACAAAGACGCATCTGTTGGGGAAGGAGTTGTAGTACTAGTTGTCGGCATAGAAGGAGAGCAGTCTAGTGAAGAGGCAAGAGTTGTTGTGAAAAATATCAGAGCACTAGAAAGTAAAAACATGCAATTTGGCGGTGAAGGAGAGGTTCATGTTGCAGGGATTGCTGCATATAATCAAGATGTTTTAGATGCTGTTGCAGACAAGATGCCTATCGCTCTAGCATTTATTTTTATATCCAGCTATATTCTTATATTTTTCCAAGTTAGGTCTGTTATTTTACCAATAAAAGCACTAATTATGAATATTTTATCTATCAGTGCATCATTTGGAGTTTTAGTATGGATATTTCAGCAAGGCAATGGGGCTGAATTATTGAATTTTACCCCTCAACCAATTGACCCGACAACTCCGGTAATGATTTTTGCTATTCTCTTTGGATTAAGCATGGATTATGAAGTCCTCATGCTATCAAGAATTCATGAAGAATGGGAGCGGACAGGAGACAATACAAAGGCTGTGGCCGTAGGATTACAAAAGAGCGGCCGCATCATTACTTCGGCTGCTTTAGTTATGATTACTGTATTTGCGGCATTTGGTATATCTTCAGTAGTTATTATGAAACAATTCGGGTTGATGCTTGCTCTGGGTGTAGCGGTTGATGCTAGTATAGTCAGGGCTTTGGTTGTGCCAGCAACTATGCGATTAATGGGTGACTTAAATTGGTGGGCACCAAGTTGGTTGGCTAAAAATAACGAAATTAGTAAAAAAGAATAGAGGCGCTAAGTCGAAGTGCTATGTCCTTGACGAAAAGGCATGAGTGAGGGGATTGTAGTAGTTACTGGCGCCAGTGGATATATTGGAAGTCATGTTGTCGCTAATCTGTTATCAAAAGGAAAAAAGGTCAGAGCTACTGTCAGAGATGTTAATGATTCAGAAAGAGTCAGCCACCTCAAGGATCTAGAAATCTTAGATGGGGGCTCTTTGGAAATTGTAGAAATGGATCTTTTTGATTCCGATAGCGTAGATTCTGCTATTGCCGGAACTGCTGACGTCATACATACTGCTGCCGCTGTAATTGTAAAATCTGAAAACCCCCAATCTAAAATTGTCGACCCAAGTGTAATAGGTACGAGGAATGTTATTTCTGCTATTGAAAAAAGTGGAACTGTTGAAAGATTTGTCCATACTTCCTCGACTGCTGCGATTAGACCGGAAAATTGGGAAGATGGAGTTACTCTTACGACTGAAACTTTTGCATCTGATGCAACATTAAAAGAGAATCCTTATGGATTGGCAAAATATAGTGCGGAAATGATTGTGAGGGAATGGCACGAAAATTTAGAAGAATCAAAAAAAATGAAAATGGTTACAATACATCCCTGTATGGTCTTCGGCCCGCCTCTTTCGCCTCGACATCTGAGAGGATCTTTGTCTGTCATAATGACGCTAATAAATCGGGAATTACCCGCGCTATTACCCATGCAAATAAACATCGTAGATGTAAGAGATGTCGCTGAAGCACATGTGAGAGCTCTCACCATGGGCGAGAATGGTGGAAGATATTTAACAGTGGCTGGGGATATGATGTGGGTGGATATCTCTAAAATTCTAAAGGCGAAATTCCCTGAAAGGAAATGGCCGATAAGACAATTACCATATTATGCGGCTCTCTTGGTTTCTGCATTTCATCCCAAAGTCAGCGTCTCTTGGGCGAGAAGGCATTTGAAAAATAAATTATACTGGGATGCTAGTCCTGCTGAGATAGATTTGAAAATGGAATGGAGAACACTAGAAGAAACCATAACTGAAACTATTCCAAATATTGTAGATAATAATTGGAAATAAAAATTTACACAACGATACTGATTATGTTTTATGCTATTGAATATGCGAAAATACTGTGCGTACCCTTGCAATGCTCGTCGTCTTGTTGATGACCGTTCCTACTTTATCCGGTTGTTTCGCAGGAGAAAAAATAGAAGAAACTGTTGAAAGTGGACCTTTTATTTTTGAAGAAGGTGAGATCCCAATGACTACCTGGTACCATTACCCGGGCACTGTATCTAACCCTGCGGCAGTCGATGCAACTAATCCCTTAGCTGTTACAAATGCAAATATAACAGCTAATCTTTCGGGCGATAACCTGCCATTTTATGCGAGTGGAACTTATTATGGAACCGGTTGGGATACTTTTGAGCCCACTTTAGGAATTACTTCCTCTGGTGCTATATTTTTCACCAATTATAATGGATTAGGCGATGGAACCCATATTATTAGATCTAAAGATCAGGGGCAAACTTGGGAAGATGTAGGCCCTTTTGGACAGGTCGATGATGACTCTGGCCAGACGCCTAATTCAAATGATCCTTATTTGTATGTAGATAAGTTCAATGATCGTTTGGTGAAGTTTGATATGCACGCCTTAGTATCGATGTTTGTCGAATATTCCGATGACGATGGTGAGTCTTGGAGCGTTCCATATCCTGTAGAAGGTTATGAACTCCCGCAAGATCATCAAAGTATTGCCTCTATGCCGCACTCAAATGCATTGGTTGGAGATGTAGTATATGTTTACTGTATCAATACCGGGTCTTCGGCTGCGGGGCCAATGTGCTCACGTTCAGTTACAGGTGGGCAAAGTTGGGATCAACAAGCAATTGGTTTCCCAGTAGAAAGCTTTCCTCAATGTTCTGGACTCCATGGGCACGTTGCAGGAGGGTCTGATGGATCTATCTATCGAGGGAATCCTTCATGTGAAGGCCCAGCAGTATATCGTTCACTTGACGGAGGTTTTACTTGGAGTGAACATACCATAACTACAGAAGTAGGGATGCAGCAAGGTTGGCATTCTCATGAAGTTGCAACTGCTGTAGATGAGGGAGGCAATGTACACGCTACTTGGATATCAACTGATCAAATGATTTGGTATGCTAATTCGCAAGATCAGGGTGATTCTTGGAGCCAGCCTCTGATGGTCTCTGCTCCGGGCGTTAAAGAAACTGGATTTCCTACTATCTTTGCAGGAGACTCTGGAAAAGTAGTTATTGGCTATATTGGAGAAATGAATGATGCGGAAGGAAATAATACTACGTCAGGTGGAGTAGGCTGGGGCGGATATATGGCAGTTATGACAGACGCATTCGCTGAAATGCCCTTGATTACTAGTGTTGCCGTAAATCTCCCTAATGACCCGCTAGATGTCACCTCTGATTGTGGTAATGTAAGGTGTGGCGGATTTGGAGACTTTATCGATGTGGAGATCGATGACGAAGGTAGGGCTTGGATCGCTTTAGCACATAATGCGGCAGGATTTGAAGAAGCTATAATTGGAACTTTTATGACTGGCCCTGCACTTTATGGTGAATTGATCAGTTTACCTGAACTCCCCAGTGGTGGGAATTTCACTTTGAAAATGTTATGATTGATTTGCCGCTATTGTGATGTATGTCATGCAGGCTCGAAAGAATATGCGTACAATAGCCGCCGCCATGGTATTGCTCATTTTGGCACCCATTATTTCTGGTTGCTTTGCAGGAGAAGTAATTCAATCTATCAAAGGAGATGGTCCTTTCGACGAAATATGCCCGGAAGGCATTGCAAACAACACATGGTATCATTACCCAGGAGGGATTGATGCATTAACAACCCCTCATATCATAAATGAAAGTTCGATATTAGGGGGTGAAAATATACCTATATGCGCGGAAGGAACTTACTATGGAATAGGTTTTTCGACTTTTGAACCAACCATAGGAATAACTTCTGCAGATAATTTGTATATGACTAGTTGGGGTAATGGGCCTGGCGGCTCTACCGCTATCATCAGGTGCTCTAATATGATTGAAATGACTAATGTTTCATCATATTCTTGTGAAAATACCTACCAAGGAGCGATTGCAAATAGTAATGACCCCTATGTCTATGTAGATAGGTGGACTGATCGAATAATGAAATTCGATATGCATGCCCTAATAGGGATGACTGTGGAATGGTCGGACGATGAGGGAGAGTCATGGGGACCTCTTGGATTAACTTCGTTTGCTACGGGATATTCTGTTCAAGATCACCAAACTATTGCTTCATCTCCTTACAACGCTGTTTTACATGAAACTACTTGGGTCTTCTGTGTTAATGGTAATTGGCAATCTCCTCTCTGTTCAACAAGTAATGATGGGGGTTTGACGTGGGGGCCTGAGGTCCCGGGTGCACCGGCTAATTGTAACAGTGGAGGTTTGACTGGACATATGGTTGGAGCCAATGATGGAAATTTCTACAGAGGAAATCCAAGCTGTGACGGAGAGGGATATTCAATATACAGAAGTACCAATGGAGGATTAACTTGGTCAGAACATAAGCTTCCTACTGATATTACTGGTACGGCTGATACTTGGAATGCTGAAGAAGCTCAAGTATATCCTGATGAAGAAAATAACCTACATGCGATGTGGATGGGTGTAGACGACCTTCCTTACTACTCATATTCTTTTGACGAAGGAGATTCTTGGAGTGAACCAATGATGATTGCCCCCCCTGGACTTAATGGAACCGGCTTCCCAGCAGTTGCTGCTGGAGATGCTGGAAGAGTTGCTTTCGCATACCTTGGAGACACTGGTGGGGATACATGGAATGGATACATTTCAGTCATGACGGATTCATTCAATTCAACCCCTCTAATAACTACAGTTCAGGTAAACAACTTCGGAGACCCTTTGAGTCTCGAAGCAGATTGCGGATACAATAGATGCGGTGGATTCGGAGATTTCATAGATATTCTCGTCGATAATTATGGAAGGCCTTGGTTCGGTCTTTCACATAATATCGGAAATGGAATTCAAGATGAGGGGATATATGGAACTATGATGCTGGGCCCTAGTCTTAGAGGTTCTACTATTCCTTTGAATTCTTTGCCTGAAGGCGGATTTATGACTTTATCTTGATTATTATATCGAGAATCATCATTGGTTTCAAAAACCATTTGACCAAATGTCAATTCCTTGGGCGATAAAGCCAGCGGCGAAAATTAACATTGCAACTCCACAAAGAGATAGGGCATTTTTATACATTTTAACAGAAATATTTCCACGAGTTTTGTCGAAGATATATGCTATGAAAGTTTTGACTAATATTATTGAAACCAAAAATGATAGGGCATATGCAACTGGGGCTAATGGCTCTTCTTTTGCAGCAGTTGCCATCAAAGGACCTCCTATCAGAAACCAAAATACATACACGTTTGGGTTCAATAGATTTGTTAGTAGCCCTCTTTGAAATGCTCCCTTGGAATCTGTAAGTAATTCATCACTAATCGGTGGATCTATTGAAAAACAGTCAATACCCATCTTTATGAGAAATATTCCCCCTATAATCGATATTGTAAAAAGTGCAAATGGTTGAGTGGCAAACCAACCTGCAGCAAATAGGCTGATGATTACCAATGGTCCATCCGTGAATATAGGCGCTGCTGCTGTCCAAGCACCCGCTCTAAGGCCACCAGAAAGCGTCTCTTTGATTACCATGGTAAGAAGAGGGCCTGGCTTGATTCCCTCTACAATACCCAGGGTCACGCCGGCTAAAGCTAATGCCAATATTAAATCGATTTCCATGCTAGCCTCATCTACGTGCTGCTAATTTTGCAAGAAGTTTTAGTATTTCTAAATATAACCAAATTAATGTAACTAATAATCCAAAGGCAGCACGCCATTCCAACTGTTTGGGCGCCCCTCTCTCAACACCTCTTTCGATAAAATCAAAATCTGCGACTAAACATAATGAAGCGATTCCTACGACAAATAATGAAAATAAGATGCCGATAGGGCCAGAACCATGTATCAAAGGAATTTCAAATCCAATAAATGATCCAATAAATGTTAATAAATATATCAGAACTATTGCAACAACAGCCGAAGTTACAGCAATTTGTGTATTTTTATTCCAAGCAATTAATCCTGCTCGATAAATGGAAATCATTGCTCCAAGTATTAGGAATGTTAATACTGCAGCTAAAATACCAAGTCCTGGCATCTCTACAGAACCTTCTATCATCCAAGTAACTCCACCTAAAAATAATCCCTGACAGCTTGCATATGCACAAATCAATAGAGGATTCATTGATCCTGAAAATATTATTATCATTGCCAAAATAAATCCAACTATTCCGCCTATGAAAGAAAAGATTAGAGAAAGTGGTGCAGAAATATATGAAACGATGGCTAAACTGATAACAATTCCCAATAACAAAGCGGTCTTATCTACTACTCCATTCATTGTCATTAAATTTGATTCGCTATCTTCCCACCAAGAAACTTCTTTGTAAGCACTTTTTTCAAATGTAGAATCATTTAACGCAGGGTTCCCTGAACGATACATGGTTCTATCTCAAAGGGAGGTGCTACTCAAATCTTGGCCCTAAAATCTGTTTAAAGTAATTCTTTTAGATGTAATCCTGTATAACTGGCTTCAACTTTCACCACATCTTCAGGGGGTCCTTCCGCTACTATGAACCCGCCTAACTCTCCGCCTTCTGGCCCGAGATCTATTACCCAATCTGCACATTTGATTACATCAAGATGGTGTTCAATTACAATTACAGTATGGCCATTTCTACGTAAACGCAGTAAAACTTCGGTTAATTGGTGTACATCAAATAACGATAGCCCAGTTGTTGGTTCGTCCAAAATATAAACAGTATGGCTTCTGGTTGGTCTGTGAAGTTCAGAGGCTAATTTGACTCTTTGCGCCTCACCTCCAGAAAGAGTTGTTGCAGGTTGGCCTAATCTGATATATCCTAGGCCAACGTCTTTCAAAGTAGTGAGGATTCGATTCAATGATTTTTGATTTTTGAAGAATAACGATGCTTCTTCGACAGACATTTCTAAAATCTCTTGAATGTTTTTTCCTTTCCATTCGACCTCTAGGGTCTCTCTAGTGTAACGCTTACCTTTACAGATATCACAAGTCACCCAAACATCTGGTAAAAAGTTCATCTCTAATTTTATTGAACCCGCTCCTTTACATGATTCACAGCGTCCACCTTTGACATTAAATGAAAACTGCCCCGGCAAATATCCTCTTTCTTTTGACATTGTTGTTTCAGCGAAAAGGTTTCGGATGTGCCCAAAGGCACCTGTATAGGTTGCAGCGTTTGAACGGGGGGTTCTTCCAATTGGTGATTGATCTATTACAATTGTTTTATCTATCTCTTCGAATCCTTCTATTTTATCGTGACGTCCTGGAGACGTGTCGCTGCCATGTATCTCACGGAGTAATGCTGGAGCTAATGTTGAAGCTATTAGTGAAGATTTGCCTGAACCAGAAACTCCTGTAACTGCTACAAAGCACCCCAAAGGTATTGAAATGTCTATATTTTGTAAATTGTTTTCTCTTGCTCCAAGTATACGTAACCATTTATCCGAATCAGGTTTTTTCCTATCTTCTGGAATTGGTATCTTTCTTTTACCTGACAAATACGCCCCTGTAATACTTTCTTCGTTCGAGAGTAATTCTTCTAATTCACCACTAACTAATACTTTTCCGCCTTCTTTTCCTGCGCCAGGACCAATATCAACTAACCAGTCTGCTTGTTTAAGAGTCGCTTCATCATGTTCAACTACAAGCAATGTATTGCCTAAAGACGTTAATTCTCTGAGTGTTTCTAAAAGTCGATTATTATCGCGTGGGTGGAGTCCAATACTAGGTTCATCGAGAACGTACATAACCCCGGTGAGCCTTGTACCAATTTGAGTTGCTAGACGGATTCTTTGGGACTCGCCTCCTGAAAGTGTACTTGCTCGTCTATCTAATGTAAGGTAATCTAGACCTACTAATGCAAGGAATCTCAAACGTGCCTCAATTTCTTTAATTATTTCAGTCCCAATAAATATTGACCTTTCAGAAAGTTGATCGGTTGATGATATTATTTCACTACTAGGCTTGTCTCTACCTAATTTTTCCCAAGTATTATCTAACTCTCCTGCTCTCCAATATTGGACGACCGCTAGAGCTTCTAAAACACTACAGGAAGATATTGCAGGTAAAGAAACTCCGCCCACTATTACTTTACTCACTGCATTATTCAATTTTCGACCTTTGCAGTCCGGGCAAGGTTCATCATTCATAAAAGAGGTCATTCTAGATCTAGTTCTATCAGATGATGTTTCAGTATAAGTTCTGCGAATCCTATTGAATACCCCCTCCCAGGGCCTTAGCATGTTGTATGATGACCCCTTTTCAGAAGTAAATTCAAAGGAGATCATAGTGCCCCCAGAACCATAAAGAAGAATGTCTTTATCATCGTCATTTAAATTGCCAAAATTGATATTTGAAGGAATCCCATAGTGCTCACATACCTGTGTCATTTGACTTTTATACCAACCCGACATCATTGATGATCTAAACGGCCGGATACATCCTTCCTCTACTGTAGATGTTCTATCAATAACTAGGTCTGGAGAAAATTCTCTTTGAACCCCTAGTCCCTGACAATTTGGACAAGCCCCTAATGGATTATTAAAAGAAAATACCCTTGGGGACATTTCGGGTAAAAACGCACCGTGTTCAGGGCAAGCAAATTCTTCAGAATATGGGATTACTTGGCCTTTTTCTGTTTTTTCTGCTTGTTCGTTTCTAACTACTTTACTGTTCTTTGGCTTATCTAGGCTTTCAATAGCAATTGTTCCGCCGCCGAGGCGTAATCCAGACTCTATTGCTTCAGTCAATCTTTGCCTGTTTGCACGATTCAATTTTAATCGATCAACTCTAACGTCGACATCGTGCCTTAGATTCTTCTCTAATTCAGGTGGGTTTTCAAAACCAGCTTCTCGGCCATTGATTTTTCCTTCTAAATACCCTTGTTCAACTAGTCCTTTGAATAAATCCGCATGAGTCCCTTTACGATTACGAATTGTTGGGCTCCATATTGCAATTCCATGCTCTTCGAATCGCCACATAGCATCGTCTACAATTTCTTGCACCGTACGTCTAGCAACTTCACGATCACATTCAGGACAATGTGGTATGCCCACTCTCGCCCAAAGTAAGCGCATGTAATCCATGATTTCGGTAACGGTTGCAACTGTTGATCTTGGATTATGGCTTCCTTGCTTTTGATCGATGCTTATCGCTGGAGAAAGGCCTTCTATCGAATCGCAATCAGGCTTTTTCATTTGACCAAGGAATTGCCGTGCATATGAGCTCAAACTTTCCACATATCTTCTTTGTCCTTCGGCGTATAATGTATCGAATGCAAGGCTAGATTTTCCTGAACCTGACACCCCTGATATCACTACAAATTTACCTCTGGGAATATTTACATCAATGTCTTGAAGATTATGTGTCCTAGCACCTTTTACCTCAATCCATCCCTGATCGATGATTTGCTTTTTTTTCTCCACCACCATCTTTCCGCCCCTTCGTTGTACTCAGCGAAATATTGGCCGCCCTTGAAGACATGTATTCTTTTTTCAATCAACTAAACCAAAATGCATCAATTATTTCTCCGATGCTTGCATTGTCACCAGGAGGCAATAATGTCAGGCCATTATGGGCAGTCATGCTTTTGATATTACCACTTCCTTGGTGAGTGTGCGTAGTAGCAACTAAACCATTCTGGCCACTTGTTATTCTTATTCTCCTTAAACAGAGTTTTCCCTTCGCACCTTTCACATTATCCAACATCTTGACCCTTACTTTCTTACCTAGACTCGGATTTTGGTTTTCACTTGTGCCAAAGGATGCTGAAAACCATGGGCATACCAGCATAGAGAATACCACATGGCTGCTTACCGGATTACCGGGTAAACCAAAAATTGGAATGTTGTTCCATTTACCGAATATAGGTGGGCCGCCTGGCCTCATATCAACACGCCAAAATATTATTTCACCCTCTAATTCCATTAATTTGCGGACAATGTCCCAATCTCCCATGGAAACTCCTCCACTAGTTATTATTGCATCACAATTTTTGGCAGCATGATTCAAAGATTCCCTTAATCTATCTAAAGAATCTGTTACTACTTCATAACAAATGGGTTCTCCCCCCATTTTTTGTACCAAAGCCGCTATTCCAAATGAGTTGGATTCATATATTTCCCAATCTTTTATCTCGGATCCTGGCTTCACTAATTCATCGCCTGTACTAATTATTCCGATTACTGGTTTACGAAAAACTTCTATTGATTCATGGCCCATTGTCGCCGCGAGAGATATTGAGGCTGCATTCATAAAATTTCCAATAGATAGAGCTTCTTTCCCTTTCAATAAATTTTCTCCTTTATGGCGAATATATGAGTCCCGAGCAGGGCCAGAAATGATTACGTTCTTTCCATCCATTTCACTATCCTCTATCATGACGATTGCATTTGCGCCCACCGGTATTTTAGCCCCCGTCATTATCTTACATGCTTGACCCGGCCCAATAGTAGGCGTTATTGAAGATCCTGCTTGACTGGTTCCAACTATTTCTAAGGATGTCTTTTCGGCCAGAGAACAATCCTCTTTGCGTACGGCCCAACCGTCCATTGCAGAATTATCGAAACGAGGGTCGTCCACTTTGGATTCTAGTCCATTACCCAAAATCCGCCCAAATACCTTGCCTATATTTACTCGTTCGAGAGAGAGTTCGGTTTTTTCCATTTCAACAAGAGTAATTGCGCGTTCTAGACTTATTCCCCTCTCCATATCTGCTGGGAGTATGTTGATGCACATCAATAGTGCGTTTGAATAGAGGGGCGTTTTATTCAAATATCATTATTAATTAGGAGTTATTATGTTAGTTGGAGGAGAGTTTTTAATTCTTCTAGCTTTGTTTCTTGTTGCATTGCTTTATTCCAGTGTAGGGCATGGGGGGGCTTCGGGATATTTAGCGATTTTATCGTTGACTGTTTATGGCGAATATGACGGTGGTTGGTTGAAACAGCATGCCTGGTGTTTGAATTTGGTAGTTGCGGGTATTGCATTTTATCATTATCGAAAGGCCGGATATCATGTGCCCAAACTTACTTTACCATTTATTTACGCGAGTATACCTTTCGCCATAATAGGCGGATATATGGAGATAAATGGTGAACTTTATGATATTCTTCTTTCAATAACTTTGATATGGGCTGCTTATAGGTTATTTGAGATTAAGCAAGATTCCAGTGACGAACTTATTGCCATGCCTGAATTTTCGAAGGCTTTACCCATAGGTGGTGGGATTGGTTTGATGAGCGGAATCATTGGCGTTGGTGGGGGTATTTTTCTTTCACCGATTCTTCTCTTAAAAGGGTGGGCGACACCTAAAAGCGCTGCTGCGACTGCTTCGTTTTTCATATTGGTGAATTCAATGGCCGGCCTAGTTGGAGCTGGTATTTCTGGACAATTAGAAATTGATTATCCGGTGTTGATGCCTTTTGTTTTGGTGGTTTTGTTTGGTGGTTTTCTTGGATCTAAGTATGGGTCACAAATTGCACCTCAGTCTGGAATAAGGTATTTGTTAATTGCAGTATTATTAATTGCATCGATAAAAAGAATTTTTACGATCTCTTTAATGTGAATTATATTCCAATCATATCGGAATGGCCGCACTCTGAATATGCACAAATAACCTTGTAACGTTCTCTCTTCGGCCTTGGGATACGCATTGTCGAACCGCACATAGAACATTGATGTGTCACTATTTCGGGCTCTTTTGGAGTAGGATCTTCAAGTTCTTCGAACGATGCTGCTGTAGATGTCCAGCCAATTTGATCAGTGTAGGTATCTTCTTCATCAATTATTTTCTTTTGCCTTAATCCGAGCTTTATGTTGATCTTGCGCCCGCGCTTTTTCTTTTTAGGAGCCGGTTTGCCCTTAGGTTTGCCCTTCGGTTTGCCCTTTGATTTTTCTTTGATGGGTTTTTTGCTAGGAGGCTTTGGCGGCGGAGGTGCTTTGCTAGGCGGCTTTGGTGGCGGCCTTTGCGGTGGTTGAGGCGGTTTTGGAGGAGGCCTTTGTGGTGGTTGAGGCGGTTTTGGAGGAGGCCTTTGTGGTGGTTGAGGCGGTTTTGGAGGAGGCCTTTGTGGAGGCTTTGGTGGTGGTGGTGGAACCTTATCTACCATGGCTATCTTCTCTTGGCAAAGCGGGTGACTCTTTCAAAGAATCGGGGCTACAGTATCTTTTTGGCGAAACTATGCAGGATATGTGAGTAACGATTCGCAGGGTAGCGGGTATAATTTTTCTCTTGCGCCCAACCCTTCAAGTTCAATTACAAATAGGCTGCCGATTACCTCGGCTCCTTGTTGTTGACATAGTTTTGCACATGCTTCGACCGTACCCCCGGTCGCAAGTAGATCATCAATTATGATGATTTTTGCCCCTGGCTTGATTACGTCATCATGCATTTCTAATATATTGGACCCATATTCCAATGAGTATTCGATTTTAATGGTTGAAGATGGGAGTTTTCCTGGCTTCCTTACTGGAATGAATCCTACCCCTAATTTTGCAGCCAGTAATGGCCCAAAAATGAAACCACGGGCTTCGGGGCCGACTATTGCGTCGGGCCTCCAACCCTTATGTTCACATATTGAGGCAAACATATCAGTTATCTTGTTAAGAGATTCTCCTGAATTAAGTAGAGGGGTGATGTCTCTAAACATTATTCCGTCTATTGGAAAGTCCGGGATTGTACGAACTTGTTGTTTAAGGTACTCTGTTGATTTTTTATCAAATATTGACATATGATGCACCTTGGTGAGAGGGGTCTCCCGGGCCAAAAGGCCCGAGAGCTCCTTTTACGTCATTTTCTTAATTGTTTAACCCGATTGTCTGGAATATCCAATCAAAGGTAGATTGGTCACCAGGACCTAGGTAGAACATTATCATGAGTATAGCTAGAGTACCGATGATCTTGTTGATTTCATCGAACTTGCCCATTCCTGCTTTAATTGCAACGTATGAGATTACACCCCATGCGATACCATCTGCGATAGAATATGTGAATGGCATCAGGACCATTGTTAGGAAAGCCGGCAGAGCTACTTCTGCGTTATTCCAGTCAATATCTGCTGCTTGCCTCATCATCATAGCGCCAATAATTACCAAAGCACATGCTGCTGCGAATGTTGGGATTGCTTGGAATATATTCGAGAAGAATAATCCTGATAGCATTAAGACACCGACTGTAACTGCTACTAATCCAGTTTTGCCGCCTTCTTCTACACCAGCTACTGACTCAATGTAAGTTGTTGTTGTGCTAGTACCTGTTAGTGCTCCAACAATTGTTGCTGCTGCGTCTGACATGAATGCCTCATCAGAGTTCATTAGTTCATCATTTTCATCAACATACCCTGCTTGACGCCCTACTGAATAAAGAGTTCCTGCAGTATCAAAGATATCAACGAAGAAGAAAGTTATCATAACTAATAAGAACGCGCCCATTGTAGTTCCGCCGTCTGTTCCAACATCTCCTAGCGCACCTAATGCTGCACCCAGTGTTTCTTCTGGTAATCCTACGAAACCAAAGTCAGCTGATGGCCATTGTGCGTTAACTCCTGCCCAGCCAGCTCCTCCTGCTGCGAAATCGTTGTACGGGTCGTATGCTTGGGTTGCCCATCCCCAAAGAGATGCTCCCATAATACCAATGATAATTGCACCAGGTATTTTTCTTGCCATCATCACCGCAATTGCAATCAATGCAATCATTGATATGAATGCACCGTGATCATAAGTGAATGCCTCTGTTTGAGCTAGATTAACTAATGTTGCTCCATCATCTTGGATCCAACCCATTTCCCTTAGGCCAATGATTGCAAGGAACATTCCAATTCCTGCTCCGGTAGCGATTTTTAGATCTGTAGGAATTGCATTAATCATTGCAGTTCTCCAGCCTACTTGTGGAAGAGATATTATCATGAAGAGAATACCCTCTACCAATACTGCAGCTAATGCTACATCCCAGGCAACTCCCATTGCGCCAACTACAGCGAATGTGAAGTATGCGTTGAGCCCCATGCCTGGTGCCAATGCAAATGGTAAGTTGGCCCAAAGCCCCATTACCATACAACCAACGAAGGCTGCTACTGCCGTTGCGAATAATGCGTCGTCATAGGGAATTCCCGTTTGTCCGAAGTTATGCAACATTGCCGGGTTGACTATGAGAATATAGGCCATTGTCAAGAATGTTGTTAATCCTGCCCTCAGCTCTCCATTCACTGTACTTCCCGCTTCTGTTATTCCAAATTGTTTGTCTAATGCGTCCATATTTTTTTCATCTCCTATTTTTCAATCACCCTAGACGTGATGTCCAGATAAGTCCCCATTAATGCACGAGGCCTATGAATTGTTCGGAGACCTTGATTCACGAACTAACCCGAATAGGGGTGCCATTAACAGGTAAATGAATTGTTATTTCGTCCCCTAATTCGGAAAAAATAACATTTCTACTTTCAGGCGACGCATGGAATAAAACCATGTCCTTAGGTGCGCATTTCTTGGCAAAATTACACAAATCACTATGCCCTGCGTGGTTTGATAATTGGAATTGCGATACTTTCAAATCTATTTGCGTAATATTACCGAATATACTTATTTTCCCCTCCTCAAGGAGCTTTCTTCCACCGGATTTTTCAGCTTGGTATCCCGTCAGAAGAATTCCGTTTGCTGGATCATTTCTCAGGCGATTTAGATACCATAAAGCAGGCCCGCCATCTAACATTCCACTAGTAGACACTATTACGTCTGCTTGTAATGCCTTCTTCCTATCCGATTTACTTGAAACTTTTTTAGTCCACTTCCAAACTTTAGCCAATACTTCTGGATCTCGTATATGTTGAGGATTATCGAACCATTTTTGTGTCAACCTAGTACCCATTCCATCATAGTGGACATTTAGGTGTGGAGCTTCACGATGAAGTATTCTGAGGATGTCTTGTCCTCTGCCGGATGCAAACGCTGGTACTAATGCAACCCCTCCTCTTTGGACTATTTCTTTAACAGATGCAACAAATCTGGCTTCTTCCGTGGGACGATCTGGATGTTCTTTTCCACCATACGTTGCCTCTAAGCAAAGTATATCACAATCAATGGGTTTTGCTCCAAATGTGTTTGGACTATCTCTGGTGTCAAGATCTCCTGACCACAATATTGTGTGAGTTGGAGTTTTAATTTCGACCATTGCAGCTCCAGGCATATGGCCCGCTTGATGGAGTCTGCATTTCCACGCACCAACTTCGAACCATTCCCCATATTCATGAGTTGTCCAAGATTCGAGAGCATACTCTAAATCTCTTTTGTCCCATGCAAGAGGATATCCTTCTATTCTTGAGACTTTATACGTATCTCTCCACATTATTTCTGATACGGCTGCCGTCAATGATGTTCCATGAAATTTAACATTATTAAATTGTGTAAGCCAAGGAACCATTCCTATATGATCTATGTGACTATGTGTAATTATTGCGTCAGTTATAGGAGGACTTTGATCTGGATATTTGGGAGGCCTGGTTGGGGCTAATCCATAATCTATCAATAATCTAGTGCCCGTGTTATCTTCTATAATACAACCAACATTACCTACTTCATCCCCCCCTCCAAGGAAATGAAATCTGATTCCTTCTTTAACAGGATCAGATGGATATTTTGTCGATTGTCCTGGATTGTACAGTACCATATGATTCCCCGGAGATGTCTCTTTTGATGAGGGCTTTGGAGCCCCACCCCACAATTTCTCTTGGAAAGAGGTAAAAGTTATTCTCTAAATTAAAATTCTATACTAATGTTTATTTCCTTTCGATTTTATAATAAGATTGTATATCAAAATCTATCATAAAAAATGATTTTATTAAAATCTATCACAAAAAAAGAAGCTGCAGTGGAAGCAAAGGGGTTGGGGGACACTATTGAGAACCATCCCCCCCTCTTAGGAGCGTGCCGAGACAAGTCAATTCAATATTTGTTGTAGACAACGATCGTTGTTTTGGCTGTGCTGCGTGTGTTGCATTATGTCCAGTAGATGCTCTTGTATTGGAAGATATTTTAGCTATAGTTGACGAACCATCTTGTACACATTGTAATTTTTGCATACCTCACTGTCCGGTCCATGCACTTTCAATTATTAAAAAATAAATTCACACCATCATTCTAATAATAAAACATCTTCAGATATATCATGGATACTTTGAAAATTATTTCGAAAGCCAAAGATATTGAATCTTGGACAATTGAAAAAAGAAGAATCATTCACCGTCATCCCGAACTAATGTACGAAGAATTTGAGACTAGTAAATTAGTTCAAAATACGCTTTCAGAATTGAATATTAAATATGAAAAAGACATAGCCATAACTGGAGTCGTTGGAATAATAGGGAACGGAAAAAGCCCCTGTATCGCCCTAAGAGCTGATATGGATGCATTACCCATACATGAAGAAACAGATGTTGAATTTAAGAGTGAAATCGATGGAAAAATGCATGCCTGTGGTCATGATTGCCATACTGCTATGCTACTGGGGGCAGCTCGTTTATTAAAAGAGAACGAAAAAGAAATAGAAGGCACGATAAAACTAATTTTTCAGCCTGCAGAGGAAGGCGGTGCAGGAGGGAAAATGATGAGGGACCAGGGAGTTCTTCAAAATCCAAAAGTCGAACAAATATACGCATTACATGTTGCTGGAACAATGCCAACCGGCACACTGGCATCTAGAGAAGGAACTCTTTTGGCTGCAACAAGTACTGTGAAAATTTTAGTTAATGGAAATGGAGGGCATGCAGCAGCTCCTCATCAAACAATAGATCCAGTAGTCACAGGGGCAAAAATAATACTTGAACTCCAAACAATAATCTCCCGAGAACTCAATCCTCTTGAATCTGGAGTTATTAGTATCACAATGACAAAAGGAGGAAATGCTACGAATGTGATTCCTTCCACAATGGAGCTACAAGGCACAATCAGATCATTAACGCTTGAAGGTATCTTGAAATTACAAAAGAGAGTAAAAGAATTAGCCGAGGCCATTGCAATAGCCAATCGGTGTAAAGCAGAAGTGACATTTCCTGGTAATGACTACCCTCCGACGGTGAATGACGCAGAATGTTGGAATTTGGGGAAATCTTCAGCAGGAGAAGTACTCGGAACAGAGAAAGTAACCGAAATGTCCCCTATCATGGGAGGCGAAGATTTTGCGTATTATACTCAAGAAATACCTGGATGTTTTTCTTTTCTAGGAGTGGGAAATCCAGATATGGATGCCATTTATGATGTTCATCACCCTATGTTCAAAGTTGATGAAGACGCATTATCCCTGGGCGTAGCAATACACGTTAATAATGCATTAAAGGCATTACAATCTTTGAACAAATCTAATGATTAGGACTTTTTAAAATTGAGGATTGGCTAATATGAAAATCGCAATCATAGGCTCGGGAATCGAGGTTTTCTGTTGTGCTCATCGTTTAATGGACTTGGATCCGAAGTTAGAGATTCATGTTTTTGATGAGAAAGCAGAGGCGGGGATGTTTGGTGAAGAGCCCGGTATTTTCCAAAAATGGCCAATAACACCCATTTCTTGGTATGGGGAACTGTTTAGTCAGACGCCAAATAAAAAATCAACAGCAGTGAGATATTCTTGGTTTGTAAAATCTCTTTCAATAGCCTTAGCTAAAAGAGGGGCCACGCACCATCTTAAAACGAGAGTTAAAAAAATCGAAAATAATTATGTCCAATATTCTGGAGCCGGGCATTTAGGTTCCGGGGAAATAAAAGTTCAACATACAATTGATTTCAGGGGGAGAAATTCCGAAAAAAAGTGGTATGGCGCAATTTCAAACACCAAAATTGAAGGTAAAATCTGTGGGATCAGATCGGACGAAACAATTGAAGTATGGTGGGGAGAAGAAGTAGATGGCAACTTTTTCCAAAGAATGGATTGGTATGGAGAAGACCCGGAAAACGCAATATCCAACAGGGTTCTTTTAGGTATAGAGGAAGCAGAACTAACAATGATTTAACATAATTATTGTAAAATATTAGATGCTTAATGCGAACAGGAGGCAATATGAGTGCAGCAGGCAGCCAGGCATTAGAACATGTTTCTAACCCAAATATGGGAACTCGTCACGCTATATTGATAGATCCTGCAGATCAAACTCCCGACGTTGCGGGTAAAAGAGCGGTTGCCGCGGTGGCGGCAGGAAGTAAGATGATACTTGTTGGAGGTTCGAGTGGAACAGATATGGACAATGTCGATGCGACAGTTGTTGCAATACAGGAAGCTTTGGAATTAGTTGCATGGGCTTCGTCGCAAGATTCGGGGTTGGATGAGAAAAATTGGAAAGTCCCTGTTGTTCTTTTCCCACAAGGATCCACCGCACTATCACCAGCCGCCGACGCCATTACTTTCATGATGCTCATGAATAGCAAGTCTCCTAAATTCCTAATCGAAGAACAAGTAGCTGGCTCCTTATTCATCAAAAAAGCAGGAATTTCTCCACTTCCAATGGGCTATATTATTTGTGCGCCAGGTGGCAAGGCGGGAGAGGTGGGTATGGCCGATTTAATACAACCCACAGAAATAGACAGAATCGCTGCGTATGCAACAACTGCTGAATATTACGGTTTTAAAATAATATATTTAGAGGCGGGGAGTGGTG
>Ga0308016_10000492_pt1 | contig 20147 bp, 18 predicted proteins | sample Neamet233_FD_203129 | JGI IMG/M metagenome (GOLD analysis project Ga0308016, IMG submission 203129) | Marine microbial communities from water near the shore, Antarctic Ocean - #233 | ecosystem: Environmental > Aquatic > Marine > Unclassified | place: Southern Ocean | collected 2014-07-28
ATTTTTAAAGAACAACCGCCTCTGAGGACGGACGCGTATTCTACCTAAGTTATTTTCAGATAGATACCTTTTTTTATTAGTTTTTTTCTTTATCTACTAATTTTTGAGAATTTAGGAATTTCATCTTGGATCTAAGCTCTTTTCCAACTGTTTCTATTGGATGTGCTTTGGTTGCTTCACGATTGTTTTTCATGAAAGGACCGCCTGATCCATCGTTACTTTGCCTACAATCATTTAAGAATTGATCAGCAAAATTACCTGATTGAATATTTTCTAAGATACCCTTCATTGCTAACTTAGTATCACTTGTAATGACCTTAGGTCCACTTAAGTAATCGCCATATTCTGCAGTATTAGATATGGAGTAATGCATGTTAGCTATTCCACCTTCTTGAATAAGATCAGTAATAAGCTTTGTTTCATGGAGGCATTCGAAGTAAGCCATCTCAGGACTATAGCCAGCCTCAACTAAAGTTTCATATCCAGCTTTAATAAGCGCGGTAATACCTCCACATAGAACTGCCTGTTCTCCGAATAGGTCCGTTTCAGTTTCCTCTTTAAATGAAGTCTCTAATACGCCAGCTCTTGTTCCGCCATTTGCTTTTGCATAAGACAGCGCTACATCTTTTGCTGTAAATTCTTTGTCCGTTATAGCATCTTTAAAAATCGCTATTAATGATGGCACCCCACCGCCCTGAACATATGTACTTCTTACAGTGTGACCTGGGCCTTTCGGTGCAATCATAATTACACTATTACTAGTGTCTGGAATAATCTTTTTAAAATGAACATTAAAGCCATGAGCGAAGGCTAAGATGGCATTACTTTTTAAATTTGGTTTGATTTCAGTGTCATAAATGTCTTGCTGGAATTCATCTGGGGCTAGGATCATTACAAGATCTGCATTCTGCACAGCATTTGATACAGTATCAACTTTTAATCCGGCTTCTTCTGCTTTGCTCTTTGAAGATGAGCCCTCTCTTAATCCAACAGTTACATTGACTCCTGATTCGTGAAGGTTGTTTGCGTGTGCATGTCCTTGAGAGCCGTAACCTACGATAGTGACATTCATACCTTGTATTATTTCTAGACTTGCGTCATCTTCATAATAAATTTTCATCTAACAGTACTCCTTTAAGGTAAGTTGCTTCTTCATTGCTCACAGCTATGACATCAATAAGCTTATTTAGCTGTCTTAGTATTTGTCGCATTAGTATATCTGAGACCATTGTTTGAATGGTAAGTCTCGAAATTTGATTTGGCTCAAATTTAGTATCTAACCTACTTTCGATATGTTTATAAGGCACAAAATCCTCTACAACATCCACGTGGAGACTTTCGATGTTATATCCTCTTTGATGAAATAAGCCGATGACTCTTACCAAGGCACCAGGTTTATTTTCCATAATCAATATTAACTTTCTTTTGATCATGTTTTTTTATCCTTTGATAACCACATATCCTCTAAGCTATTGTTGGCTACTAGCATTGGATAAACATGCTCAGATGGGTCAACATAAATATCAACAAAAACTAATTTATCTTTCATAGCAAAAGCTTTTTCAAGGCCAGACTTTAATTCAGAATTCTTTTCAATTTTTATACCCACATGGCCATAAGACTCTGCTAGTTTTACAAAGTCGGGTAAAGAGTTTTTATATGTGCTTTCTGAGTGCCTTCCTCCGTAATTCATATCTTGCCACTGCTTGACCATTCCAAGAGCTTCGTTATTAATATTTATAATTTTTATGGGCAGGTTATATTGCAGGCAGGTAGAAAGTTCTTGAATACACATTTGTATGCTCCCCTCTCCAGTAATACAAAGAACCTCTGCATCAGGAAAAGCTAGCTTTACACCCATTGCAGATGGCAACCCAAAGCCCATTGTCCCTAATCCACCAGAATTTATCCATCTTCTAGGTTTATCAAAGTGATAGTACTGAGCAGCAAACATCTGATGCTGTCCTACATCAGAAGTAACATATGCATCTCCATTGGTTATCTGATAAACATGCTGAACAACTGCTTGAGGTAGAATTTGATGGCTATCTGACTCATCTTTATAAAGCTCATAATTTAGTCCATGCATAGACTTCCATTCTTTAATCTCCTTATGCCAAGGCTCTAGTACTTCTTTGTCATAATCTTTTATTCTTTCTTTTAAAGTATCTTTTATTGCTTGTAGTGAATTCTTTACCTGGCCAAATACTGCAACATTAGCTTCAATGATTTTTGATACAGAAGAATGATCTACATCTAAATGTATAACTTTAGCCTTGGGAGCAAACTTAGAGGGTGAATTAGTAATTCTATCGTCGAACCTCGCACCAACTGCGATTATTAAATCTGCATTATGCATAGCCATATTAGCTTGATAGGTACCATGCATTCCGAGCATACCCAAGAAACGATGATGAGTGGCTGGATAAATACCAAGGCCCATTAGAGTATTGGTAACAGGAGCATCCATAATTTCATTTAGTTCATAAAGGATCTCTTCTGCATTACTACCAATTGCTCCACCTCCAGCATAAATAACAGGTCTACTTGACTTAATTATTGCCTCTACTGCTCTTTCAATCTGACTTTGATCAGGATCAATAGGCGGATTGTAAGATCTTATACTTACCTCGTCCGGGTATTGATAATCAAATAAATTTTCAGGGGCTGTCATGTCTTTTGGTATATCAATTACGACTGGTCCAGGCCTTCCAGATGTAGCAACGTAAAATGCTTCTTTAATTGTTTTTGGAATATCCTTAGCATCAAAAATAGTATAACTATGTTTAACAATCGGCCTTGAAACACCAATCATATCTGTTTCTTGAAAAGCATCCGTTCCTATTAAATGACTTGCAACCTGACAAGAGAGAACAACCATGGGTATAGAGTCCATGAAGGCTGTTGCTATTCCAGTAATGGTGTTTGTTGCTCCAGGTCCTGAGGTTACTAGAACCACTCCTGGCTTACCTGTAGCTCTCGCGTAGCCATCAGCTGCATGAGTAGCGCCCTGTTCATGCCTCACAAGAATATGTTCAATTTTATCTTGTCTAAAGATAGCATCATATACATGGAGGGCTGTTCCACCCGGATAGCCATATATTAACTCTACACCTTCATCATGAAGAGCGTGCAAAAGCATGTCAGCGCCAGATAATTTCAATTTTTTACCAAAAACGTATAGGAATAGGGTTTATATTATTTTATAGGTCAAAAAACAAGTTTTTATTAGTTTTTTTATACCCAGATTATATGTAGTTGCGCATATCAGCTGCTAAATTTTCCATATCAGCGGGCATTGGAATCTCAAATGAAAGCTCCTCACCTGATTTATTACATATAAAAGAAAGCAGCCTTGCATGAAGAGCTGTCCTTTCGAAGCTTCTAATAATATTTATTAGCTCACTGGAACTGTCTTTAGCAATTGTTTTTCCAGGATCATATGTCCTATCTCCAATGATAGGTAATTTCTTCGATGCAAGATGAACTCTGATTTGATGTGTTCTTCCAGTTTCAATGGTCACATCAAGAACTGAATAATTTCCTATTTTTTCTTCTAATTTTACAAATGTTAGAGCTTCTTTTCCATCTAACCTTATGCACATTTTAGTTCTATTATTCTTATCTCTTCCTATTGGGGCATCAACTGGGAAGCTGCCAATGGTCGACCCTGAAACAATTGCAGTGTATTTTTTGGTAACTCTTCTTTCTTGCATCTCATCAATAAAATAATTACGGAACTGGTCATTCCTTGCAACAAGCAAGACACCCGAGGTACCTTTATCAAGCCTATGAACTATTCCACTTCTTGGCAAGTTTGCTAGTTCCGGGAATTTATTAATAAGCCCATTCGCTAAAGTTCCGTCAAAACAACCGGAGCCTGGGTGCATTACTAAACCAGCGGGCTTATCAATAATAATAAAATCTTCTGTTTCATGAAAAATACCAAATGGTATATCTTGAGCATCCCAAGATACTTTTCGCTCCTCTACTGGGTTTATTTCAATACTATCGTCCTCCTGCACTAACCCTTTCGGCTGCCCTAGCTCGCCATTTACCAAAATCCTTCCATCGATAATCCATTTTTTAATTTGGGTTCTCGAGAAGTCTGAAAATAATTCCGCAGAAGCTTTATCAAGCCTGCACCCTGCTAATTCAATTGGAACTTTTTTTATTGATGTCATGTGAACTTTTTTAAAAAAAAATAATCTAAATAGATGTTTTAAAGGTTAAGTTGTAATAATGAAGGTAAAATACGCGGATGATTAAACATAGTAAACAAATTTCAAAATTATTATTAGTAGTCCCTATTGTAGCTACTTTATTGGTTGGTTGTAATTCTGATGGGCAAGAAATAGAACAGCCTGAAAAGATATATTACGATAGAGCGCAAAGCAGAATGGAATCTGGTAACTATTTTGGAGCAATTGAATCATTAGAAGCTATCGAATCTAGATATCCTTTTGGCAAATATGCAGAACAGGCCCAGGTTGAGCTCGTATACGCACATTTTATGAACAAAGAAACTGAAGCTGCGCATTCTGCGGCAGAGAAATTTATTAGACTTCATCCTAGACATCCTAATATTGACTATGCATATTTTATGAAAGGGATTTCAAGCTACACGGTAGATAGTGGGATTATGTCCAGGATTACAGATACTGACCTATCTAACAGAGATATATCTGGTGCTAAGCAATCTTTTTCAGAGTTAACTGAATTTCTTACAAGATTTCCTGACAGTCAATATGGCTCTTATGCAAAACAAAGAAATATTTATTTAAGGAATATGATTGCTCGAAATGAGCTAGCAGCTGCCGAGTACTATTTAACCGTTAATGCCCATGTTGCAGCAATTCGAAGAGCTAATTATGTTATTGAGAACATCCCTAATTCAAGTGAAAATTTTAGAGCACTTAAAATATTAGAAGCATCTTATGAAGCGCTTGGATATTCAGAGCTTCTCGAAAGTGTTGTTAGTATTATATCTCTAAATTATTCTGACCGAGAATCTGAGAGTGTGAATCAAACTGATAATTGGTCTTGGAATTTTTTAAAAGATACAAAGCCAAGCTCAAGTGACTAAATAGATGCTTTTTTTAAAGTTATTTCCTTTATTAATCATTTTTATAATTTTTATATTGGTAGCAATTGCTAGGTCCTATATTCGATCGTTGATCTCTCCTAAAGAAAAAAAGCTTGATCAAATGATTGCGTGCTCAGAGTGCGGAACCCAAGTACATGAGTCTCTTGTCATGAAAAAATCTGGTTTAAATTACTGTTCTGAGAAGTGCTCTAGTACTTAATTCTCTTTATAACCATGAACATGGCAGGTATATAAAGCAATGCTGTTAAAGTAGCTCCTAAAACACCAATAGTCATACCCCAAGCCAGGGGTTTGAAGAAAATGCTAGCAAATATTAGAGGAAGAAATCCTCCAATTGTTGTCAGTGAAGTTGTAATGATATGTCTTGTTGATCTTATAACTACTTCAATGAGCTCAGCCTTTGTAACTGATTTTTTTTCTGCCTCTTCCTTCATATGAGAAAGAACAATAATTGAATCATTAATTGATAAGCCGATTAATCCAACAGCGCCTATTGTTCCGACAAAGCCATAATTTTGCTGGCCAATAAAGAGCCCTAGAAAAGAAAGGCCGACAGAAAGAAAAGCGACAGATAGAATAAGTCCCGTTTCTCTAAAGGAATTTAAAGCAAGAACCAGACCGACTATTATTAGTATCAAGTAAATAAAAGCAGATGAAAAAATAGAGGCCTGAGACTGTCCTCTAGATTCAGCTTCTCCAGATTGCTTTAAGGTGTAGCCAATAGGCATTCTAGATTCAAATTCCCTAACGTCATCTTTTATAAAATTTTCTGCAGAGGATGGAAGTATTCCCGTCCAAAGCCATGCCTCGACATTGTTAACTTTTTTACCATCAATCCTTCTAATAGTATTTATTTTGCTAGTTAAAGAGGTTGTTCCAAAGCTATCTAGATATTCGAACCCTCCATTTGATGGAATAGTTAAGAAACTTGCACTGCCTGTTATATTTTTAGAATTTGCTATTCCTTTTAGCCTAATTGGAATCTCTTTATTTGAATCAAGCATCGTTCCAACAATTATTCCATTATTTGCTGCATATAATTCTCCAACCAACGAACTGGCATCTATTCCTGACAGGGATATGCTCGAACTATTTAATTCAAATTCAATGCTTGGGGCAGAGGCTGAAGAGTCCGACTTTGTTGTATTGATACCAGGAGCATTACTGAGAATTAGTTCAAGTTCTTGACCTAGTTGCAATAAGACATCAGGATCATCGCCATAAATTTCGTAACTTATATCAGAAAAGACAGGTGGACCTTGGCTAAAAATATCAACGAGGACTATGATATCAGGGTTTTGTTCAACCAAATACTTAGAAAGTGCTGGAAGGTTTTTCGTCATTTGCTTGAAATCTTTTGCATAAAAAACAGACTCAGCAACATTATTATTGCCTTTATTATCTGTGCCGCCTACTACATTAAATAAGACTCTTGGGGACCTTCTTCCAATAAACCAATAGTCTTTCTCAATCTCTACTAACTCACTATCTAGTATTTGCTGTCTTAGTAACTTGACTCTTTCTAAAGTTTTTGAAGAAGAGGCGTTTGATGGCAGCTCTATATTCACTCTGAACATATCCCTATCCTGGGCAGGAAAAAAATCCTTGGGCAAGGTGTTAAACAACATAAACCCTAATATTGGAAAAGATATTGCAATAAGGATTGCCCTTCGAGGTATTGCAAAAGCCCAAGTCAAAAATTTTCTATATTTAGCAAGAATCTTTTCATTTCTATAGCCTTCTTTACTAATATCAACGTCTTTAAAGTAAGGAATTTTTTCCATGTAGCTCATCAGCACTGGCACCATAATAATAGCCAAGACCAATGAAGACACAATGGACATAATAACTGTCATAGCAAGGCCGCCAACAAATTCAATGCTTGAACCCTCTCCAGTGACAACCGGAAGAAAAGAAAATACAGTTGTTCCAGTTGCCGCTGCCAATGGAGTTGTAAGATACTTTAAAGTGTTAGAGATTGAGTCCTCTATAGATAGGCCAGATGACCTTCGATATTTATAATCTTCAACAACAATAATGCCATTATCTATTAGTAAACCAAGTGCAATAATAATTCCCGTAATTGAAGTTGTGTGCAAAGGCAGACCTATTAATTTACAACCTACCATTACAAGGCAGATAGAAAAAGGAAGAATCATGGTTACAATAATTGCTGGCCTTAGTCCCAAGAAAAATAGACTCAAACTCAAAACAAAAAATGTTGCTAATGAAAAACTCTTGATTAGTTCGTCGAATTTTTTTGTTGTGTAGAAAGATTCATCATACATAAGATCAATTGAGATCTCTTCAGGAAGAGTTAATCGCATTTCATCAACCACTGACTCTGCTCTTGCAACAAAATCATGAACTCGTTGGGAGAATGCTCCTGATGCGGAAACAGATACAACAACTTTACCATTATATAAAAAGATGCCTTCGACTGGCGAGGCAGGCTCCTTTGATACCTCTGCAATATCTTTTAATTGGAGTATCTCTTTGCCATTTATAACCTTTATTGGTATTTCTGAGATTTTCTGAATACTTTGTATATTGTCTTTAAGACTAATTAAAAACTCTGACTTAGTATCTGACGAAACGCCGACGGGTTTTTTATTATCTAGAGATTGTATGGCTTTGGAGATATCCTGATAGGTAAGTCCTAATGAGGACATCTTTGCAGAATCAACCTCAATTAAAACTTCTTCTTCTGCTGCTCCGTAAATAGCTGTTCCATGAGATTGACCTATTGAGCTTAACTTTCTTTTTAATTGATTAGCTAGTCTGGACATCATGACTAGAGGTATTTCGCCTTCGCCATTCCACGATACTGCATACTGAACAGTTATTGGTGGCCCGCTACTTCTTTCTAGATATATATTTACGCCAGGAGGAGCTATTACTTGAGCTAATTTATCTTGGATTTTAGACCATGATTGCTCAATAAGCTCTGGGGGCACGCTTTGCTCAAGCTCAACTACAATCGTTCCAAAGCCTGGAACGATAATAGAATCTAAATCCATAATTTCTTGAACTTCTCTTAATTTTATTTCTAGGTCACTTACTACTTGAGTCTCAATTCTCTCAGGAGATGCACCTGGATATACGATTCTAATGCCGCCCCATCTTTCAGCTAGTTCTGGATTTTCTTGAATGGGAATAGATAGTGCTGAGGAGATGCCTGCAAGGAGAATAAAAGATAGAGTTAAGAATAATATTCTAGGTCTTTCTACTAAAAGAGTTATAAATTTCATTATTAATTTATGAATTTACCTTCAATAGTTTTTTTAGCGCCGCCTAAGACAATTAAATCTCCATCATTTAACGTGCCATTAACAAAAGCATATTCGCCTTCATAGTAAACAACTTCAACCAAGTCTCTAACGACTATTCTTTTTTCATTAATAGTGTAAACCGCCCAAATGCCTTGCTCTGATTGTGATAGTGACTTGATTGGAACCCACGTCCCTCTGCCGCTCTCTTTCAAACTTATTTTTAATGTAACTATTGAGCCTGGGTTAAAAAAAGTGTCAAACCTAAAAATTGCTAACCTATTGGCCGAACCCCCGGGAGACATTGGTGCTAACCTTTGAAGCTTTGCCTTTACTATTCTATCTTCAACCTGAAAATCATAGCTTTTTCCAGTATTAATCTTTGATATGTATTCAGCTGGAACAGATACATGAGCTTCTATATATCTAGAATCTAGAACCTCTAAAATTGGAACTCCTCCATTTATAACTGACCCTGTATCTAAAAACCTGTCCTGGATAATTCCATTGAAGGGTGCCAATAATTGAGTTTGCTCAAGTTTTACTTTGTATAAATCATATTGAGATTTAGCAACTAACTCTTCAGAGCTAGCCTTATCTAAGTCTTGAGAGGATATATGTCCCTGTGATCTTAAATCTTTATATCTATTTAATACCTGGGCAGCCAAATCATATCTAGCTTTAGCTTGATTCAATTGAGCTTGAGCTTCTCTGCTATCCAAGCTGGCAAGAACTTGCCCCTTAGTAACAGAATCACCGATATCAACATTTATAGATCTAATCTTACCTGGTATCTCAAAAGCTAATTTAGATTGCTCTATTGGAAGTAATTTACCAGGGAACTCTCTAGTTACAGAATATTCATTAAGCATTTTAACTTCTAAAACCTCTAAAGCATTTACTAAAGAGCTAAAAAAAATACTGATACAAATTAGACTTATATGTTTTGAAAGATTTATGTTCATTTTATTTATATTGACTTTGAGCCTCAAAGAAATTAATGTTTGCAGTGTCAACATGATAACTAAAATGTATGCAGTGTCAACATTAAATAGGTAGCAAATGAAATCGTATCACCATGGAAACTTAAAAGAGGAGCTTATAAGCTGCGCTTCTGTTATTTGTGAAAGAGATGGATATGCAAAGCTTAGTATTCGCTCACTAGCAAAAGAAAGTAATGTTTCACAAACTGCTCCCTACAGGCACTTTAAAACAAAGGAAGAGCTTTATGCCGCAGTTGCAACAGAGGGCTTTAAAAAGCTTCATATAGCTGTATTTTTGCAAAAACAAAACGTAACACTTGCCGACTTTATTAAATCTTCTAAATCCTATATTGATTTTGGTTTACAAAATGCAAATACCTATGATTTGATGTTTGGAACAGTTGTTGGTAATTTTGCAGCTCATCCTGAATTAGTAGAGACCGCAAACAAGACCTTTGATAGTTTAGTGCTCAATCTTTCTTCATTCCTAAAAGAAAAAGATGAAAATATTCTTTCTGGGAAATCCATAACTGTGTGGGCTTTGCTTCATGGGATGGTTGGCATTCTTAGAAAACAAGTACTAACTGAGAATGACAATTACACTTCAGAATTCGGTCCTATGAGCACTACAAAAAGAATAAGCTCTGATCTACCAGCCTATCTCGAAAAAGTACTTACTGGAATTATTAAGGCCTAAGAATTTCTATTTCTATTATCTCTGAAAAAATTGGTTCCTCATGAGGAATATGTGCGTAGTCACCTAATAATAATTGAAGAGAATACTTACCCGGATCCAAAGAGATAGTTGCTTCAGTCTGCCCGCCGCCAAAATGAATGTAGCTTTTCGAAGATGGGATTGGTCTTTTAAGGTTTGGTAAAGCGCTATCAATGATTAAATGGTGATGACCTGAAGCTTTAGAGCAATCTGAAGACTCTATCACTTTACCAGCAGGGCTAATATCAACATTACGAGATCCAAAAATTACTTTTACTTCTGCCGAGTTTGTTTTAAAACCATTTTTTGGCGATATAAGAAAAACCTCTGAAGTATTAGCACAATGCACCTCATCGGATTCTAAATGCATATGCCCGGAACTCGAAATGGGTGAACTAATTATAGAGACCAAAAGAATTAATAAAGATTTATGCATACTTACCATTAGCATAGACTAATGTATTCATGCTCTCTTTGCTATTGGCATCTAATACATGAGCAATCACTATAGAATGAGTGTGATAAGAAATTAACTTATCCACTTTACAAAAAATATTTGCTTGAGCATTTGCTAAAAAGGGGATGTTTTGCATATCCCAGTTTTTATCATCAAATCTTTTATCAAATTGAGATTCGCTAGAGCAAGTATTTGAAATTTCTTCCTGATCTTTGGTTAGTAAGTTAATACACAAATCAGATCCCTCTTTTATTGAATCATGAACTCTTGCGCTTTTATTAATACAGACTAGTAAGCTTGGCGGCTCCATAGATATTGATGTCACAGAAGAAACTGTTATTGCATAAGGGTTTCCATCAGCGTCCTTCATTGACATTACACTTACTGAGTAGATGTAATTCCTCATAGCTGTTCTAAAGTTATCTTGTATTGTCATGTAATGAATTATACTGAAAGGAAATATAAATAGTACTGCCAAAATACATAGATACAGATGAAAAATAACATACGAATCTCAGGCGGAAATTTAAGAGGAAAAAAGATTCCTTTTGAATATAAAGATACTCTTAGGCCCACATCAAATAAATTGAAAGAAATACTCTTTAACTGGTTGCAGTTTGAGATATCTGATTCTAATTGCTTAGATCTTTTTGCCGGGACTGGATCTCTTGGGATTGAGGCTCTGTCTAGAGATGCTAAGAAAGTTATGTTTGTCGAGCTAAATAAAACTAATTACACCTTAATAGCTGCAAATATTAAATCACTTGACCTCAAGGCTTCGGCTAAAGTTCTCTTTAAGGACGCCTTTACATGGGTAAGACAGGGAGATCTTTCAGAATTTGATTTTATCTTTCTTGATCCTCCCTTTAATAAAGAATATGAATTGAAGATGTTAAATCTTTTGGTTAAAAAAGGTAATTTAAAACCTTCATGTAAAATATATCTTGAACACAGCAAATATACTGATATAGAAATACCTAAATCTTTAGAAGTACTCAAGGAAAAGTCTGTTGGAGATGTTAAGGCCTTACTACTTAAGATAAATGAAAATTAAAATAGCCACCAGACAATCTGAACTTGCGCTCTTCCAAGCCAATTACGTCATGAATAAAATTCAAGCACAGCATGCTGAGGTTGAAGTGGAATTAGTTCCCATGACTTCTGAAGGAGATCAAACTGAAAAACCTCTCCATGAAATTGGCGGCAAAGGTTTATTTGTAACAAAACTAGAGTCAGCATTAGAGACCGGTGAAGCAGACATAGCAGTGCACAGCCTTAAGGATGTGCCAGCAAAAATAGATATACAGTATTCCATAGCAGCTATTTTTGAAAGGGAGGACCCTTCGGATGTTCTACTATCAAGAAATGGATCCAGTCTTACAGATTTTCCTAGCAACGCGTCAATCGGAACATCAAGTCCAAGGAGAAAAGCTCAAATTCTTAGAGCAAGAACAGACCTTAATATAATCCCTGTAAGAGGCAATATATCTACAAGGATTAGAAAATTACACGAAGGGCATTTTGATGGTTTGATAGTTGCAAAGGCTGCACTTAATCGTCTGAATATGGAATTAACCAATGCTTATGAATTCTCAATGCAAGAAATGCTTCCAGCAGCATCACAAGGATTTATTGGCGTTGAATGTCTTAAATCAAAGGAAGAAATTATGTCTATTATGAATAGCATAAATAATTCTTCACAAATGGCCCTGGCTAATGCAGAAAGAGAATTTGTAGCCTACCTAAACGGCTCTTGTCTTTCCCCAATTGCTATTCTTTGCAAGGAAGAGCTTTATGGAATTAATATATCTGCAAAAGTGCTTTCACAGAATGGTCAAAAAGAGATTTACAGAGAGATCAAGTCTAGTTATGAAAATTTAACACAAGACATTCATTCGCTAGCAGAAGATTTCATTTCCAATGATGCTCATTTAATAATATTAGAACAGTGATAATTAATACTAGGCCAAAAAATCTATCACAAAATATAAATACTCTTTGCGCAAAGGAGAAAATAGATTTAACTAATCTTCATCTATCTGAAATTACACCCATATCAAGCAAAGAAGTTATTGAGAGCTGGGAAAGAAAACTAGAAGATATTGAATCATATAAGAATATTATTTTTACTAGCCAGACATCAGCTTCTTATGGTCTAGAGATTTTAAAAGCTAAAATTGACCTTAAAGAAATACAATCAAATATATTTTGTATTGGCCTAGCAACAAAAAAAATTATTGAAGACAAGGGAATGAGCTCTATATTACCCAATCATCCATCATCTGAGTTTCTAGCTGAACTAATACTTGAAGAATATCCAGGTAGAAATTTATTATTCTGCGGTTCTAACTCAAATAGAACTTTACAAAAAATCCTTAAAAATAATATTGATGAGATTGCTTGCTATGATCTAATTTATTCAGATTTTGATGTTACTAGTTTAAATCAGGGACCAAAAATAGTTTTGATATATAACTACTTAACTTTCTCTTTTATACACAAAGCTATTGGGCATAAAACTCTTTTAGAAAAAATATTTGTTGTTTCCTCTCAAAGAATTAAAGATAAGATAAAGAAAAATTTTGGCAATGAAGGTTTAGATATGAAAATTGAGGTAGCTGAGAGCCCTTCCGACGAGTCAATGCTAAAAAAAGCTAAAGAATTTATTTAGTCTTCTTCGAAGCTCCGCCTTTCATTGAAGTAAAGAACTCATCATTTGTTTTGAATGACTTTAGTCTATCAATTAAGAACTGTATTGATTGCGCATCTTCCATATCATCAAGAATTTTTCTAAGAACCCACATTCTTTGAAGCTCATCTTCAGCTGTTAGTAAATCCTCTCTTCTAGTTCCGGACCTTCTTATATTGATGGCTGGATAGATTCTTTTTTCAGCTATCTTTCTTTCAAGATGAATTTCCATGTTGCCCGTGCCTTTAAATTCTTCATAAATAACTTCGTCCATCTTAGAACCAGTATCTACAAGAGCAGTCGCTATAATTGTTAAACTTCCACCTTCTTCAAGGTTTCTAGCAGCACCAAAGAATCTTTTAGGCCTTTCAAGAGCATTCGAGTCAACTCCACCACTTAATATCTTCCCTGATGATGGCTGAACTGAATTGTAGGCTCTTCCTAAACGAGTAATTGAATCTAATAGAATTACTACATCTTTTTTATGTTCCACGAGCCTTTTTGCTTTTTCTATAACCATATTAGCTACTTGAACATGTCTGGTTGGTGGTTCATCAAAGGTACTTGCCACGACTTCACCCTTTACCGTTCTCGACATCTCAGTAACTTCTTCAGGCCTTTCATCAATTAGTAAAACAATTAACTCAACCTCAGGATTGTTGCTTTTTATTGAGTGAGCAATACTTTGAAGCATTAGTGTCTTACCTGCTTTAGGTGGGGATACGATTAAGCCACGCTGGCCCTTGCCAATTGGAGCTATTAAATCAATTATTCTTGAAGAAAGATCTTCTTTAGAACCTGATCCTTGTTCAAGGATTAATCTTTCATTAGGGAATAGTGGAGTTAAGTTTTCAAAAAGAATCTTATTCTTTGTTTTTGATGGGTCTTCGCCATTAATAGTATCAACCTGGATTAATGCAAAATATCTTTCTTTTTCTTTAGGTGTTCTGATTTTACCGGCAACAGTGTCGCCTTTTCTTAAACTAAATTTTCTTATCTGATTTGGAGATACATAAATATCATCCTCCCCAGCGCAGTAAGAGCCTTCTGGTGATCGTAAGAAACCAAATCCATCATTTAAAATTTCTAGAACTCCACCGCCAAATATTTCAACACCTTCAGATGCTTTATGTTTGAAAATTTTAAATATTATTTCTTGCTTCTTAAGTCTGCCGACATCTTCTAGCCCCAATTCAGTTGCTATATCAACAAGTTCACTTATTGGCTTGATTTTAATTTCAGTAAGATTCATGTAAGTAGTTCCAGTGCTATTTTTTTATGAGAAAAAGAGTGGTTAGATTGTGGCCACAGGGCCTAGATGTAAAAATGATATTCCTTTTTAGTTAAAGATGCAAAGTTTGTGACCAAAACTTAGATAGTTGTATTGATAAAATCCTCAAGCTGTTGCTTGCTAAGAGCTCCTATTTCAGTACCTACCGGCTCTCCATTTTTAAATATCATCAAAGTTGGTATGGATCTAACTCCATATCTTGCAGCCGTTTCTCTGTTAGCATCAACGTCCATTTTAAATACTTTAATTTTGCCTTCGTTTTCAGCAGCAATTTCTTCCACAGTAGGTGTTAACTGCTTGCAAGGTCCACACCATTCAGCCCAAAAATCTACTAAAACCGGTGTTTCAGAATTTAGAACGTTATTGGTAAAATTTTCTTCATCATGTATTTCAATTACATTACTCATTTTTTGTTTATCTCCATGGAAATTTCTTTTGCTGAGTAAGTCAGAATTGCATCTGCTCCAGCTCTTTTAAAACTTATTAACGATTCTAGTATAACCTCATTATCAAGCCACCCCTTAGAAATGGCTAGTTTTAGCATGCTATATTCGCCGCTGACCTGATAGGCAAAAGTAGGAATCTTGAAGGTATTTTTAATTAAAGAGACTATATCTAAATAAGGCATGCCTGGTTTTACCATTACAATGTCTGCTCCCTCATTTATATCCATCGCAACTTCGTGAAGTGCTTCATCGCTATTGTAGGGAGACATTTGATAAGAAGATTTAGAAGAGGTTCCCAAATTAGAAGCTGAATTTACTGCATCTCTAAAGGGTCCATAGAATTTTGAATTATATTTAGCAGCATAAGAAAGTAAGATGGTATTTTTATAGCCTGAACTTTCCAAGGCCTCTCTGATTACACCGATTCTTCCATCCATCATGTCTGAGGGAGCTATGATGTCAGCTCCAGCTTCAGCTAAAACTAAAGATTGAGATCTTAATATGTCTAGAGTTAGATCATTATCAACATAATTATTTTTGATAATCCCATCGTGCCCATGATCTGTATAAGGATCAAGAGCTACATCAGCTATTATAATTACTTCGGGAAAACTCTCTTTTATAAGATTTACTGACTCGCACATTAAATTATTTTTATTAGTAGCTTCAGTGCCTTTGGAGTCCTTTTTTGAGCTATTAACAACTGGGAACAGAGCTATAGTCTTAACTCCAGATCTTACGATACTTTCTACTTCTTTTAAAATTACACTTTTACCATGCCTTAATATTCCTGGCATAGATTCAATCTCTTCAGAACCATCAATATCCTCTTTAATAAATACTGGTTGGATTAAGTCATCTGAAGACAGTCTTTTTTCAGAGACTAGATCTAATATATTAGAGCTAGATCTAAGTCTTCTAAGTCTGGTATTTGGAAATTTTCTATTTATAAACATAGGTTTAGTCTGTTACTGCTCCAAGGCTAGCGGATTTTACACTTTTAGCAAATTTAGATAAAACACCTTTCTCTGGAGTTTTAGCAAGATTTACCCATTTTGATATTCTATGCGCAATTTCATCTTCTGAGACTTTTAAAAGCAATTGATCATTTTCAGCATCTATTAAAATAGTATCTCCATCTTCAACTATTGCTATTAAACCTCCATCTGCAGCTTCTGGGGTTATGTGCCCAACAACAAAACCATGAGTTCCTCCAGAGAATCTTCCATCTGTTATGAATGCAACACTATCTCCCAAACCTTGTCCCATAATTGCTGATGTTGGCTTTAACATTTCTCTCATGCCTGGCCCGCCCTTTGGCCCTTCATATCTAATAACAACAACATCACCAGGTTTTATTGATTTAGCCAATATAGCCTCTACACCATCCTCTTCAGAATTAAATACTCTAGCTATTCCCTCAAAGGATGTTCCTTCCTTGCCTGTAATTTTTGCTACAGCTCCTTCTTTAGCTAAATTTCCATAAAGAATTCTTAAATGGCTATTCTCTTTAATAGGGTTTTCAAAGCCTCTGATAATCTTTTGTTTATCGTTATATGGCTGAATACTTTCAAGATTTTCAGCAAGTGTTTTTCCTGTTACTGTTAAGCAATCTCCATGGAGAAGTCCCTTTTCAAGCAACATTTTCATTAAAGGTTGGATGCCTCCATTGGCATTTAGTTCTGACATGTAATGAGATCCGAATGGTTTGAGATCAGCCATAACCGGTGTTTTCTTTCCAATTCTTGTGAAATCATCCAGATGAAGATCTACTCCTATGGCATAGGCCATCGCGAGCATATGAAGAACTGCATTGGTTGATCCGCCAAGGGAAATAACAACCGTGATAGCATTTTCGAATGCCTTTTTAGTCATGATGTCTGAAGGTTTAATATCCTTATCTAAGAGATTTATTATCGCAAGGCCGGCTTCTTTACAATCATTCTGCTTATCATCTGAAACAGCATCCTGACTACTACTTCCCGGTAAACTCATTCCCAGTGCCTCAATAGCTGAAGCCATAGTATTAGCTGTATACATCCCACCGCATGATCCTGGACCTTTAACTGAAATCTTTTCAACATGTATTAATTCTGCTTCTGGTAAATCGCCTTTAGAGAATTCACCTGTTTTTTCACAGACTGTTACATAGTCAGTATTTTCTTCACTTGGTCTTATTGACCCGCCATACACAAATATAGAAGGCCTGTTAAGTCTTGCCATACCAATCACACAGCCTGGCATATTTTTATCACATCCACCAATTGCAATGAGGCCGTCATATCCTAAACAGCCTACAACTGTCTCTATAGAATCTGCAATAACCTCTCTAGATACTAGTGAATATTTCATACCTTGGGTGCCCATTGATATACCGTCTGAGACAGTAATGGTATTAAATAGAACGCCCTTACCTCCAGATGTATCAACAGACTTTTCAACCACTTCTGCAAGCTGATTAATATGCATATTACATGGGGTAACTTTTGCTCCGGTTGACGCTATACCGACAAAAGGTTTGGTAAAATCTTCAGATGTGAAACCAACGCCCCTAAGCATGGATCTGGACGCTGCTTGATTGGGGCCATCCACTAACTCTTTTGAATATTTTCTTGAAGTCATATGGTTATCGTAATATTAATTGGATGCGTATCTTAACGCAGCGGAAAGTAATTTTTTAGTATATTCTTCTTTTGGATTATCAAATACCTGATGAGACAAGCCTGACTCGACAATCATTCCATCCTTCATAACGAATATAAAATCTGACATTGATCTAATAACTTTTAAATCATGACTTATAAATAAATAGGTAAGCCCATATTCATTTTGGATATCTTTAAGAAGATCTATAACCTGTATTTGTATTGATCTATCAAGGGCAGATGTTGGCTCATCAAGGATCATAAATGCTGGATTCATTATCAGAGATCTAGCAATAGCAACCCTCTGCCTCTGCCCACCCGAGAACTCATGTGGATATTTATTTTTTGCTGATGACTCAATTCCAACATCAGATAATACTTTATCGATTTTCTGATCTCTTTCATTTCTTGAAAGCTTAAAGTGCACACCTAGTCCCTCTCCAACTATTTCACCAATAGTCATTCTAGGAGATAGTGATCCATAAGGATCTTGAAATACTATTTGAACATGCTTTTTAAGCTCTTTTGCTTCTTTCGAGGAGTTCGATTTAAGATTTTTACCTTCATAAGATATATCTCCCTCATAAGGTATCAAGCTAGCAATGGCCCTACCAAGAGTAGATTTTCCGGAACCAGATTCACCTACCAATCCTATTGTAGTATTTTTATATATATTTAAAGAAATGTCTTTAACAGCATGAAACCTTTCTTTTTTAAAGGGATTGGCTGAAGGTGTGTTGTAAAAAACGTTAAGGTTGTTAATTTCAATAACTGGAGTCTTGTCTATATCCTCAATTGGTTTTGGTTGAGGCTCTGCATCAAGAAGTTTTTTAGTATAAGCATGAGAGGGGTTTTCAAAAACTTCATTTGTATCACCCTGCTCTACAATTTCTCCATTTTTCATAACACAGACTTGATCTGAAAATTCCTGAACCAGACCTAAGTCGTGAGTAATAAATAAAATTGACATGCCTAGCTCTGTCTTAAGCTTGCCCATTAGGTCAAGTATTTGTGCCTGGATTGTTACATCTAGAGCTGTTGTAGGCTCATCTGCAATTAACAGTTCTGGCTTATTGACCAGTGCCATAGCTATCATTATTCTTTGTCTTTGTCCGCCTGAAAGCTCATGTGGGTAAGAATAAAACCTTCTACCAACATCATCTATTTCAACAAGACTCATTAGATCCATAGCTTCTTTTATAGCTTCTTTTTTGGAAACATTAGAGTGAAGTAAAATTGATTCAGTTATTTGATTACCAACTCGATGATAAGGGTTTAAAGAAGTCATTGGTTCTTGAAAAATCATAGAAACAATATTGCCTCTTATAGAAAGAAGATCTTCTTTTGCAGCATCAATTATTTCTTTATTATTGAATTTTATAGAAGACTCTTTTCCATAGGTGGCTTGAGGTCTAGGAAGAAGTTGAAGTATTGACATGGCCGTTACTGATTTACCTGAACCAGACTCACCAACTAGTGCCATTGTTTTATTCTTTTCAATATCAAAGCTAATATTATTAACAGCTGTAAAAGAGCCGTCTCTAGTTGCAAAATTAATGCTTAAATTATTTATTTCTAAAATCTTACTCATAATATTTTTTTATATTCTGTTAAAAAATCTACCACAGCTATTTTTGCTGAGTTCAATCTAGTCATTGAGGCAAAGCCATGGAACATAGATGGATAATGTAATTGTTTCACATTGTTGCCTTTTTCATGCAATAAATATGCATATTTTTCAGCTTCATCACTGAGAGGGTCAAACCCTGCTGTAACTATTATAGTTTTTGGAAGCTCTTTTTCTAAATTAACTTTCATTAAATTTAAGCATTCATCATCTATATTATTTTTTGAATTAATCAATTTATCCCAAAACCAGATCATTGCCTTTTTAGTTAAAAGATAATTTTCTTCAAATAAAGTATAAGACTCAGAGGAGCATGATGGATCACACATTGGATAAATTAGTAACTGACTATGGGGTTTGGGATGATTATTTGCTATCAAGTAATGAGTTAATGAGGCTGCAAGATGAGCTCCCGCACTATCTCCACATAAACTAATCTGTTCTGATCCATAACCATTTGAAATAAGCCACTCATAAGCAGACAGGGCTTCATTCAATGCAGATGGGTATTTATTTTCTGGCGCCAGACTGTAATCTAAGGAGAAAAATTTAGCTCCTAAATTATCTGAAATAAAAGAAACCATTTCATCATGAGTTTTAACTGATGAAAGAACATATCCGCCACCATGAAAAAATAATACAACCTTATCTTTCTTAACATTCTGTGGAATGTACTCTCTTAGAAGAAGGGTTTTTCTATCATCAATAAAGTGATCTTTTTTTACAACCTTATTCTTTGGTTTTAGGGAAAGCCTAAATCTTGTTCTTTGCTTGGCCATTAAATCTCTAACACCTTGAATCGAGCTATCAGAAACTTTATGTAATTCTGCTTTTGGCATTAGATCTAAAATTACCGAGGATTGAAAATCAACAAGGCGGCTTCTAATGGGGGTTCTTCTTTTTAAGTAGATTAATTTC